>WNFB01000934.1_pt1 | contig 24358 bp, 32 predicted proteins | sample 5400501 | NCBI WGS metagenome assembly WNFB01 (sample SAMN13153341, study PRJNA577476) | soil metagenome | isolation source: 200 cm saprolite under Douglas fir tree site 2 hole 1 | place: USA:California | collected 2015-04-18 | reverse complement strand
AACGGCGATCAATGGAAAATCAGCAGTGTTATCGATTCGCTCGATTCGTTCGTCCGCCAATCGAAATAGTCCGTTGTCAGTACCAATCCAAATCTGTCCTTTGCTGTCTTGATACACAGTTCTGACGAAACTGCTGGTCAGTCCATCGCTGCTGGCGAAGGAGCGAAAAACGCCGTTCCGGTAACGAATCAATCCTCCACCCTCGGTCCCGATCCACAAGGTGTTATCTCGCGCTACCATCAGGCAGAAAATGTTGTTATCTGTGAAGGCGGGGGTGTTCTCGCGGTCGTACTGCTGAAAGCGGGCACCATCGAAGCGCAGCAGCCCGCCGGTGGTGCCGATCCAGAGATATCTGTCCGCGGTCTGGGCAAACGTCTGCACAATCTGCTCCGGCAAGCCCTCCTGCGTCGTCCACATTCGCTCGGTATAGGCAGCTGGAGGCGCCTCAGTGGAGCCAGCGGAAGCAAGTTGAAGGACAGAAATAATGACAAAGGAGATAAGCAAGGCGGGAGCGATGGCGGTGCGCGGGAAGGCGAGTCTAGCTTTGTGGTGGCCCCGGTTCATCGCGTGCAACATGGAATGCTGACGACTCAGTCGAAGAGCGAGCCACGGGAACCGTCCGCCGGTTCCCGAACCCCGAGAATTTACCACACTTCACGAACCGCATGACAGCCGCCTCGGCTGTCCGGGCGAGTCCAGTACATCAAATGCTCACTTACCTCGCGTAAACCGGTCGAACACCGTCACCACCGGTAGCGCATTATGCTGGTCGTCAAAAAAACCTCGGACCGTGAGACGCCCCTTGACTGCCGGTTCCCACCAGAACACGCCTTTGCCACGACCGTTTGGCGTCTCCATCACCACCCGGTTCACCTCTTCGAGAAAAGCCCGCTGCCCTTCGGGAGATTCTGGAAATGGCGCAGGCTTGTTCACATAATTCTCCGGCTGCCAGTTGTAGGCGGTTTCAACCACGATAATGTCCTTTTGATACTCGGCCGCCATGAATTCCAGGTTGCCGCGCAGATCGTCCAAACTGCCGTGCCACCACGGATAGTACGACTGGCCGATGACGTCGTAAGGCACGTCGTAGGAGTTCAGCTTGTCGAGAAACGCCTTCGTTCCTTTGGAGTCACCACCACGATCAATATGAATCATGATCTTGGGGCGCGGGCCATTCCCCCGGCCCGCATCCACGCCGTTGACGCCCGCATAGACCAGCTGCGCAAAGTTGTCCCAATTTTCCGGAAGTTTGCCGTCCGGCCACAGCATTCCGTTCGTGATCTCATTGCCGATCTGAACCATGTCCGGCAGCACGCCAACGTCGCGGAATCGCGCAATTGTGTCCCGGGTGTAATCGAATACCGCTTGGATCAATTCTTGGTGTGATTTCCCCTGCCAGGCCTTCGGAATGGGCTGCTTGCCTGGGTCAGCCCAGCCATCGGCATAGTGATAGTCGAGCAGAAACTTGAAGCCGAGTTTCCTGGCATCCTTTGCCAGCGCGATTGTGTACTCCAGGTTGTTGGGAAGTTCGCCGGGCGTGTGAAACAAGCGTAGCCGGACCCAGTTGTAGCCATGGTTTCTCAGAATTTGCAGCCCTGGTACGGCAACTCCGTTGTCTTTGAAAGCCATTCCCTCATGTTCCACCTGACCAAGAAAAGATACATCCGCACCGATCGCGTAGTCCTGGCTTTGAGCCGAGTTGGTCAGCGCAACCTGTACAGTGAACAGTATGGAAACCAAGCAAACGCCGCATGCTTTCACGCCGTCTCCCGCCAATATCGAGTTGGGGATTTCTGGCTATCGAGGTTTCAGGTCCATTACCAGTTCGTACTCCGGGACAATCTTCACGTCTTTCAGCTTTGCCACCTGGCCATCGGGAGGGAACACGGGGCGTGCACTGGCAGGAAGATAGATCGGCGAATGATCATGGAGCGGCAAGATCTTCAGTTCAAGCCGATCCCAGTACTGGCTGGGAATGCTCTTCAGTCCGATCAGCCAGGGAGTGCCGTTGTAGAAATTGTCAGTAAGTAGTTTTCCGTCCACGTAAAGCCGCGCCACATCCCCTTCGTATGCGATTTGAAGAAAGACGTTGGACACGCTGCCGGGCTCAACTCGCGGCACGTTTATCTTCCAGCTTGCCGCTGTGTTAAATGCAGAATCCTCCGGTGCCATGGCAACCTCTTTGCCTAACTTGACGGGAGGGTCCACACCAAGATCCTGTAGCTTCCGAACTCTGGCCATGCTCCATACTTGCTGTACGCGGGTTGTATAGCCCTTAAAGATGCCGTCGGCGGGGGCAGCGGCAACAAAACCGGCTGGATCGCGCTCGAGGGCGGGGAAGAAACTCACTTTTAACCGGGAAGAATCGGTACCGAGCATATGCACGCGATCCTGATCGAAATACAACTGGGCCGCAGACAAAACCAACCGCTCCCGCCCGGCGAGAGTGGCTTTCCATGTGTGCAGGGCCTGTTCTCGCGACAAAACGATTATGTTGACGCCGGCGCCGCTTCGATTGCCAACCCGGATTGCGACCTGTGTTCCCGGTTCGATCCGAACGTAGGCCATCCCTCCCTCGCGCGTGACGGGCCCACCCGAACTTGCGATGGAAACGCTATCCTTTTCTTCGAAGGCGAACTCTGGTGAAATCCCCGGCCATGCAAAAAAGACGTAGGTTTGCGGATCGTCCAACTTGCACAGTAGTTGCGCCGTGGCATATCGAAGCAATGTCCAGCCGAGATTGAGATTCACGGGCCAGATCGCGTATGCCCCGGTGGGAACATTCACAGGACGGCGGGGTACGTAGACCACACTGGAGGAGAGCTCTAGCTTGACCTGAAAATTCTTCTTCTCCGGCAGCGCGTATGTCCGCTCGTGGTTGTTGAGGAAGATGAACCCATGATCGCCTTGAAGGCGCGCGGCAACCCGTGGGGTCCAGGTGTCCTGTTTGCTCTCCGGCATGCGCTCAGGCAAGTAAGAGGGCATCGGCGCGAGACTCGAACCGAAATCGCCGAGGAACAAGTGAAACGTCTTGAGGACCCCGTACGACGCCTTCGTTTCGCCGAATTCGCCGAGCGGCGCCTGGAAATCATAAGACTTCACCGGCAAATCGTTTGGATACCCTGTCGCTTGCGACTCCTGCAATGTTGTTTTCTTGCCGTCCGGATTGGTGCCCCCGTGAAACATATAGTAGCCGTATAGAACGACCCCCGATCCCAGCTTCACGACCTCCATGGCCGCCGTATCGTCAGCACTGAGCAGCGGCCGCCGGTGATACGCGACCGCCATGCCTCCTCCCATCTCTGCGGTGAAGAACGGGTAGGCAGCGTCGAGGGCGTCAATGTCAGGACGCTTGGAGCGCAGATCGTCGCCGACATTTTCCTCGCAACGGATCTGGGTGAAGAAGTAGTTCGAACTTGGCGCCAGATCGACCAGGCTGCGCCACCAGAATCCGTCTGCGTATCCCCCAAATACCGGCAGCACATCGCGGGACGGAACTACAGCGTTGTCCCATCCGGTCACGGCGTAAAAAGGAGCGTCTAGGCCTGCTTCCTGGGCAATTTGTCGCAGCTGGAGAATGTGGTCCTCTCCCTTGCCCGGTCCGCGCGCACTGTACTCGTTTTCAAGCTGCAGCCCAACGATAGGCCCGCCCTCCTTCCAGAACAATCCGCCTAGTTGCTTGCCAATTTCGCCGAAGAAGCGGCGGACATAGCCAAGGTAGACCGGGTTGTTTTCGCGAGTTGCGGTCTTCTGAATCAGCCAGTCGGGAAGCCCTCCATTGCGCACTTCGCCATGGTCCCACGGCCCGACACGAACCCAGACGTACATGTCATGGCTGGCGCAGAGCTCGACGAAACGGCGCAAGTTGCGCTGTCCTTGCCAGTCGAACTGCCCTTCAATTTCTTCGTGGTGAATCCAGAAGACGTAGGTCGAGACTACCTGGATGCCGCCTGCCTTCATCTTCAGGATTTCTTCATCCCACTGAGTTTCGGGATACCGTGAATAGTGGAACTCCCCCATCACCGGAAACCACGGCTTTCCATCCCGCACCAGATAGCGGCTATTAAGCGAAAGTGTATGCCCGTCGGGGGTTTGGCCACCCGCCGGAAATGGCAACGGTTGTGGGCGTGAAGGCGCAGTTTTCGCATCGATGACAATCGGGGAGGACGAAGCCTTATTTGGCACAGCAGCGGAAGCAACCAGAGCCGCGGCAAAGGTCAGGACAAGACTTGCCCCGAGCCTGAAGCCTGGGTTGCGCCTCCGCAAGTTGATTTTCATAGGCAATCCCTAGATTTGAAAAATTGTGATCCGAAAATATGATCCGAAATTTATCATTGCACTCGCGTCCCTACATCCGACTAACGTTGGATGACCGACAGGATATAGCCGATAGCGTATTGGGTCAGTGCGGCGGCCTGGTTGTCATGAACTTTCTCGGAGAAATTCGTGAAACGAGGTAATTGGAATTGCATACCATAAGCCTGGTCTGGTCTCGAGTCTGTCTTGCGATAATATCGGTGGCGTTTCTTGTAGGCGCTGCGGCTGCCGAGCATCAACCTGTTCTCCTTTGGTCGAACGGGGCCCCCGGTTCGGAGGGCAAAGGCTCTGAAGGCAAGGCTTCGGAAGAAGCAGTGAGGCTGAATGAATATGGAGAGCACATCGTATCCGGCATCCATCATCCTTCGATCACTCCGTATCTTCCTACCAAAGACAAATCCACTGGAGCCGCGGTCATCATCGCGCCGGGTGGCGGACACAAGGAACTTTGGATGGATCACGAAGGCTACAACGTCGCCGAATGGCTAAGCGACCACGGTGTAGCTGCCTTCATATTGAAGTATCGTCTAGCGCGGGAGCAAGGTTCGACCTACACCATCGAAGGGCATGCTTTGGCGGACATCAAGCGCGCGATCCGCCTGGTGCGAAGCCGTGCCTCAGAATGGGGCATTGATCCTAAGCGGATCGGCGTGATGGGTTTTTCCGCGGGCGGCGAATTGGCCGCCCTGGCGAGCACGCGGTATGACGCCGGCACTTCGAGCGCAACGGATCCGGTCGAGCGCGAGAGTTCAAAACCTGCGTTTCAGGCACTGCTCTATCCCGCCATCCCGCATGACATGAACCTCTCGAAAGAAACACCGCCCGCTTTTCTGGCTTGCGGTGGAGATGATCGGCAGGAAATTGCACAAGGTCTGCCGGAGCTCTACCTCGCGCTCAAGCGGGCGGGCGTGTCGGCAGAACTTCACGTTTACGCTGGCGTGGGACACGGCTTTGGCGTGCGGGCGAGCAATGGGGCTGCCGTTTCCGGCTGGCCACAGCTCTATCTCGAATGGCTTCTCCACCAACTGACAGCGCGCAAGAACGGAGGGCTGGAATAGGAACCAGATCCGTCATCCAAAATTCCGCAGTGCTGAACGGAATTGATACTCGGTTCCAGTCAGCCGCAGACCCTGCTAGCTGATAGCTTCCTGATGCGCTTACTTTTGTCTTCGTTTGCTTCGGCAATCCGTGCCTGTTGGCCCGCATCTGACACGGCCTCATGAATGCGTCCGCACTTTTTGGGCTTGACACCTTGCCCGAGACGATGTTGCGGAACATCATGTGCTTGCCGTAAATGGCGCGGGTAGAGTCGTCATCCTGCTCCGCCACCGCACCTTCCAGCGTCAGGCCGGCGAACACGCCCTTCGAGCGCGAGTAGGTCAGGATTTCAGTGTTCATCTTCCAGTCAGCTCGGGCGGAAGCGTGACGGCCTACTGGTCCGGCCGCAACAGATCCTTCACCGCTGCGTGCGAACTTGCCGGAGAGCAGATGCTGGAGACCCTGCTCGTTCATAACCAGCATGACCAGATTCACGCCTTCGACTCCAATCTGCAATCCCCAGCTTCCGCCCCAACTGAGACGAACGCAGGCGCACTCCAGCCTTCAGTCGTTCGGCAAGAGGCCACGACACGGCCGTGCTTGCCCCCCAAAATGGCTTCTTGTGTAAATTGAGCAATCTTGCACACAATCGCGGCCGCTGATGTGTCATTGTGAGCCTGTCGACGTTGCGAAAGAGTGGCGATCCTTGGGCGCCGGGGGCAACTAGGATAATTGTTCCAGGTTCTCTTGCGGTCACCTGGTGCCCGCCGATTGAGCGGCCGGGAAATGCGGGCATTTCCGCTGTGAACCTCATGCATCCTTTTCTTATCCGTGTTCGCAGGTTGTTCGCCTTCATCGCTGGGCCACTAAGAAAGCTCTTCGCGATGCAAACATACCGCAGGGATTTCGGATCACAAAGGATGTGCCCATTCTGCGGGCTGATCACTTCGCGATCCAAACCATTCTGTTTAGAGTGCGGGAAGTCGCTGCGAGGAGGTCAACTGGGGCGGAAAGATGCGAAGCAAGGATGAGCAATATTGGGAACGAAGAACGCACCGAAAACAGCGTCTCTGCTCGGGGTCGACTGGTAGACGAATTTGATTTTCGGGCGCCGCAGGAATCAGCGGAGGATATGAACATGCTGCACGATTTTCGTTGTGATCCTGATTCTGTGGCTTCTGGGTTTCAGTCTCCACGTGGCCGGCGCTCTGATCCACTTGCTGCTGGTAGTAGCGTTGGCGGTTGTAGTCATCGACCTGGTGCGCGGCCGCCGCGCGGCGTAGAAGCCTTCCCCTATTTGTGCGGGCCCTACCTATGTTGGAAAAGGACGCGCAGGCCGCGGCTCATAGCTGCCTTCAGGACTCGCAGAGCCGCCTGGCCAGAGTTCTCGGGGCGGGAAGTCTTGAAGGCGGACAACTCTCGGTCGAGATGCGTCTTAGTCGATGGATGCCCTGTGCTGAGCGTGCATTTCTTTTTCGGTTTAGCTCCGCACATGGGACAACGAACGGACAATATTTGTCCCAACGTGAGTTTCGCGGGTTTCAGACCGATATTATTCAACATCGCCCATGGTCAATCCTGGTCTCTTGAGATTTCAACCACTTCAAAACGGGAGTCTAACGGGAACTGATTCAGTCCAATGGTGTGCCCGGGGGGAGATGAGTGCTACCAACTTCGCCGCCCTGCAACAGCACTACGCGTTAATTCCAGAATTTCAAAGTGCGCCACGACCACCCAGCTTGGCTGGCACCGACGCCCGCAAATGCAATGAGGCCGCATGCTGATTTATCACTGCTGCTGCTTGCGTGCGGCGGTTTCCATTCATGCTGTTGAAATCGAGGGTGGTGACGCTATGCTCGCAGAATGTGCACGTGAATGTGGTGCCGCCATTCATCGGTTTGGTTGTGTAATATCTCACATCTCTAATTGTAGTCCTTCTACCGGTTCGGGCTTTGGGCAATGGGTGTGCAACCTTAGAGCAGGAAACGCCGTCGCTAGCGGGGAGTCCAGAGCGAAACGTCGCAGAGTTCCTGGGCGTCTAGTCAGAATTGGACACTTCCACTCCGAATACTTCGCCAAACGCTGGACATTCCGCCCTTCCCGTGACCGGCCGGGACGCCGCAGATGTAGGGGCGACCCTAGCCGTCCTTCACGACGTTGTGCCGGCTTCGATTCAGCACAAAGTGAACCGTCGCCAACAGGAAGTGAGGACCGTCGCACCTGGCCACGAGCGCATCCACGGACTTCAATGCATCAGCCGGCAGCTCCACGTCCCCGACGAGCATGACGATGGGGACCACTGGTTTGACCTTCTTGATCTCAGCCGCCACGCCCCGCCATCCAAAAGGCCCAACTGGTTGTCGAGCACAATTGCATCCACAGGCCGGAACATAAAAAGGCGCAGACCATCGGCACCGTTGGTAGCGGTTAGCAGCTCGTATCCGTTTTGTTCCAACAACTCAGTTGGGCTGGATTTCGGTGTATACACAGCAGAGTGCTGTTTGTGCCCATGCCGGTTCATCTATACCGGCAGGCTTCCCACCGTTCTGTCAAAATTGCTCAATACCGGAGCCGGCCCCGCAATCATCAGTACAGTCAAAAGGCGCACGGACGAGCTTACGTATTCTCACGCGGTGATTCCAGGGCTTTCTGGGTACCCCGTATGCGCTTTCACCGCAAATTTGGGTGATCACGGGCAACAAGCGGTGGGTGTTTCGTACTTGGAAACGAAGGCATCGTTCTCTGGCGACCGCTTACGTGGAGATGCTCAATCGTGCAGCACTACATTGAGCAGCGAGCTGTGGACCTGCAGACCGCCGTTGTAGTGAATGAAGCCCAGTTTCCTGAACCGGTTCATGAAAAAACTGACTCGCGAACGAGTGGTTCCAACCATCTCGGCCAGGGTTTCCTGACTGATTTTGGGGACCACGGTTTCCGGAATGCCATCTTTGCCGAAGTGAGCGAGCAATAGAAGGACCCGGGCCAGCCTCTTTTCACTGGAGTTGAACAGTTGGTCGACCAGGTCTTCCTCGTAACGGATGTTCCGGGCCAGCAAATACGCCACAAACAAATCGGAAAACGCATGTTCGCGGTGAAGTGCAGTCATCATCGCTTTCTTGTCCACTCGCAAAAGCTCGCAATCCGTCATTGCCGCCGCGGATCCCATACGGAGAAGCTGACCTGCCAGCGAACCCTCACCAAAAAAATTCCCCTCACTCACTATGCCGATCGTCGCTTCCTTACCGGCCGTGGATACGACGGTAAGCCTCACTTTGCCTTTTTGGATATAGAAGACGGCGTCCGCCGCGTCCCCTTGGGCGAATATCATTTGCTTTTTCGGAACGGCCAACATCTTCCTGCCATTGCCGATGGTCGCGAGGAAAGTCTTGGGATCGAACTCACGCTTTTTCTTGACTCCCACAGCCAGCTTCATAGAAGCAGATTATAGCGTAGAAAAGAACTAAGGTTAATTTGGGGCAACAGGCTTCTGGAGTGTGCCATTCTGCGCAGTGTTTCCAGAAGAAATGAGATTTATTGGGGGTAGGCCAAATCGGTGTTACTGAGGAGTTACTCCGTAGCCGCCAAGCGCCGATCTCGATGTGGCTCTGTCCGCGGGAGGCCGATGCTCAGCTCACACTTCTCTCCCGGCTTGGCGCCACAAGTGGGGCAACGAACCGCCAGGGCTGCTTCCCGTTTGGTTTTCATAGCTGCATAGTGCACCGTTTGCCCGCCAACAAGATGTTCAATTGTGACCACCGCCCGAGGGGGCGGCCACTCTGTCCGTCGATTTTGAATTTCTGTTTTAGCACCTTGCTTTGCGTGGTTACAGCGGGGACGACGGGACTCGAACCCGCGACCTCTGCCGTGACAGCTGAACATGAGTATTTTCAGCGACTTGGAAGAGGCGCGGACGGCAAAGTAGCACTTAGCGCGCCGGGGTTGACGTGACATCGTCAATTTGACCAGGAATTGTTTCGTAGTCCCCTAAAGTCCACAGCCAGACAGCCGATTTCCTATTTGACCATCGGAAGACGCTGTCGTGTCAACGGCTGAATCGTCTCCACGACCGCTCACGGAATCCTGGATGGAGCCGATACTCGGTGCAGGATACAAGGTTGAAACCGTCACAAATCCCGGGGACTTCTCGTGCTGCGTATCGCTGATATTAGTTGGTCAAAAAAGCTTCTTGCGGTCTCCAGCCCACCGTGAGCAGGCCAACGATGTAAATGCTGGAGACGGCAAGAATTTTCTTCGGCCAACTGATGTCAGCAATGCGGCCCAACGGTATGCCTCTGCTCCTTAAAATTACGCTAACTAAGGATATCGGCAGAAGCTCACAAAACTTAAGTTTGTCAGCCCAAATCTTCGACCTGATGGAACTGGGGGAGTCGCGTTGGCAAGATCAGATCTTCGCCAAGTCATTCTCGCCAGGGCTAAGCGGCGGCGGCGGCGAAGATTGACAAGAACCAGAATGGCGCTGGCTGTTTTCCCTTTTCGTGGGCGCGCTGGCTTCATGTTCCAGAAGCCAGGACTTGCGTGCGATACCGCCACCGTAGCCTGTAAGCGAACCATTAGCTCCGATGACGCGATGACAAGGCACGACAACTCCAACCGGATTTGAACCATTGGCCAAACCAACAGCCCTGACAGCTGCCGCTCGACCAATTTGCTCGGCAAGTTTTGCGTAAGAAACGGTGGTGCCGCAGGGGATGTTTCGCAATGCACGCCATACCTCGCGCTGAAAAGGGGTGCCGCCGGTTTGCACCGGCAGGATGTCTATCGCCGTAAGCTCTCCCGCAAAGTAATTGCTGATCGCATAGGTTAAGCCAGTCGGATCGCGAGCCGGTTCGAGCCTGAATCCATGTTCGCCATAGTGGAGCCGCAGCAGGTGGCGCATGCGGGTCTCGTGCTCTGCCCAATCCACAGCGTGCAGGTTTCCCTCGCGGTCGGCCACGATCAACATCTTGCCGATGGGAGTGTCGATTCGATCGATCAGCAATGGCAGGGGCTCGCTCATGCGCGCTCCCTGGATGTCGGAATCGCAGTTGCCTCTGCGGTCCAGAGATGCTGCGCAGCATAGGCTCGCCACGGCCGCCATGACTCGGCACGATTAAGAAGCCTGGCCGAGGTTGACCGCGTTCCATCGACCATTGCTGCGCCGCGAAGCAAGCCAATGTCCGATGCAGGGAACGCGTCCATCTCGCGTAGAGCCCGCAGGGCTATATAGTGTGCTGTCCATTCGCCAACTCCGCGGATGGTGCGCAATCGCACGATCGCTTCTTCCATGGTTCCAAATGGCCGAAACAGATTCGGATCGACCGCCGCTGCTTCCGCCAATGCCTTCATCGACCTTTGACGCGCAGCCGGCATACCAAGGCCGATAGATTTCGCCAAGGCAAGACGCTCGGCTGTGGGGAACACATGCGATAGGCTCGGATGACCGCAATAACCCGTCGATAGAGGTTCGCCATGGAGTGCAACCAGCTGTCCCGCGAGCCGGCGTGCAGCGGCAACGCTAATCTGCTGGCCAAGAATCGCGCGCACCGCCAGCTCAAAGCCATCCCACCCACCGGGTGCGCGCAGCCCGGGACGTTGCGCTACCAAGGGCGCCAGCATCGGGTCGCGAGAGAGGTGTGCGTCGATCGTCTCGATGTCCGCGCCAAGATCGAAGAGACGGCGCACGCGGCTTACAATCGCAGGTAAAGCTGTGACCCTAGGAAACCGGATCGTAACACCCAAGGTCTGCTGTTGGGGCAGATGTGCGACTTCGACACTTCCAGTAAAGCCATTGATCTCAACCGTGCGTCGATAAGTTCCGTTCTCGACAACCTCAACGCCGGAAATCGCACGCGCCCGCAGATAGCCGAGCATGGCTTCCCAGTCATAGGGAGGACGATAACGGAGCCGGAGCGTCACAGCTGCATCCGCACCCGCAGCGCTCACGGAAACTCTTCGCCTCAGTGCACTGGGAGGGCGGTGAAAAAGGTCCTGGAATATTTCATTGAATCGCCGCACGCTGCCGAATCCGGCCGCCAGCGCAACTCCAGTCATAGACATTCGCGTTTCGTGAATGAGCTGCTTAGCAAAGAGCACACGCCTGGTTTGTGCCACCGAGATGGGCGAGGCTCCAAGATGCTGCATGAACAATCGGCGGAGTTGGCGCTCGCCTACTCCCAGGCGTTCTGCCAGTGCTTCGACGCTTGCGGTCTCGCCGTCAAGCGCGCCGTCGTTAATGAGAGCCAGCGCGCGGGAAACAGTGTTCGAAGTTCCGCGCCATGAGGCCAGATCGGGAGCAGTCTCCGGACGGCAACGCAGACATGGGCGAAAACCAGCTCTCTGCGCCGCGGCCGCCGAAGCAAAGAAGCTACAATTCTCGAACTTCGCGGTGCGCGCTGGACAGACCGGCCGGCAATAGATGCCGGTTGATGTCACACCTACAAACAGCAAGCCATCGAACCGGGGATCCCGGCTCTGCAAAGCGCGATAGCAGATCTCTGGATCGGGAAGTTCCATACCCTCATTCTCCCATTTGTTGAGTGGGCAGACTCGCGTTTTTCGGACATGATCTCTCATCGAGATCAGGCAACCGGATGCCGGTGATGCCAGGACGTGGCTCCCTGGATCGCGGCGGCAGGCCTATTCGCATCACGCGCTCGCCGCGCGTGCCGCTTGTTCCAGCGCCTTCATCGCCACGAGGTAAGGGGCGGGGCCATGGCTCACCCTTGCGACGCCATGCTCTGCTAGTGCGCGCACGGGCGGGGTGGCGTCGCCGACCATGATGTTGAGAGGGAGCGGCGACACTTCAGCCAGGCGGGTGATCAGAGCGATATCCGCTAGACCGGGCGCGAAGAGCCCATCCGCGCCAGCTTCCGCATATGCGTGTACTCGCGCGATTGCCTCTACGACCATAGCATCGTCATGCTGCTCGGGCGGTCGCTGGAAAAAGATATCAGTCCGAGCGTTGATGAAGAAGCAGCTATTGGCTGCATCGGCCGCCTGCCGAGCGTGCCGGATGCGATCGGCCTGATCAACTGTCTCGCGGAGTCTTCCATTCGCCGGAAAACTGTCCTCTAGGTTGCAGCCTACGGCCCCTGCGTTGATCGCCCGAGCGATGGTCTCGCCGACCACTTCCGACGCGTCGCCATAACCGCTTTCCAGATCGATCGTGACGGGTAGCTCTGTCGCGCCGACGATCCGGCGCAGATTGTCGATCGCCAGAGCAAGCGGGATCCGCTCGCCATCGGCGAAGCCGTTTGCATTGGCGACCGACCAACTACCGGTCGCGATCGCCTTGGCACCTCCCCTGGCGACGGCCTTAGCGCCACCTGCATCCCAGATGTTGAAGAGGATGAGCGGCTTTCCGGGAATATGTAACGCCCGGAATTGCTCAGCTTTGCGCGTCTGATCAGCCATTCTCTTCTCCCGATAAAGATAAATTAGTGAGCATGAAATGCGTACAAGTGTCATGCCGCCTTCTGTTGTGCCGCTTGCCAGTGTTCGCGTAGTTCCTTGTCGAATTCCGCCCAGCGTTCCTCAGGGAAGAAAATTCTGGCACCCTTGAACTCGACGCGGCGCCGAGTGCCTGGGATAGTATCGGCGAGCCAGCGCGACCATTTCACTTCGAAATACACATCATCCGTTCCCCAGACGACCAGCGTCGGCGCCTTCAGCGTCTTCAGCTGTGCTTCAATGGCGAGCGTGTGCCTATTGTCGAAAGCTGCAAGGAAACGTTGCAGGTCGCGCGTGCGCTGCTCGGTCCTGACCAGCGGGCGCAGATATTTTTCGATGCTGTCGTCACTCAGCTGTTCCGGGTGTTCATATGCCGGTGCCAGAGCTTGCGGTGATCGATAGACGCTCTTGTCCGACAACATCGCCTCTAGCGTTCCACGTAAACCACCGGCCGCCGCCATCGCCAGGAAGGGTTTGAAGGCCTCGGGCGGCCAGTTGTCGTGGGTGTCGCAGTCGGTGAGCGTGAGGCTGCGCACGCGCTCCGGATTTAGCGCGGCGAAAATCTGTGCTATACCGCCACCGCTGTCATTGCCCACGAGATCCACCTGATCGATGTTCAAGGCATCGAGAAATTCCTTGAGCATCTTCGCATTGGCCGTTACAGATACGTCCTGATCCGGCGCGATTTCGGTGTCGCCATGTGCAAGCAGGTCCACGGCTATACAACGTCGAATGTCGGACAAATCCGTCAGCTGATGACGCCACAGATGCCCGTTCAGCAGCACGCCATGCACAAACAACGCGACCGGTCCCGTACCCTGCTCCGTGCAGCTGATACGGCCTGACGCGGTCTGCACGCCAAGATGGGTCGCCGATGACTTGTTTCCATCCATGGCTCAGCCCTTCCTCGCCGCTGTCGCGGAAACGTGCGCTTCCTTCAGCTTCTGTGCGCACTCATCACAGCACACCTCAACCGTCTTGCCGCCGATTTTGACCTTGATGAGATTCGCATCTAACTGGCAGTCGCAAGCCGCACAAGTTTTCTCAACCATGATATCGCTCTCCAATTACCCGAAGTCCGGGTGCGACCATTAGGCCACGCAAGAAGAGAGCGCCGCTGTCAGAATCTTTAGCGATTTGCTTGGACCGTCGCTAACGATGCAGCGCCGACTGTCTGAACTCCGAGGGCGAGCGGCCGTAAACCTCGCGGAACACGGCGCTGAAATGGCTGTGGCTAGAGAAGCCGAGTTCCAGGCTTAGAGCGGTCAGGTCGTCATATTGCGCGAGAAGGTCCAGCGCCCGCGCTAGCCGTAGTCGCAACTGATAGCGATACAAGGGCAGGCCTTCCACTTGTTGGAAGACCTGCGTGAGATAAACCGGGGAGCCGCGCACTTCGGCGGCGACCTCGGCCAACGTCCATCGTCGCGCCAGATCGCTCGCCAGCACTAGCTTGGCCCGATCCACCAGCCGCTGCCGTCCGATACTGGCGCCCGCCGCATGTGTGGTGCGCGGCCCCAACGCCCGCTGCACTAGGGTCAAGGCCAGGCTTTCTGCTTCCAAAGCTTCCGCGATCTTCTGGCGCAGGCTGTGCCGCAGCAGCGCCGCGAGCGCTTGGGCTCGCGCGTCAATCCGTAGACGCTGCCGCCGAAATGCCAGCGTCGCGCTGTCGCGCAGAAGAGTAGGTGGCGCCAGTTCACGCAGCTGCGGTTCACTGATGGCCAGCGACAGACTGGCATCGCCACCCGGCACGGGGTGGCTCACCCGGTAGCCTTCGGTGGCGTTGAAAAACAGCACTTGGTTCGCCTCGGCTACGGCCTGGTCGTGCCCAAGATGGCGCACATAGACGCCGCGATACGGAAATACCAGTTCTGTGGCGGTCGCGCACTCTTCCGCATCCTGGTGTCGGCGGTTGCCCTGGCAGTACACGTCTCGGATCGTAACGCTCGGAGATTTTAGTAGCGATTGAGCGGCAAATTCAGGCACGCATTTACTTTCGTTTTTTAACCCCACACTCTTGACCTACCGGTTGTACAAATCACCAAAGCCTTTCTCCTGCTAGAACCTTCGGGGCTGCCAGTGCCTTCCCTTGCGCGGATGGCGCATGGTCCAGCTAAGCCGACCTTTATCGCCGCTGCGAAGCATCTAGCCTTGCTTGCCCCCGAGGGGAGACAGATCACCAGAACCATATCGCTGCGCGTTCGGTTTCAACTCGCAATGTCGATTGCCCGCCAGCGACTGGGCGACAACCCATATGCGCGCTTGAACTGGCGCGTCATATGGCTCTGGTCAGCAAAACCGCAGGCAAACGCCGCGTCAGCGAGGGAGTGCCCGGCACGCACCAGAAATCGAACGTGGTCAAGGCGGCGCATTGTCAGATATCGGTACGGGCTGGTCCCAAGCCGCGTCCGAAAATGGCGAGCGAGCGCATAACGGTCAAGGCCGGTGAGAGCCTCAAGCTCCTCGGAGGCGACAACCCGCTCAAAATGAGCATCGAGGAACTGGCGCGCAAGCTCAACCGCAGTGGAACAAGTTGCGGCAACGGATCGGTTCTTACTAAAAGCGTCGAGCGCCAGCAGGGCCTCTGCAATAGCCAGGACGACCTGATCCGTTTCCAGTGCCTCCAAGTCTCGATCCAGATCGTCGAGTGCAGGACGAAGCGCAGCCATCAAACACTGATTCCTCAAAACTGCACTGCGCACAAAAGGCAAGCTCCTGGTCTTCTCTCCCAGCGCATTTCGAATGAGGCGGGGCTCGATGTAGAGCATTCGATACAGAAAGCCCGCTTTCGTTCCGGCGCGCCCATCGTGCACCTGGTCAGGATACAAAACCATGACGCTACCCCTGGTGCTATCGGCTCGAGCACCCCGATAGTCGAACGACTGCACTCCGCCCACGGTGTAGCCGATGGCATAGGTGTCGTGGCGATGCGGGTCGTAGGCATGGCCAGCGAAGAACGCTTCGATGCGCTCCAGGCCCGGCTGCGAGGGAGCGAATCTGATCCAATCACAGGGCAGGGGACCGCACGATCGTTCAAGACGAGCCTGGTTATGGTCGTTCAGAATCGTGCCCATGGGCTTCGGTACCAAGATCGCCATCGTCGTGCGCGAGGATCTCGCCACCTGGCAGAAACTCAACGTCGCATGTTTTCTGTCAGGCGGACTCGTCGGATTTTACCCTGAACTCGGCGGAGAGTGCTATGTGGACGCTTCGGGTCAGACCTATGGCCCGCTCGTCCGGCAGCCAATCCTAGTTTTTTCGGCCTCAGCAGCTGATCTGACGAGAACGCTTCGGCGCGCTACAGATCGCGGCCTGAAGCCGTCAATTTATACTCGGTCGCTGTTCGGGACCAACAACGACATCGACAACCGTGCCGCGGTCCTCGTGGTTCCCACCGACGCCCTGGACCTCGTTGGCGTTGGGCTCCACGGAGATCGCAAAGAAGTTGACAAGGTCATCAAGGGCTTGGCCCTCCATCCTTGATGCGGAGGGGCAAGGACTGCAGTGGTCCCGTCGGGACGAACGAGGCGATTGGTTTTCCTCTCGTCGGAGGTTTATTTTGACTCAGAGTTGGCGCTGGCCTGTTGCTGCCCAGCCTACGGGCCGACCAACGGACGAGTACCCGAAGGTCAAGGTTCCGACTGAGGTCTGGCTTTGGCCATAATTTCATACACAGGCTTGTTGTCGGCGTAAACTTGCCACTTCTTCACCAAGCTGTTTTCCACGGCAGCCAGCCACGCGGACGATGTCCGCCATTTATTCTCCGGCTGAAGTTTGCCGTTTGTCACGATAGTGCCACCCGCCGTGCCAAACACGGCTACGGTGTTTCCATTTTCGAATATCTCCTCATGTGTCACCCAATAGTCCGGGCAAAATGAATAATAGCCTCGCCAGGCCACGCGCATTTTTTCGCGACCGCGCACCGTGTTACCAAGAGAATCGATGAATACGTGATCCTCCGTCATGAGCTCGGCCAGCTTGTCCGCGTCCTTTTTGTTAATGCGATCGAGAAAATCGAGAACCGTTTCGATTGAACTCATGTAGTACCCTCACATGCAATGTGGCCGGAGTGCTAGACCAACAACAATCAGAGAGAGCGCCAGACCAGATTGAGGTGCCCGGAATCGGCCGGGAGACGAGATTCCCGCCCGCTCTAGCGCTGATATGCCAGTCTGTGAATTTCCGACTTCAAAGGATGTTACAGCTATCCAGTCAAAAAGGGGACTCTATGCCTTCAACTGGGATTCTGGACGAATTGGCAATACGGAAGTTATCACTCACCGGCCGGCCGTGCAACGCAGGCGCGTTCCTCTGGTGGGGCCCGCTGAAACACTGACCGACAATCCCGACAAAGATCTCCCCTTGATTCAAAAGAGAATTTCGAAAATGTATGAGGCATCTTGAATTCCCTGAAGGCAGCTTCGACGGCCTCTGGTCATCCTTCAGCCTCCTTCACATTCGCGCGATTGAAATTGAAATTGATAAGACTCTCTCTGGTTTCATATCTGTGTTAAGACCGTGCGCATCGGCAGCCGTGCGCCGCCACCGTTCTTGCTGTCGGCCGCCGAACTCGATGCCCGCGCCGCTGGATTCCGCAGAATAGGGCGGTTATGCTTCCGAGGGCCAACCGCAGCCGATACCAATACTTCGTCGGTCCAGGAGTAGAAGACCATGCCGACACTCTGGGCGAAAAGTCAAGGAACGTATCCACTGCACTCCGCATATGAATGGGCTCAGGTTCTCGCGCCCGCCGACGAGTATGACAATTCCACTCTCGTTGGAAGCGCAGGCTGGGTTGTCGCCCCTGAATATTCTGGCGCGGACGTTCCGTTCAGTCACCCGTTCGGCTTTGATTGGGAATTTCAGATTGCGCTCGACGACGATGCGAAGGGATATCCGGATTTGCTCAGTCCGGCTAACGCGGAGGGCGAAGGCGATCCAAACCATAACTCGATCCTCTTGGCGAACGCTCTAGGATTGAGCGCCTCGCGGACTCCTCGGCATGGAATGGGACAAGAACCTCCTCCCTCAAAGCTTCCGAGCCCGGGTGGATCACGGCGACCGCGTAGCACTACTCGGCCGCTGGATTCTCGATGCCGGTCACGATCCTAGCGGGTATCTCAGGACCGAGATTCATCCGCCACTGGTGATGGCAACGGGGAATGTGAGTAAAGACCCTCAAGGCGCTCCACTTACCCGTGTGCTTTTCATCGCTCGCCCGTATCTGGCTGGTCAAACCTATGTCGTCGATGTTGCCGACGCGTACGACGATGCGGCTGACGATGACGGACCACTGTTCAATCACCTCGTCAAAGAAGTCCTGAACGTGATTGAGTTGGACTCGAGGCAAGTCGAAGCTCATCCGAAGATCAAGTCATTTCCTTTCCGAGGCGCGCATCGCTTTCAGTTCACCATAAGACTACCGCAACTCGCTGATTCCACGAAGTTCAGGCTCGTCGTTTCCTTTCAATTTACGGTACGTAGCGGCTGTCATATTCGGGTGACATCTCCCACTATCGATGCGATCAATGTTGTCGTCTCCGTTAGCGAAAATGAGTATAAGCTGCCACTGCTACCGGACAGAATAGAGCGCAGCTATGGCGCAGACGAGGCTGGACACGCTAAGCCCAGGATCAGGGTGGAAGGCGGAGTTAGCAGATGCCCTGGCCGCAGCGCTCGCCGGCTACTACTCGTGGGCAGGCCCATGGATGGCGCTATACGGCATATGTACTTTTTGGCCGAGGTATCAAGACAGACGAGTATGAAACGCTTCCGGAGTTCAATATCCTTGACTCTGCAAGTGCTGTAGAGAATGCATTCGCGGACAACATCCCCGCCGGACAGGGCGTGGTCGTTGACGACAACCAGCCTTATCCGCTCTACGGCTGGTTGGAAGTTAAATGGGTAACGCGACGGGGTGGTCTGTCGACATCGCCAATTGATGCCATTACTGACCTTTTTGCGACGGACTGAGATTCTGATGCGGATCGGATCGACTAGCTACACTTGCGCAAAGCCGCCATCGACAAACAACTCCGCTCCCGTGACGTAGCTCGCGTCGTCAGAGGCGAGAAACACGACGGCCTTAGCGATCTCATCTGGTGTGCCGAGCCTGCCGAGCGGAACATTGTTGGAGATCATCTTCAAGCGTTGCTGGCCCGTTTCTGAGGAAGCCAGGAGGCCACTCAGTCCGGGTGTGTCAATGGAGCCTGGACTCACTGCGTTCACGCGAATGCGGCGGTCTTTTAAGTCCGTTGTCCACGTCCGTGCAAACGAACGAATGGCGGCCTTGGTGGCGCTGTAATCACTATTGATTGGCAACCCTTTGCTTCCGACGATGGATGAATTCAAGATGATAGAGGCGCCGTTTGGCAGAAGAGGAAGCGCCTTTTGCACTGTGAAAAGGAGGCCTTTCACATTGATGTCGAAGGTCCAGTCATAGAGCTCCTCGGTGATCGTGCCAAGGACGGCAAACTTCGCGACCCCAGCATTGGCGAACACAATATCGAGCCTGCCTTTTTCCTGCCTGATTTGTGCAAAGAGACGATCAAGATCGGCAAGATTCGACACGTCTCCTTGTACGCCGATTATATTTCTTCCGATCTCCTTGACGGCCGCAGCTAACTCCGTCTCCCGTCGTCCTGTGATGAAGACGTAGGCGCCTTCGTTCACAAACGCCTTTGCCGTCGCGAGACCAATCCCGCTATTACCGCCGGTAACGAGTGCAATTTTTCCTTCCAACTTTCCCATGGGTTTCTCCTCCTTCTGCTCGACACAATCAGGCAACCGCCGGACTAAGGGCATCGGACATCTGAAATCAGTACAGGACGCGGTCAACTATGCCGACTGGGGAAGACCGATCCCGTAGCGGGGAGCTGGCACCGCGTTGCCGAACCGCTGCGAGAGGGCACGGCGCGCGGCCTCGAAACGGGTCCATTCGTCTCCATCGAGGAGGCCGGGAATCGTAACCAGTTCGCCCTGATCGAGCCCCACCAGCGCCGCATCGACCATGTCTTCCGCGGACATGACGACGGACCGAGGAAGTTTCTGCCAGGGGAGGCCGGCGATTTCCCAGAGGTCCGTTGCGGTCGCGCCCGGCAGCACCGCCTGGATGCGGATACCTTTATCGGCGAGCTCGTGCTGCAGTGAATGGCTAAATGCGATGACAAAGGCCTTGGTCGCGCCGTACACGCCGTTCAGAGTCTCCGGCGAAATACCCACCACGGATGCGATGTTGATGATCGTGCCTGTGCCACGCTTGACGAATCGAGGCGAGGCGGCATAGGTCAGGCGCGTAAGCGCGGTGATGTTGAGAGCGATCATGGCCTCCATCTTCTCCACATCAGCATCCAGCAGCTGAGCGACAGAGGCAGTGCCAGCGTTGTTAACGAGCACGGTGGTGGTCTGATCGTCCCGCAGCGTGGTTTCGACCTTCTCGAGATCCGCCTTGTCATTGAGGTCCGCAAGCAGCGGAGTGACCGAACGTCCGGTCTCGCTCACCAAGCGGGCGCAGAGTGCCTTAAGCGGCGCCTGGCTGCGCGCCACAAGAATGAGGTCGTAGCCACGCTTGGCGAGACGGTCGGCATAGACGGCGCCAATGCCCCGGGAGGCGCCGGTGATAAGGGCCGTGCCGTTTGAGGACGAATTATTTCTGCTGTTCGGATTTGCGGGGAAATCATTCATGTTCTTCTCCTTTGGGGCGCAGCCGATCACTTCAGTCGCCAGCCTTCGTCAAATATGATGAGCATCATGTTTCGAGGGATTCAAACATTATGACAATCATGCAACGATGACCGAAGCATCTAAAGCCTCTGGAGGTTACGTTTATGAGATACCCGGCAGCAGAGACTGCGGAAAAACACCAAAAAATCATTCGAGCAGCCTCGCGGCTCTTCCGCGAGCGCGGGTTCTCCGGCGTGAGTGTCGCTGAAATCATGCAGGCCACTGGCCTCACGCACGGCCCGTTCTACAACCACTTTCCATCAAAGGAGGATTTGATGGCGAGGAGCCTGGAGCAGGGGATGCAAAGTACGCTGGCTGGCATAGAGCAAGTCGGCGACTCAGCCAAACAGACAGCCGAATATCTCGACCGCTACCTCAGCCCGCCCATCGAGACGCTCCGGGGAAAGGATGCATTATGGCGGCCCTCGCTTCCGTCCTCGCACGCAACCATGCTGTATTTGGCAGTTGGAAACAAATCCGCAATTCCTAGAGTTCGGTCCGAGTGACGCTGATATCCGGACTTTCTGCCGGATTCTGTTCGTGTTTGCCCAGCCTGCGAGGGTCCTGACCAGGGAAATATGACCCTCTCACGCGAGTCCCCGTCGCGCCTCGCGCAGTATTTCCTTCGAGAAGGCCTCGTCGTCTACAGCGCGGGCCAGGATCAGCGCGCCCACCATGGTAGAAAGCATACGAATTGAGTTTCCTCGTGCGGAGCGTTTCGATCGCCAGGAAAAGTTGGGAACCATCTTTTCGATGACCGCCTTCACATGCGTGGTGAATGTATGTCTTACCTCAGACTGTTGCCGAATATCGAAGGCGCTTTCCTCTTCAATTTGATCTGATTGTAATCAACGGCGGCACGGACGAGATTTTTTAGAGCACGCTCATTAATCTTATCGCCCTCGAAAAAATCGATCGCTCGCCACGCGTTGCCTTCGAGGCCCGCGTTGAAGAGCTTGTCAGGATCTGGGAGGCTCGCCCCGTGGGAAAAGGTAAGCTTCACCTTATCTTTGTGGCCGTTGGCGACTGCGATTATTCCGTCGTGAGACCACACCGGGCTTCCCATCCACTTCCATTCCTCGATGATCTCCCGGTCGGCCTCAAGGATGCTCTTGCGGATGCTGGCGAACGTTTTGCCACGCCAGTCTGTGAGTTCTGCGATCAGCTCGTCAATACGTTCCGATGGATTCATTGGATCTTTATGCCTCCAATTCTTGTCCCGTTTTCATGCGAGTAGTTTTATTGTGAGGATTCCACTGGAGCGGACATTCGGTCCGACCGGCACTAAACGCTACGCCGTTACTCAGGACCTATCCCCTCACGGACTCCCTCCCCGTCTATCTACGACTTCAAGCGCTGGCGGGGGAATAATCGCCCGATAGCGGGAAAGAAATCGAGTTCTACACCAATACAGGGCCCGATTATCGGCTGATCTTAGTCCGCTTCCGTTCATACCGTAGGCCGACCGATCCATTCGAGTAGGACTTGCATTCTGTCAGCTTGAAGTCGCGCTGCGGAAACTTGCCCGGAAACCCGGGGATGCCATCGCCTAACAGTATGGGACCAAGTCCGATGAAGAGCTCGTCCACCAAATCCTCTTGCAGGAAACTGCGGACCAATTCGCCCCCACCTCCCAGATAGATGTCTTTCCCCGGGCGGCGTTTTAGCTTTCTCACAAAGGCTTTCAGAGATCCGCTCACCACTTCAAAACCCTCTCGTTTGCCCGGCTTCCATCGCCGAGAGACTACGTAATTCGCCATGCCCGGCGTCTCGGGGATCTCTCCACTCTCGCGCATTTTCGCCGTGGCAACTGCGGTTTTACGGCCCATGATCGTGGTATCGATCTTGGCGAAGAAGTCTGCCATCAGCGCTTCACCTTCTTTGTCGATGACCAGAAAATCGAGGTCGCCATTGCGCCGCGCAATATAACCGTCAAGGCTGATTCCGAATCCCAGGATGACCTTCCGTGGCATGGCGCGATTGTAAGACGGACGGTTTACCTGCCGTCAAGAGAAAACAACAGCCTGTCAAGTCTCCACCATAACAGGCTGTATTTTATCGAGCTTTGTGATTCCGGGGGAGAAACTTGGGGGAGAAACTTGGGGACAGACGGGACGTACGCCAAGTTCTAATTCGCAAAAAGCGGTGAACGTCCCGTCTGTCCCCAGGGTTCGTCCCCAGGGTTCGGTCCCCAGGGTTCCCCAGGGTTCCGGGCTTACTCTCCGTCCAGATCGCCATGGCGAATTAGATTGAAACCCTTACTCAGCCTGCGCCCAACAGGTTTCGACAAAAACTCGTCAACGGTTGGGACTGTCTCGCGAATGTCTGCATAGTCGTCGTTAGGCAGCCGTTCAGCAACCCACATACCTCCGCCTCGCGTAGCGACAAAGTGCTTGATGGGCGCATTTCTTTTCGCCTGAATTTTTCTCCGCTTCCTTGTCGCTCTAATAGAGGCAATGATGTGCCTCAACTGCTTTTCTTGCCTGAGGAGGACAGCTAAGTCGGGCAACTCAGTTCGCGCAACATCCGCACGCTGCTCCTTCAGGGGAGAAGAATGAAGTCCTGAGCTGCTAGCTACAAAAGCTCGGTACTCGCTCTCTGGAGTTTTGACTATTTGCCCGTTGATTTTAAGCATGTGTTAAACCTCTCTAGTTTGATTTTTCCCGTGCTTCAGAGGTTTAACGAGTCTGAGGCTCTCTGGCCTAGTTTTGGGGAGCGGGCCGTGCGGCGCTCGAACGCGGTTAACGGACGGACAGGACGTTTTCCGCGGCGGGTGGAAACACGGGGACAGACGGAACGTTCCCCAATTTCCATGATTAAGCAATGAAGGCCAGTCCATCTTGCCGGGATAGGTCGCACCGCCCGCCTTTCCGAACGTCGCCATCCGCCGATCGAAGATCACAGGTTCGAGTACGAACCTTTGCCAGCCGCCGATCTTTTCGAAATAAGTCGTCGAAGGACATGGCCTTTCCACATCCAAAGTCCCGAAACGGCAAGTACGGGAACGAACACAAATCGAGTAGCGGGGGCGTAGTTCGGAATTTTTTCAAACGGACTATAAATATAGCCGAGTATCGGTATGCTGAAGACGATGTGAATCGTGCGAAGAATCCAACGTTTTGTGCCTTGGCTCATGATCCATCTCGATTCACCGACTTTTGAGCCGCCTGAGACGGCCAGTTGGCGTTTCAATACCGAACTGCTTGGCGTACTCCGCGTTCAGCCGCTGCCAGCCGCCAAACTTCATGGCCTCGGCGCCGACGATGCGTCCAATCGGCTCACCCGCGAGGAGCCGGTCAAGGACGTCGAAGGCGGGTGGGACACGCTTTTGAATTGGGTGGCGCACCCTTTGGGTTTCGTTTTTCAAAGGGTGCGGCCTTTGAATTTGTTTTTTCTGGTTCGTGAGGCGTACTCGCGGCGCGCCGCCGTGTTCGAGAGCAGGTGTTTCATTTTTGTCCTTCAGGCCAGTTTCCTTCGCCATATCAGTTCAGTAAATAAATCGTGATCGTCAATCTCCAGCCCGCTCCATGCGCCGTTTTCGGCCGCCTCTCCGATAATCCCCCGCTCTCCCGAACCCCGACCGTGACCCTCCATTTCTTCCCTCCGCTCGGTGTCTCCGTGCCTCTATGGCAAACCCAGATTTGCCCGCAACTCATTCACGCGTTTACACTTACAAGTTTACTATTGACAAATATACAGATCTGTGATCTGGTCGCGCGTGTTATCTCTCGCTGACGCCTCTCCCCGTTCCAGCCCTAACTCTCGACCTGTCAATCTCTTGCAGCCTCTTGTTTCCTCTTTGCCTTCTTTTCCGCGCTCCCGCCGTTTGTTTTCA
>WNFB01000933.1_pt1 | contig 24379 bp, 17 predicted proteins | sample 5400501 | NCBI WGS metagenome assembly WNFB01 (sample SAMN13153341, study PRJNA577476) | soil metagenome | isolation source: 200 cm saprolite under Douglas fir tree site 2 hole 1 | place: USA:California | collected 2015-04-18 | reverse complement strand
AGTCCCGGCCGGCCAGCCGCCCGGCGGGCGTCGGGCTGGCCGCGGTCCGCACGCCGGCCAGCCGCAGGACGAGTTGCTGCCGCAAGATCCCGTGCCAAGGACTGGTCTCCATGACCTGTTTCACGCCCCTGTCAGTGTGCCGTTTCCATCGTGCCGGGCAAGGCCGGGAGCTGGAACCAGTAGAAACCGTGCCCCGGCAGGGTCAGCAGGTAGCTGAATTCCCCGATCGGCGGGAAGATGACGCCGCCCATGCACTCGACCGGGGTGATCCCCTTGAACCTGCGCAGGTCGAGCTCCACCGGCTGCGGGAACCTGGACAGGTTGTTGACGCAGAGGATCTGGTCGGCGCCGTCTGAGCCCGCGGCCGGGTCGGTGTACTCGCGGACGAAGGCGAGCACGCTCGGATTGGACGAGCTCAGCTCCTCGTACCGGCCGAGCCCGAAGACCGGGTGCCGCTTCCTGATCTCGATCATCCGCTTGGTCCAGTGCAGCATTGACCCCGAGTTCTTCTGCTGTGCCTCTACATTGAGCGCCTGGTAGCCGTAGATCGGATCCATGAGCAGCGGCAGGTAGAGGCGGGCCGGGTCGCAGCCGGAGAACCCGGCGTTCCGGTCGGGCGTCCACTGCATCGGGGTCCGCACGCCGTCCCTGTCGCCGAGCCAGATGTTGTCGCCCATCCCGATCTCGTCGCCGTAGTACAGCACCGGCGAGCCGGGCAGCGACAGCAGCAGCGCGGTGAACAGCTGCAGCTGGTCACGGTGGTTGTCGAGCAGCGGCGCGAGCCGCCGCCGGATCCCGATGTTCGCCTTCATCCGGGGATCCTTGGCGTACTCCGCGTACATGTAGTCACGCTCGTCGTCGGCGACCATCTCCAGCGTCAGCTCGTCATGATTGCGCAGGAAGATGCCCCACTGGCAGCCGGCCGGGATGGGCGGCGTCTGGGCCAGGATCTCCGAGATCGGATAGCGCTGCTCGCGGCGCACGGCCATGAAGATGCGCGGCATCAGCGGGAAGTGGAAGGCCATGTGGCACTCGTCGCCGCCGACGGCCGGGTCGCCGAAGTACTCGACGACGTCGGCCGGCCACTGGTTCGCCTCGGCCAGCAGCACGCGGTCCGGGTAGAGGCGGTCCACCTCGGCCCGGACGCGGCGCAGGTACTCGTGCGTCTCCTTGAGATTCTCGCAGTTCGTGCCCTCCCGCTCATACAGGTACGGCACCGCATCCAGCCGGAACCCGTCGATGCCGAGGTCAAGCCAGAACCGCAGCACCTCGATCATGGCGTCCTGCACGCGCGGGTTGTCGTAGTTCAGGTCGGGCTGGTGGGCGAAGAACCGGTGCCAGTAGTACTGGCCGCGTACCTGGTCGTAGGTCCAGTTGGAATGCTCGGTGTCGACGAAGATGACCCGCGCGTCGCGGTAGCACTCGTCGGTGTCCGACCAGACGTAGAAGTCGCCGTACGGGCCGTCTGGATCGCTGCGGGACGCCTGGAACCAGGGGTGGTCTTCGCTGGTGTGGTTCATCACCAGGTCGGCGATGACCCGGATGCCGCGCTCGTGCGCCGCCTCGACCAGCTCGACGAAATCCCCGAGGGTGCCGAAATCCGGCAATATGGAGGTGAAATCGGCGATGTCGTACCCGCCGTCCCGCAGCGGCGACGCGTAGATGGGCAGCAGCCACAGGCAGTCGATCCCGAGCCATTGCAGGTAGTCGAGCCGGGAGATGAGGCCGCGGATGTCCCCGGTGCCGTCGCCATTCGAATCGTGGTAGCCGCGCACAAGGACCTCGTAAAAGACCGCGCGCTTGTACCATTCCGGATCCCTGGGCGTGTCGAAGGAGAACGAGTCGGGCACCGGCTCGTTCAGTCCGGCGGGAAATTCTGCCACCGGTGTCGGCGGCAATCCCGGGCCGCTGGCCGGCGCCGGCTCAGGCTTTCTGGCCACTGCGTTCTCCTGCGTTTGCGCTGGATCTTGCCTGGTCTGCTAAGTGCCGACGGTGAAAATGTGCGCGGGTCCCACCGCCGGGTCCAGCCGTACATAGTTTGCCTGCCGCCACTGGTGAGACTCGCCGGAAAGCTCATCGGTGACAAGGAACTCCGCGTTCGGGTCCAGGCCGAGTGCGGCCATATCTAGCCAGATAGTGGCCTCACGCGGCTGGCGCCAGTCGGTGTTCACGACGACAAGAACGACATCCCGGCCCGGCGGGCCGGCCGCTGCCCCGCCGGAGTTCTTGGAGAAACAGAGTAGCTCCGGCTGGTCGGCCGCGTGGAACCGGAGGTTGCGAAGCCGGTGCAAGGCGGGGTGTGCCTTCCTGATCAGGTTGAGCCGGGCCAGGAAAGGCGCGATGCTCGCGCCCGTGGCCTCCGCGCCGTCCCAGTCGCGCGGCCGGTACTGGTACTTCTCCGAATCCAGGTACTCCTCGCTGACGCCCGGCGCGGCCGGGGTGTTCTCGCACAGCTCGTAGCCGGAGTAGACGCCCCAGGACGGGGCGAGCATGGCCGCGAGCACCGCCCGCACCCGGAAGGCGGCCGGCCCGGCGTACTGCAGGTACTCGCAGAGGATGTCCGGCGTGTTGACGAAGAAGTTCGGCCGCATATACGCCGCCGCTGGGCCGGCCAGCTCCCGCAGGTAGCCGGTGATCTCGGCGGCCGAGTTGCGCCAGGTGAAGTACGTGTACGACTGGTGGAAGCCGATCCTGGCCAGCTCGTGCATCATGGCCGGGCGGGTGAACGCCTCGGCCAGGAACAGCACGTCGGGATCGGTCCGCGCGACGTCGGCGAGCAGCCGTTCCCAGAATCGCAGCGGCTTGGTGTGCGGATTGTCCACCCGGAAGATCCTGATCCCGTGGCTCATCCAGTGCCGCAGGATCCTGACCGCCTCCGCGTAGCTCCCGTCCGGGTCGTTGTCGAGGTTGAGCGGGTAGATGTCCTGGTAGCGCTTGGGCGGGTTCTCCGCGTAGGCGATGCTGCCGTCGGCCCGGGTGGTGAACCATTCCGGATGCGTACGCACCCAGGGATGGTCGGGCGACGCCTGCAGCGCGTAGTCGAGCGCGACCTCCATGCCGAGCTCGGCGGCCCGCCCGACGAAGGCGTCGAAGTCGGCCAGCGTGCCGAGATCCGGGTGGATGGCATCGTGCCCGCCGGCCGGCGAGCCGATGGCCCAGGGCGAGCCGGGATCACCGGGCCCGGCGTGCAGCGCGTTGTTGGCGCCCTTCCTGGCGGTCGTCCCGATCGGGTGCACCGGCGGGAGATAGACGACGTCGAAGCCCATCGCGGCGACCGCGTCCAGCCGGCCGGCCGCGGTCTTGAGCGTTCCCGACCGGGGCCCGCCGCTGCCATCCCCGGCGGCCTGCGCCCCCTCGGAACGCGGGAAGAACTCGTACCAGGACCCGTAGAGCGCGCGCTCCCTGTGCACGATGACGGGGCACCACGGCGAGCGGGTGAGCAGGTCGCGCAGTGGGCGGGCGGCCAGGATCGCGGTGATCTCCGGGCTGAACGCGGCACGGAGCCGGTCGGCGGCCGGGGCATCGGCGTCCCGCAGCCGCGCGGCCACCGCGTCAAGCGCGGCCCGCGCCCCGGCGGCCGCCTGGCTGCCCGCGGCCGGCCGCGCGGCCGCCGGGTCGCCCTTGCCCGGCGGCCTGATGTTCCGCGCGACACGATCGAACAGCAGCGCGCCCTGGGCCAGCATGAGGTCGACGTCCTGGCCGATCGGCACCTTGATGGCGGCATCGTGGCGCCAGCCGGCGATGGGGTCGCCCCATGCCTCCACCCGGAAATGCCACAGCCCGGCCGAGGTCACCATGACCTCGGCGCCGTAGCGGTCGGTGCCCTCGGCCAGCTCGCGCATGGCGGTCAGCGGCCCGCGGCCGCCGTCCGGGCAGCGCAGCACGGCACCGGCGCCGAGCATCTCGTGTCCCTCGCGGAACACGGTCGCGCTGACTTCAAAGGATTCCCCGACGACGGCCTTGGCGGGACGCCGCCCGCACTCCACCGCCGGCTGCACGTCGAGGATCGGAATGCGGCCTATCACCCTGCAACGTTACCCATCGGCGCGCGGCTGCAAGCGTCCCGGTTACCGTGACGGCCGGGCACCCATTAGGGTCGCTCTGCGTGAGAGCGATCCGCAGGTTCACCATTCACCCGGAGCTGCCAGAGCCGCTCGCGCCGCTGCGCGAGCTGATGCTGAATCTGCGCTGGTCATGGAATTCGGACACACTTGATCTCTTTGCCGAGATCGACCCGGACGGGTGGCAGCGGGCCGGGCAGGATCCGGTGGCCCTGCTGGCCGAGGTGTCGCAGCAGCGGCTGGCCGCCCTGGCCGCCGACCGGCGGTTCCTGCGCAGGCTCGGCGACGCCGCCGACGAGCTGCGCGACTACCTGTCCGGCCCGCGGTGGTACCAGGCCAGCCCCGCGCTGGCGGACGTGCCGGCCGCGGTGGCCTACTTCTCGCCGGAATACGGTGTCACCGCCGCGCTCCCGCAGTACTCCGGCGGCCTCGGCATCCTCGCCGGGGATCACCTCAAGGCGAGCAGCGACCTCGGCGTGCCGCTGATCGGCGTGGGCCTGCTCTACCGGCACGGCTACTTCACCCAGTCGCTGTCCGCGCCCGGCTGGCAGGCCGAGCGCTACCCGGCCGGGGATCCGAACGGCCTGCCGCTCGCCTTGCTGCGCGATGGCCATGGCGCGCCCGTCCAGGTCACGGTGGCGCTCGCGGGCGGCGCGGCGCTTGCCGCGCAGATCTGGCTGGCGCAGGTGGGCCGGGTACCGCTGCTGCTGCTCGACTCCTACGTAGAGGGGAACGAGCCGGCCCTGCGCGAGGTCACCGACCGGCTGTACGGCGGGGGCAGCGATCACCGGCTCCGCCAGGAGCTGCTGCTCGGGATCGGCGGCGTGCGTGCCGTCAGGGAGTTCTGCGCGATCACCGGGCACCCGCGGCCGGAGGTCTTCCACACCAACGAGGGTCATGCGGGCTTCCTGGGCCTTGAGCGCATCCGCGAGTACGCCGGGCAGCGGCTGAGCTTCGCCGAGGCGCTCGCCGCCTGCCGGGCGGGCACGGTTTTCACCACCCACACCCCGGTGTCGGCCGGCATCGACCGGTTCGGCCGGGAGCTGATCGAGAGCCAGTTCGGCGGGGCAGCGGAAGATCCCGCGCTGCCGTGCGAGCGCGTACTTGCGCTGGGCGCCGAGACCTTCCCCGGCGGTGATCCCGGCGTGTTCAACATGGCCGTGATGGGGATGCGGCTGGCCCAGCGGGTCAACGGCGTGAGCCGCATGCACGGGGCGGTGAGCAGGCAGATGTTCACCGGCCTGTGGCCCGGCTTCGACGCCGCTGAGGTGCCGATCGGCTCGGTGACGAACGGCGTGCACGCGCCTACCTGGGTCGCGGCCGAGATCCTGGATCTGGGGGCCGGCCGGAGTGAGCAGGCCGTCCCGGCGGACGACCCGCCGCCGGAAGACGGGCCCGCCTGGACCCGCATAGCGGCGGCGGCCCCGGAGCGGATCTGGGAAATCCGCCGGCTGCTCCGCGCCCGGCTGGTGGCGGAGGCCCGGCGGCGGCTGCGCGCCTCCTGGCGCCAGCGCGGTGCCTCCGACGCCGAGCTGACCTGGATCGATGACGCGCTCGACGAGAACGTGCTGACCATCGGCTTCGCCCGGCGGGTGCCGTCCTACAAGCGGCTGACGCTGATGCTGAGCGACCCGGCGAGGCTGACCGCCCTGCTGCTCGACCCCGAGCGGCCGGTGCAGATCGTGATCGCCGGGAAGGCGCACCCGGCGGATGACGGCGGCAAGCTGCTCATCCAGCAGATGGTGCGGTTCGCCGACGATCCCAGGGTCCGGCACCGCATCGTCTTCCTGCCGGACTACGACATGGCGCTCGGCCGGGCCCTCGTGCAGGGCTGTGATGTCTGGCTGAACAATCCGCTGCGCCCGCTTGAGGCGTGCGGCACCTCGGGCATGAAGTCAGCGCTCAATGGCGGCCTGAATCTCTCGGTGCGGGACGGCTGGTGGGATGAGTGGTTCGACGGCGCCAACGGCTGGGCGATCCCGTCCGCTGACGTGGTCACCGACCCAGGCCGGCGGGATGAGGTCGAGGCGTCGGCGATGTATGACCTGATCGGCCAGTCGGTCGCGCCGCTGTTCTACGACGCCGCGGGCGGCCCGCCGCGACGCTGGCTGGAGATGGTGGCGCACACGCTGCGGACGCTGGGCCCGAAGGCTCAGGCCACCCGGATGGTGCGCGAATACGTCGCCGGGCTGTACCGGCCGGCGGCGCGCTCGTCCCGGGCGCTGGCCGGCGGCGCGGCCGGCGCCGGTCCGGAGCCCGACTTCAGCGGTGCGCGCGAGCTAGCCGCCTGGCAGGAGCGGGTAGCCAGGGCCTGGCACGGCATCCGGATCGAGCATGTCGAGGCCGCAGAGGGAGAGCAGCGTCCCGGCGCGCGGCTCGCGGTGCGGGCAACGGTCGCGCTCGGCGAGCTGTCGCCGGCCGACGTCACCGTCCAGGTGGTCTACGGCCGGGCCGGGGACGAGGACGAGATTGCCGATCCGGCATCCGCCGACCTTTCCGTGGAGGGCCAGCCCGGCAGCCATCCGGTGGCCAGGTATGCCGGCGAGATCGAGCTCGGCGGGCCCGGCCCGTTCGGCTACACCGTCCGGGTCCTGCCGCGGCACCGGCTGCTGGCCACCGCGGCCGAGCTCGGCCTCGTGACGGTCCCTGATGCCCCGGCCGGGATGACGAACGGGGATCTCCGCTGACGCGCTGGTGACGGCCGGTGCGATATTAATGCGACATAGCCGCGTCAGGCCAGGCAAGTAAACCTGCCGCGTGATCGTGACGTCCTCCTAACGAGGACATCAAGGGCGGGCGCGGGAAATTTATCCCCGTGCCAGACAGAACGCCTGCAAAAGCCGGGGGGGCATGACATCCTGTGATAGAGCGCTCTCGGTGAGTAACGCTAATGAGCAGTTACTTTCTGTTACTGACCAACTACCCTCAAGCGTGAGAGGACCAGTCCCGTGAGAACCAAGATCAAGCCGGAGAACCGCCTGCTCACACCAGCCGAGGTTGCAGCCATGCTCCGGGTGGACCCGAAGACCGTGACGCGGTGGGCGCGTGGCGGCAAGCTGTCGTCGATCCGCACCCCCGGCGGCCACCGCCGCTACAGCGAGAGCGAAGTGCGCGGCTTCCTGAACGGCTGGCAGCGGGTGTCGATGCCCCGCGCGTCGGGCGAGTGACCGGCCGGGCGCCTGCCCCGCGGTGAAGCCAGGGGCGGGCGCCCGGAGCCGGCCGCACCTGGCCGGGGCGCGAACCGGCAGAATGCCTGCATAGGATCGTGGTTCGGCACGGAGGTGCGGCATGGGCGAGTTCGTTCGGCTCGAGATCGATCAGGCGGTGGCCGTGATCCGGCTGGACCGCCCGCCGATGAACGCGCTGAACGCCCAGGTCCAGGATGAGATCGCGGCCGCGGCCGCGCGGGTCACCGCCGATCACGACATCCGCGCCGCCATCATCTACGGCGGCGAGAAGGTCTTCGCCGCCGGGGCCGACATCAAGGAGATGGCGGAGGCCAGCTACAGTCAGATGGCCGCTGACACCCGGCGGCTGCAGGAGGCGTTCACCGCGGTGGCGAAGATCCCCAAGCCGGTGGTCGCCGCCATCACCGGGTATGCGCTGGGCGGCGGCCTTGAGCTCGCGCTGTGCGCCGACTTCAGGGTGGCCGGCCAGGGCGCGCGGGTAGGGCAGCCGGAGATCCTGCTCGGCGTCATCCCGGGAGCCGGCGGAACCCAGCGGCTGCCCCGCCTGGTGGGCCCGGCCAGGGCCAAGGACATCGTCTACACCGGCCGGTTCGTGGGCGCGGCGGAGGCGCTCGCGATGGGCCTGGTGGACAAGGTCGTCCCGGACGCGGAGGTCTACCAGGCGGCGCGGGGCCTGGTGAGCCGCTATGCCGGCGGTCCTGCCGTCGCGCTGCGCGCCGCGAAGCAGGCCATCGATGAGGGCCTCGATGTCGACCTCGACTCCGGGCTCGAGATCGAGCGGCTGAACTTCGCCGGGCTGTTCGCCACCGAGGACCAGCGGACAGGAATGCGCAGTTTCATCGAGAATGGGCCAGGGAAGGCATCGTTCGCCGGCCGCTGACACAGCGCAGCCGCCCGGTGCCGCAACGAAGGATGGAGCCCCAGTGATCGAGCCTGGCGACGGTCTCTCGCTGGACCTGGTCACCGCCGCGCTGCGCGCGGACAGCGCGGACGTGGCCATCTATGCGCGCGTTCTCACCGAGTCGCTCGGCGACGCCCTGCCGGCCGGGTGGGTCACGATCGACAGGGACCGGACGGTATCCGACCGGATGCGCGGCCGTCCCGGCCAGGTTTCCAAGATCACCGTCCGGATGGGCGAGCTCGTGATGACGCTCGGGGTACAGCGCGGCGCCCCGGTGGCGGAGATCTGCCGCGAGGTCCGCGGGGTCGTGCTCTCCCGCCAGCCCGTTCCCGTGGGCATCTGGGCGGAGGAACTGGCCAGGGCGCTGGTCGCGCACGCGGAGCAGAACGCGGCGACCGCCCAGGCACTGCGCAAGCTGCTAGCGGGAGACTAGGCGCGAGATCAATGCACCATGCCTGCCGCACCGCGCTCGTCACCGGGGCGTCCAGCGGCATCGGGGACCCGGCTGGCCGGGCTGCCCGCCGCCGACGGCTGCGCTCTGGTCGTCGTCGGGCCGCGAGGGCACCGCGTCGGCGCCGGCCTTCGGCTGGCTCGACGCGGCCCGGGTAGCCCGGGCCGGCCTTGACGCTGTCGCGGCGGGCCGGCCGGTGTCGGTGCCAGGGGCACAGTACAAGGCGATCGCCGGCTTGGCCGGGGTGGCCCCGCGCCGGATACTGCGTACAGCGGGAAAGGCATTGCGGCGGGACTGATGACTGTTCTTCCTGCATCCCTTCCTGCCGCGGGCTTGACAGCGGAAAGGACGGGGAATCCGTAGGCTGGTGCGGTCATGACTGAGCAGGACCGGACGCCGGGCAAGTTCGGGCCCTACCGCGTGCTTGAGCGCATCGGCGAGGGCGGGATGGGCGTTGTCTACCTGGCCGCCGATTCCGAGCAGCGCCAGGTCGCCGTCAAGGTGCTGCGGCCTGCGGTGGCCGGGGATCCCAACGCGCGGCGCCGGCTCGCCCGCGAGGTGGAGACGATGCGGCGGGTGCGCAGCCCGTTCGTCGCCGAGGTTGTCGACGCGGACGTGACCTGTGACCCGCCCTACATCGTCACCAGGTACGTGCGCGGCCGGACGCTTGAGCAGGTGATCGCCGAGCACGGGCCGCTGCCTGGCCCGCAACTGGCCGCGGTGAGCCGCGGGCTCGCCGCCGCCCTCACCGCCGTGCATGCGTCGGGCGTCGTGCACAGGGACCTCAAGCCCGGCAACGTGATGCTCGCCGACGGCGAGCCCGTCGTGATCGACTTCGGCATCGCGCATGCGCCGGATTCGACCAGGATCACCCAGACCGGGATGTTCATGGGCACGCCCGGCTACCTCGCACCTGAGGTCATCGAGGGCAAGGAGAGCAGCCAGGCGTCGGATGTGCATTCCTGGGGCGCCACAGTGGCGTTTGCTGCCACCGGCCGGCCGCCGTTCGGTTCCGGCTCGTTCGAGACCATCTTCTACCGGATCGTGCACAGCCAGCCGGATCTCGAAGGCTGCCCGCCGCCATTGCTCCCCCTGGTCACCGCGGCCCTGGCCCGCGACCCGGCCCGCCGGCCCGCCGCGGCAGAGCTGACCGAGCGGGCCGCCGCACTCGTTCCGGCGGAGCTCGTCCCTGGCGCGGCAACGGTGACGGCGCCCGGTGCGCTGCTCCAGCCAGCCGGGCTGGCTGGACCGGCGGTGAAGGTGCCGCCGACCATCGGCGACTGGGGCGGCCGGGCCGGACCAGGCGGTTCCGCCGGGCCGGCCGGAGCCCCGGATGCTGCGGCGCCCGGTGCTGCGGCGCCCGGTGCTGCGGTCCCGGCTGGTGCGGCCGCGGGAGGTGCGGTCACGGATGCTGCGGTGCAGGGTCCTGCGGCCGCGGGCGGTGCGGACCCGGGCAGTGCGGCCGCGGGCGGTGCGGCCGCGGGTGCCGGCGCTGCCCCGGTGGCTGGCGCGCTGCCGGGCGCTGGCCTGCCGGGAACCGGCTCGCCGGGCGCTGGCCTGCCGGAAACCGCCCGGCCGGCCATCCCCCCGGCGTGGCCGCACGTAACGCAGCCGCTGGCCATCGGCAACCCGGCCGGTCCCTCGATCGGCGACCTGCTTCCCCCGGTGCAGTACGGCCCGCCCGCCCCCGGGGCAGCCGGGGCGCGGCCGCCCGGCAACGGCCGCCCGGCGGGGGCCGGCGGTTACCCAGCGGCGGTCGGCACGGCGGGCGGGAGATCCTCGCGGCGCCGCATGCGGATGCTGTTCGTCTTGGCCTCGGTGGCCGTGGGTGCGGGCGCCAGCGTGGTCCTGCCCATCGCGGGCACGCTGCCCGCGCTCGCCGTGCTCGTCTCGCTGCGAGCGGCCGACCTGACCCAGATCCGCGCGGCCCGGCGGCGGGCGGCGCGCGGCGCCCGGGCAAGCGATGCGGCGGTCACCGCGCTGGCCTACCCGGTGATGCTGGCCTGGTCAGTCATCTCCAGCCTGCTGCTCGCGCCGGTTGCGCTGGTGGCCGCCGGGGTCGCGGCGGGCATCACGATCGTGGCCGTACCGGTTGACCCGTTCCCGCGCGCCGTCGCCTACGCGGCCGGGGCTCTCGTTGCCTGCTATGGCCTCGGCCCCGGCTCCGCAGGAGCGAGGCGGCAGCTCGGAAGGCTCTTTGACGCGGTGGGCGGCTCGCCTGGTGCCGCGGTGGTGACGCTCATCGGGGCCGCTGCGCTGGCAATTGCCGCAATGGTGACGGCATTTTCCCAGCCGGCCTTCTACTGGCCGCTGCACCATCTCGGCATGCCGGGCGGCAACTTGCACGCTTTCCGGGTCCTGGTCAACCACGCCAGGGTCACCTTCGTCCGGCTGGCCGGCCGGGTGGTCGGCTGACGGCCAGCCGCCGGCCTGGATGCCGCAGCCGAGCAGCCCGGCGACCGGGATCAGCTGGCGCGCAGGTCCTGTACCTCCGCGCCGATCGTCGCGTTGGCCGGCAGGTCCGCAGGTTCGGGCGGCGGCGCCTGGGATGGCTCGGGCCGCCCGGTCGACGGCAGCGGTCGGACGAGCCCGAGTGCGACCACCTCGTTGGCCAGCCGGACCCGCCGGTTCGTGCCCTCGGGGATGCGGAACTTCTGGTAGAGACGCAGCAGATGCTGCTTGACCGCCGCCTCGGTCACCACGAGATCCGACGCGATCTCGCGGGCCGTCGCCGGAGCGACGAACGCCTCGTCGGAGAGCGCCGGCCGGCACAGCGATGTCAGCACGTCGAGCTCACGGCGAGTCAGCTCGGGCGCGGCCGACCTGCGCAGCTCCACCTCAGCGGTGAAGTCCTCGCGGGCAATCCCGCCGACCCTGCAGCGTGCCGAACCGAACGTCAGCACGTCGCCGTCATCGAGCACCCGCCGGGCGACGAGGCGCCCGTTGACCCTGGTGCCGTTTCTCGATAATCCGAGGTCAGTCACGTAGGCGTAAGGGCCGCGGCGGATGATCTCCGCGTGCAGCCGGGAGACGCTCGGGTCGCTGAGGCGGACATCGACAGCGCAGCCGCGTCCGATCGTGGTGACATCCTCGCGTAGCGCTACAACCGTGCCGGATTCCTCAATGCGGATGAATGGGTCATCCATGACCCGTTCCTCCTGCCTGTCGGAGCAGTGACCGATGCCTTACGGTCCAGCTACCCTCCTGACGGGATTCGTACCGTGTTCGACGCGACAGGTTCGGGGATCCGGCGGCGACGGCTGCCGGACGGCCACCGGGGAACGCGAGGGGCGTACGGGGCAGCCGCGGCAGCAGCGCCGGTGCCGCGGAAGTACACTGCCCAGCGAGCCGTCCGGGAGGATCACATGGCGGAAAGGCCGTCCAAGGGGCTGGCGGATGTTGTTGCCGCCTCCACCGGGCTGAGTGACATCGACGGCCGGGCGGGCCGCCTTTTCTACCGCGGCTATGACATCAACGAGCTGGCGGGCGCTGCCACCTTCGAGGAAGTCGCGTACCTCCTGCAGCGCGGATCCCCGCCGGGTCACGGCGAGCTCGCCGGCTATCGCGGTGAAATCGCCGCAGGCCGCGCGCTGGGGAAGCTCGTCACCACGAGCATCCCGGAGATCGCCCGCAGCCAGGAGCCGATGGAGGCGCTGCGGTCGCTGGTCTCGCTGGCCAGTGCCGACGACCCGGACAAGGATTCCAATCAGCCAGGGCCCAACATGCGCAAGGCGGCCAGGCTCACCGCTCAGCAGCCGGTCCTGGTGGCCGCCTATGACGCGGCGCGGCGGGGACGCGAAAGCCGGCCGGCAGATCCCGAAGCCGGGGTGGCGGCCAATCTCCTGCTGCAGATCACGGGGACGCCGCCGTCCGAGCGGGAAACGCAGATCCTCGACACCTGCCTGGTACTGCACGCCGATCACACCATGAACGCGTCGACGTTCGCCGCCCGGGTCTGCGCGGCGACGCTGTCCGACATGCACTCGGCGGTGGTTGCCGCGCTTGGCACGCTCAAGGGACCGCTGCACGGCGGGGCTAACGAGCAGGTGATGCGTGGACTGGAAGCGATGCGGAACAGCGGCGGCAGCGACCCGGTGGAGGCCGCCGCGACCCAGGTGCTCGCCCGCCTGAGGCAGGGCCAGAAGATCATGGGCTTCGGTCATCGCGTGTATAAGACCGAAGACCCACGGGCCGCGCATCTGCGTGAGATGTCAGCGGAACTCGGCGATTCGTCCCGCGACGACACGTACTACCGCATGTCCAGGAAGATGGAGGAGATCATCTTCGCTGAGAAGGGCCTCTATCCGAACGTCGACTTCTACGCTGCCACTGTGTATCACTACTTGCGCATCCCCACCGACCTGTTCACCTCGGTCTTCTCGGTGAGCCGGATGGCCGGATGGACTTCTCACGTGATGGAGCAGCACGCGGACAACCGCCTGATCCGGCCGGACAGTGAGTACATCGGTGAGCGCGGCCTCACCTGGACACCGCTGGACCAGCGGTGAGGCATGCGGTCGGCGGATCGGTCCGGCTGACGGATCCGGGGCTGCCGGCGGACGGGGCACGGCGCCGCCGGGCCGATGGAGCGCGGCGCCAGCGGTGGGGTCCGGCCTACGTCATCGTCATCTGCGGGGTGGCCCTGAGTTTGTCCTACATGTGGCGTGGCCCGCAGAATGTCAAGGGAGGCACGTTGGCCGTGGCCGGCATTCTCCTCGCGGCGGCCGTGGCCAGGCTGGTCCTGCCTGAGCGCCGCGCGGGAATGCTCGCATCTCGGCGACGGCTGGCGGACGTCGCGGCGTTCGCGGTACTTGGCGTCGGGCTAATGGTCGCTGGCCTGGTGTTTCCTGCCCAGAACTGATCTGGGCCCGGCGCGGTGCCGATAGCCTCGCGTCCGGTGAGTTCCACTACGCAACGGCGCGGGCGTGAGGAAGGGAAAGCAAGAGCATGTCCAAGATCAAGGTAACCAATCCCGTCGTCGATCTCGACGGCGACGAGATGACGCGGATCATCTGGCATTTCATCAAGGATCAGCTGATCCTGCCCTACCTGGATATCGATCTGAAGTACTACGACCTGTCGATTCAGAACCGGGATGCCACCGACGACCAGGTGACCGTCGATGCTGCGAACGCGATCAAGGAACACGGCGTTGGCGTCAAATGCGCGACCATCACGCCCGACGAGGATCGTGTCGCGGAGTTCGGCCTCAAGCGGATGTGGCGGTCGCCGAACGGGACCATCCGGAACATTCTGGGCGGAGTGGTTTTCCGTGAGCCGATCGTGATGTCCAGCATCCCGCGGTTCGTGCCCGGCTGGACCAAGCCGATCATCATCGGCCGCCACGCGCACGGCGACCAGTACCGCGCCACCGATTTCGTGGTTCCCGGGCCAGGCACGGTGAGCATCTCGTACGTGCCAGCGGGCGGGTCGGCTACCCCGATCGAGCTCGAGGTCGCGCGGTTTGCCGGCGGCGGCATCGCCATGGGCATGTACAACTTCGACGACTCGATCCGGGACTTCGCCCGCGCGACGATGCGCTTCGCGCTGGACCGCGGATACCCGCTGTTCCTGTCCACCAAGAACACGATCCTGAAGGCGTATGACGGCCGTTTCAAGGACATCTTCGCCGAGGTGTACGAGGCTGAGTTCAAGGCCGAGTTCGAGGCGGCAGCGATCACTTACGAGCATCGCCTGATTGACGACATGGTCGCTCAGGTGATCAAGGGCGATGGCGGCATCGTGTGGGCATGCAAGAACTATGACGGGGACGTCGAGTCCGACATCGTCGCGCAGGGGTTCGGCTCGCTCGGCCTGATGACCAGCGTGCTGATGACGCCGGACGGGTCCACCGTCGAGGCCGAAGCCGCACATGGCACGGTGACCAGGCATTACCGGCAGCATCAGCAGGGCAAGCCGACCTCGACGAATCCGATCGCGTCGATCTTCGCCTGGACTCGCGGGCTGGCGCACCGCGGCAAGCTTGACGGAACCCCGGAGGTGGCCGCGTTCGCCGAAACGCTGGAGCGAGTGTGCGTCGAGACCGTGCTGAGCGGCAAGATGACCAAGGATCTCGCGCTGCTCGTCGGCGAGGGCACCCCGTTCCTGACGACGCAGGAATTCCTCGCCGCGCTCGACGAGAACCTGCGGTCCGCCATGGCCGGGTCGTGACGGGCGATAGCTGACGCGCGACAGAATGCAAAGGAGATCACGACAGATGGCCCGCACAGGGAAGGTAACTGTCGTCGGCGCCGGGTTCTACGGCTCGACCACCGCGCAGCGGCTCGCTGAATACGACATCTTCCATGAGGTCGTGCTCACCGACATCGTGGACGGCAAGCCCGAGGGACTCGCCCTCGACATCAGTCAGTCGCGGCCCATCGAGGGCTTCGAGACAAGGGTGACCGGGCAGACGACAGGACCGGCCGGGGAGGGGTACGAGGCGATCGCCGGCTCCGGGATCGTACTGATCACGGCGGGCCTGGCGCGCAAGCCGGGGATGAGCCGGATGGACCTGATCGGGGTCAACGCCAAGATCGTCAGGAGCGTGGTCGAGCAGGTCATCAAGCACGCGCCGGACGCGGTGCTGATCGTGGTCTCCAACCCGCTGGATGAGATGACCGCGCTGGCGGCCAAGGTCTCCGGGTTTCCCGCGCACCGCGTGATGGGCCAGGCTGGCATGCTGGACACGGCCAGGTTCAGCTATTTCGTCGCCGAGCGCCTGGCCGTGCCGGTCGGCTGCGTCCGCACCCTGACCCTCGGCTCGCACGGTGACACGATGGTGCCCGTCCCGTCCGCATGCTCGGTCGACGGCAAGCCGCTCACCGACCTGCTCTCCGCCGCTGACATCGACGCCCTCGTCGAGCGGACGCGGGCCGGCGGGGCGGAGATTGTCGGCCTGCTCAAGACCGGCTCTGCCTATTACGCCCCGTCCGCTGCCGCGGCCCGGATGGCACGCGCCGTGGCGCAGGACTCCGGTGCTGTGCTACCGGTGTGCGCATGGGTGGATGGCCAGTACGGCATCTCCGGCGTCTACCTGGGTGTCGAGGCGTCGATCGGCTCGTCGGGAGTCCGGGCCGTGGTGGTGCGGAACCTTACCGAGATCGAGCTGAGCGCGCTCAGGGCGGCCGCCGAGGCGGTGCGGGCCAAGCAGGCCGACGTGGCCGGCCTCTGAGGACAGCGGCGCGGCTACAGCCCATGCCCTGGATCTCATTCCCGGCAGCCGGAGCCACGTCGTGTGGCGGCCGGGGCTGCACGCGTCCAGTGAGGTAGACGAGGCGGGAGATGTACACGTGGCCGTCTGCAGCGGCCGGCCGTATGCCGACGGCGACGGGCGACGGCGACGGCAGTGCGGCCGGGCTAGCCGGCCGCCAGCCGCCGCAGCGCCAGCTCGGCGTAGAGTGCCGCGCCGTCGCCGAGGACGCTGTCATCGAAGGCAGCCTCGGCGGAGTGGTTGAACGGGGCGACCGCGGGATCCGTGCCCTGCGGGCAGGCGCCCAGCATGATGAACGCGCCCGGCACCTGGTCGAGGACGAACGAGAAGTCCTCCGCGCCGGTCAGCGGGAAAGGCTGGGTCAGGCATCGCGCGCTGCCGACTACGTCGGTCACCGTGCGCTGCGCGAAGGACACCTCGTCGATGTCGTTGACGGTCACCGGGTATCCCGTGGGGAACCCGGCCGTGGCGGTCAGGCCATGCGCCGCGGCAGTCTCCCTGACCAGGCGCACGGCCCGGTCCATCGCGTGCGTCCGCGTCTCCGCCGAGAAGGTCCGCAGCGAACCCCGGAGCATCGCCTCATCGGGAATCACGTTGTCGGTGGTGCCGGCGTGGAAGCTGGCGATCGTCAGGACGACGGGGTCGAAGACATCGAACTGCCTGGTCACCATCGTCTGCAGGGCGGTCACGATCTCGCAGGCGACGGGGATCGGGTCGGCGGCCCGATGCGGCTGGGAGGCATGCCCGCCGTGCCCGTGCACGACTACCTCGAACACGTCGGCTGCTGCCATCATCGTTCCCGCCTTGGTGCTGAAGACGCCCTGCGGCAGCTGTGCCGAGGCCACATGCAGCCCGAAGGCAGCGACCGGCCGGCCGCCGGCCGCGTCGAGCACGCCTTCGGAGATCATCTGCCGCGCCCCGGCGTAGCCTTCCTCGCCGGGCTGGAACATGAAGATCACGTTTCCGGCGATCTCCTGCTGCCGTGCCGAGAGCAGCCGCGCCGCTCCCGCGAGCATCGCGGTGTGCAGGTCGTGGCCGCATGCGTGCATGGCCCCATCGATCTGCGAGGAGTAGGGCAGGCCGGTCCGCTCGGTGACGGGCAGCGCATCCATGTCACCGCGCAACAGGACCGTGGCGCCCGGCTTGCCGCCGCGCAGCACTGCGGTCACCGAGCTCAGCCCGCGTCCGCGGGTGATCTCGAGTGGCAGCCCGCCGAGTGCGGCGAGCACCTTCTCCTGGGTCCTGGGCAAGTCGAGCCCGATCTCGGGCTCGCGGTGGATCGCGTGGCGCAGTTCGGCAAGCTCGCCGGACATCGCCACGGCATCCTGATGTACCTCAGCCGGCATCCGTTGCCCCCTTCTCGCGGGCCGTTATCGATGCATCAGTTACGTCCCACAGGATCGCACGGCCCGCACCGGCCCGCCGCCGCCCGCCGCCCGCCCGCCGCGCCGCGCTGCCGCTTGACGCGTGCATTGCCCCGCCCAGGTCTAGACTGTCCGGACACCGCGCGGCCGTGCCGATTGTCGAGGCCAGGGATCGAGAAGTGAATGACGTCGGCTGGGACATTGTCATAATCCTGGCTATAGTTATCGTCGGCGGCTTCTTCGCCGCAGCCGAGATGGCGCTCGTCTCGCTGCGCGAGGGCCAGGTGCGTGCCCTGGGGCGACGCGGTAGGCGGGGACAGCGGGCGGCCAAGCTCGCGCAGGACCCTAACCGGTTCCTCTCCGCCGTCCAGATCGGCGTCACCCTGGCGACCCTGCTGTCCGGTGCCTTCGGCGCCGCGACGCTCGCCAGCAAGCTGATGTCGACCCTCAAGCACCACCTGTCAGCGGGCGCCGCATCGGTGATCTCGATCGCGGTGGTGACGCTCGTGATCTCGTTCTTCACCCTGGTGCTCGGCGAGCTTGCGCCCAAGCGGATCGCCCTGCAGCGCGCCGAGCGGGTTGCGCTGGTCGCCGGCCCGCTGCTGGACAGGCTCGCAACGCTGGCCCGTCCGCTGGTCTGGCTGCTGTCGAGGTCGACGAACCTGGTCGTCAGGGTGCTGGGCGGCGACCCTCGCGTCGGGCGCGGGGTGATGTCCGAGCAGGAGCTTCGTGACCTGCTGGTTGCGAATCAGGCCCTGAGTCCCGATGAGCGGCACATCGTCAGCGAGGTGTTCGATGCGGGGAAACGGCAGATCCGGGAGGTGCTGGTGCCCAGGACCGAGGTGGATTTCCTGTCGGCCAGCATGTCGCTGCAGGCCGCGGCCAAGATCGCCGTGGCCGCGCCGTACTCCCGCTTTCCCGTCTACCAGGAGTCCTACGACGACGTGATCGGCTTCGTGCACGCGCGTGACTTGCTCGACCCAGCCGCCGACGGCTCGCGCCTCGTCGGCAACGCCGCCCGGGCGGTCAAGCTGCTGCCGACTTCCAAGACGGTGCTGTCCGCCCTGTCGGAGATGCGGCGTGACCACGCTCACCTGGCGATCGTGGTGGACGAGTACGGCGGCACTGCCGGGATCGTGACCCTGGAGGATCTCGTCGAGGAGCTGATCGGCGATATCCAGGACGAGTACGACGTGGACGAGGGCCCCGCGCGGCAGCTGCTCGGCGGCGAGCTTGAGGTCGATGGCCTGCTGAACCTCGACGAGTTCGCCGAGCAGACCGGCGTGCAGCTGCCGGAGGGCCCCTACGAGACCGTGGCCGGCTACGTGCTCGCCTCGCTCGGCCACGTGCCCGGCGACGGCGAGACCGTCGAGGTCGCAGGCCGCAAGCTGATTGTCACCGAGATGGACGGCCGGCGTATCGCCCGGGTACGGGTGAGCCGGCTGCCGTCGCCGGCTGCCGACGCAGATCAGAACCCGGGTCCGGCCAGCTAGACTGGCTAGCTCCCGGCCAGGCCGGAAGGCCAGCCGGCTGCTACGGCAATCCATGGGCACGCGGGAGGTCGATCTCCGGGAAGGCGGCACTGTGCGCTCAGGCCAGACCGGCACCGGCACCCAGACCGGCACCGGCACCCAGACCGGCACCAGCACGACGATCGACACGGTTCTCGTCGTCGACTTCGGGGCTCAGTATGCGCAGCTCATCGCGCGCCGGGTCCGCGAATGCCAGGTGTACTCGGAGATCGTCCCCGCCACCATGCCTGTCGCCGACATGCTGGCGAGGAAGCCCACGGCCATCATCTTGTCGGGGGGCCCCGCGTCCGTGTACGCGGCCGGCGCGCCGCCGGCCCCGGCAGGCCTGCTCGACGCCGGAGTCCCCGTCCTGGGGATCTGCTATGGCTTCCAGCTGATGATGGCCGGCCTCGGCGGCGTCGTTGAGCGCACCGGCGGCGGTGAGTACGGCGCCACGGAACTCACGATCCTGGCCGGAACGCCCGCCGGGGGCACGCCCGCCGGGGGCACACCCGCCGGGAATGCCCCGGCCGGGGGGACGCTGCTCCGCGGCCTGCCGGCCACCCAGCAGGTCTGGATGTCGCACGGCGACACGTGCGCGGCGCCGCCGCCCGGCTTCACCGTCACCGCCAGCACGGTGCAGACGCCGGTCGCCGCCGCCGAGCAGTCCGGCCGGGGCCTGTATGGCGTGCAGTTCCACCCCGAGGTCATGCACAGCGAGCACGGCACGCAGATCCTGCGCCAGTTCCTCGCCGCTGCAGGCTGCCGCCCGGCCTGGACCATGCGCAGCATCGTGGACGAGCAGGTCGCCCGCATCAGGGAGCAGGTCGGCGACGGCCGCGCGATCTGCGGGCTGTCCGGCGGAGTCGATTCCGCGGTCGCCGCCGCACTAGTGCAACGCGCGATCGGAACCAAGCTGACCTGCGTCTTCGTTGATCACGGGCTGTTGCGCAAGGGCGAGGCCGACCAGGTGGAGAAGGACTTCGTCGCAGCTACCGGCGTCGACCTCAAGGTCGTGGACGCGGCCGGTGAGTTCGTCCGGGCGCTGGCCGGCGTGATCGACCCGGAGGAGAAGCGGAAGATCATCGGGCGCGAGTTCATCCGCGCGTTCGAGCAGGCGGCACGGGAGATCACCGCCGCGGCGGGCAGCGGCGGCCGCCCGGCGCCGGTCGGCTTCCTGGTCCAGGGAACGCTCTATCCCGATGTGGTGGAGTCGGGCGGCGGCACCGGGGCCGCCAACATCAAGTCGCACCACAACGTCGGCGGCCTGCCGCCAGACCTGGCGTTCGAGCTGGTCGAGCCGCTGCGGACGCTCTTCAAGGATGAGGTACGCAGCGTCGGCCTCGAGCTAGGCCTGCCGCCGGAGATCGTCTGGCGCCAGCCGTTCCCCGGGCCCGGCCTGGGTGTCCGGATCGTCGGCGAGGTGACCAGCGAGCGGCTGAGGATCGTCAGGGAGGCCGACGACATCGCTCGCGCTGAGCTGTCCAGGGCGGGCCTTGACCGCGAGATCTGGCAGTGCCCGGTGGTGCTGCTGGCCGACGTGCGGTCGGTCGGTGTCCAGGGCGATGGGCGCAGCTATGGCTACCCCGTCGTGCTCCGGCCGGTGACCAGCGAGGATGCCATGACTGCCGACTGGGCTCGGCTGCCTTACGCGGTACTGGCCACGATCTCGACCAGGATCACTAACGAAGTGCCGGAGATCAACCGCGTCGTGCTCGACATAACGAGCAAGCCGCCCGGCACCATCGAATGGGAATGACGGCTTGCGCGGATCGAAATAAGAACCCGGGCCGTACGAATATGTGGTTGGCACAGATTCGCACGGCGCCCGCCGTGTTCACCACCGGGAACGCGGAATGGGCATGCTCGCACCAACGAGCTTGGTTCATGGTGAACGAGCGCCATCAGGTCACCCGGGCGCGCCCGGCCGGAATGCTGGCCCATGACTGGTCAGCAGCAAGCTTCCTGAGCACCTGCAGCGCATCCCACACATCGGTGAACCGGCTGGTGATCGGGGTGGGCCCAAGCCGCAGCCGGTCCGGCGTCCGGTAGTCGCCAATCACGCCCGCCCCGATCAGCGCCTGGCTGACCTGCCAGGCTTCGGGATGGCGCAGGCAGACATGCGCGCCGCGGCGTGCGCTGTCCCGCGGTGAGGCGACAGCGAAGCCGTGCGGGGCGAGCCATTCGTCAGCCAGGCCGATCAGCAGCTCGGTCAGCGCGATGCCCTTGGCCCGCAGGCGGCCCAGGCCGGCCTCGCCGAGCAGCCGGGCGCCCTCCTCGACCGCCGCGATGCCGATGACCTCCGGTGTCCCGGTCAGGAACCGCTCGATCCCGGGCGCCGGATCGTAGCCTGGTCCCATCGCGAACTGGTCGCGCTGGCCGAACCAGCCCCACACCGGCTGGCGCATGCTGTCCTGCAGCTCACTGCGGACGTAGAGGAACGCCGGTGCTCCCGGCCCGGCATTGACGTACTTGTAGGTGCAGCCGACGGCGAGATCGGCGCCCGCTGCGTCCAGCTCGACGGGCACCGCGCCGGCCGAGTGACACAGGTCCCACAGCACGAGCGCGCCGGCATCGTGCGCTATCGCGGTGATCCTGGCCATGTCGGCCAACGCACCGCTGCGGTAGGCCACGTGGGAGAGGCTCACCAGGGCGGTGCGGTCATCGATCGCGGCCCGCAGCGCGTCCTCGCTGATCCCCTCGTCCATGTCGGTGCTGATCATCCTCAGCTCGCAGCCGCGCTGCCCGGCGATCCCGGCGAGGACGTACCGGTCGGTGGGAAAGTTGTCGTCGTCGGTCACGATGACGTCCCGGCCGGGCCGCGCGTCCAGCGCGGCGCAGGCCAGCTTGTACAGGTTGACCGTGGTGGAGTCGCAGACCGCGACCTGGCCTGGCGCCGCGCCGACGAGGTGCTGGCCGACCAGGTCCCCGGCCCGGCGGGGCAGCTCGATCCAGCTGGCCCAGGACCTGACCAGCCCGCCGCCCCACTCCTGGCGGACAACCTGGGCGATGCGGGCCTCGGTCGCGACGGGCAGCCGGCCGAGCGAGTTCCCGTCCAGGTAGATCAGCGACTCGTCGTCGCGTACGAAGCGGTCAGCGAACCCGGCGAGCGGATCCGCGGCGTCCAGCCCCTTGGCATAGGCACGGTCGGTGCGGATCGTCGCCACGCTGTCACCCTAGCCGAACGTCAATCCCGCCCCAGAGAAAGATCATTAGGACACTTAACGGATATTTCGGGCGCCAGCCGCGGTCCGCAGCGGTTCGGCACGCCCGGCGCCCGTGCACAGCATGGTCGGGTGCTGGACCGCGGCCGGGAACACCAGTTCCATCGTCTCGCTGGCGACGACCACCGCGTCCGGCCCCGCCTCGGCCGAGGCGATTGTCCGCGGCCGAGGCGGGCTGGCCGGCGTCCGTCGTTGCCGGCCAGCCCGCGTGCGGCGGGGACCTCAGCCGGTGCAGCCAGCGACCGAGGCCGCGGGTGCGCAGTTGTCCGGGTGGTTTTCGTTGACGACAGAGCTCGTCAGCGTGACGACGCTGTTGTTGTAGATGCCGCCGCCATCGACGTATGCCTTATTGCGGAAGATCTGGCTGTCCGTGATGGTCGCGGTGTCGTTGTTGTAGAAGCCGCCGCCAAATACGGCGGTGTTGTAGGTGAGGGCATTGCCGTCCAGCGTGGCCAGGTCGTTGTTGTAGAAGCCGCCGCCGCTATCTGCGGCGGTGTTGTAGGTGAAGGTGCTGTCGTTCAGCGTGGCATGGTCGTCGTTGTAGAAGCCGCCGCCATCTGGAGCCCGATTGAGCCGGAATGTGGTGTCGCTCACTGTGACGATATCGTCGTTGTAGATGCCGCCGCCAACTTCGCCAGCCTGGTTCTTGTAGAAGCCGCTTCCGGTTACCGTCGGGGACCCGTCCTCGACATAGATGGCGCCGCCGTCGTTGCCGGCGGCGTTCCCGGTGAAGTTACAGTGAATCACGGCCATGGAGTCCTCGATGTAGATGGCGCCTCCGCCGTCAAGGGCACTGTTCCCGGAGAATTGACTGCCGGTCACCGTCGCGGGATCCGTGGGCTGCGTCGCGATGGCACCGCCATCGTCGGCCTGGTTGCCGGTGAAGACCGCGCCGTTCACCGCGAGGTCGCCATTCTGGCTGTAGATGGCCCCGCCCAGGTTGGCGGCGGTGTTGCCGCTCAGGGTTCCGCCGTTCACCGTGACGTCGCCACCATTGTTATAGATGGCGCCGCCATTTCCGGAGTTATCAGCCGGCGGGCTGATGCCTCCCCCTTGGGAGTCGCCGTTGCGGAGGTTCACCTGATTCAGGACAAGATGACCTGATGTCACCGTGAAGATGCTGAAGTCAGGGGTGTCGGCAAAGTAGCTGCGCTCGATCGTCCCCTGGTTGTTCTGGATGGTGAGGTCCTGGGTGATTTCGGGCAGTGCGCTGTCCAGCTTGTATACGCAGAAGGTCGCCAGGTTCAGCGTCTCGCCGCTGACGCTGCCGGCAATGTCAGTGGCCAGCACGGTGGCGCTGCACGGCACATTGACGACGGGCGGCGGGACGGCCATGGCCGCCTGGGCCGATGCCAGGCCAAGCACCACGACCGCGCCCGCTGCCGCGGTCCTCGCCGCGGTTCTTACGAGCTTCATGTGCATTTGTCTCCGCTCCTCCTGTATGAGATCGAAACCATGTGACCGGATCTGCGCGCCGCCCCAGGAGATTCCCTGCGGCATGTCGGGCAACCGGTAGTGCCTCACGCGAATGACACAAAGCGGCGGTGCCCCGACTGGGCAATGCGGTGGCACATCCCTGTTTCATTAGCTGGGCCGCACGGTATCACGCGGCAGCCATAATTCTATTGACGTCGGAGCAGAAATTAAGCTGCCGGATTGTCTGGTAACTAACGTGCGCCGCATTTAATATGAACAAGCGCTGCGGGCCGGATAGTGCCGGATATGCCGGTGATCGGGCCGGTCTGGGAATGCCTGCGCGACGCCATGCCTCGGATGCCGGTCCGGGGGCCGTGCCCGATAGCGACCGGCTCCAGCCGCCCCCGCCAGTGCCGGTCTTCAGACTGAGGCGATGACCCGGTCGGTCGTGGACACCCTGCTGGCCAGCGCTGAGCCGTAGCCGGCCGGGCCGCCACAGCGGCTGTCCCGCTGGTGAACGGCCGGTACCGGCGGTGCGGGTCGCAGCCCCTGGCAGGATCAGACCTGACCTTGCCCAGGCTTTTTCCGTGACGTAATAGCCGAGTCCGGGTATCCGCGTGACCAGCCCTTCGGACTCCAGTAGCCGCAGTGCCTTCGCTACCGTCTGCCTGGCCACTCCGTGGTCCTGCACCAGCGTAGTGATGGACGGAGTTGGATCTCCTGGTCGCAGGGTCCCGCGTCAGGTGGCGACCGCCTGCGGGGCTGGCTGCGCTAGCGCCCGGCGCGGCGCCGTCGGCGGCGGAACCTCAGCGCCATCGCGAGCGCCACGATGCCGCCGGCCAGGACCGGGATCAGGCGCTTGAGCACCGGCAGGCCTGCGACGCTCAGCAGGTCAATGGCATCCTCGGCCGGCGGCCGGGCACCCGCCGGGGCCGGGCCAGGGCCGGACGGCGGCGCGGCAGACCGGGAGTCGCCGCTGGCAGCCGCCCGGCCGGGCGAGGCCCCGTTGCCTGCGCCCGCGCCGCCAGGGCTGGCACTGCGCGCCGAGGT
>WNFB01000932.1_pt1 | contig 24387 bp, 20 predicted proteins | sample 5400501 | NCBI WGS metagenome assembly WNFB01 (sample SAMN13153341, study PRJNA577476) | soil metagenome | isolation source: 200 cm saprolite under Douglas fir tree site 2 hole 1 | place: USA:California | collected 2015-04-18 | reverse complement strand
CCGCCGACCCGCTATTCTCTACCGCGACCTGTGCAAAAGTGGAGCTCGGCGATACTCCCGAGGCCGCCCCTGAAATATGCACCTTCGCGCCCGGGCTAGTCGTGCCAATGCCAACGTTGCCCGTGTTAGTGTTCGAGATATTGTTGCCGCTTGTGGCCCACTGGGCGTTCACGTTCTGATAGTGTCCCGCAAGCACAATCGACAAGACTGCTACCACTCCCAGTCCCAGAAGTCTTCGATTTGGCAACTGCTGTTTGGTTTTCATTTTGCTCCTCTTTCTTTGGTATGAGAGGTTCGGACACCAGAGGCCTCGTTCACTCAGAACCTCAGTGAAGCTCATCAGCGTAAAGCATTCGTTTTATTTCTTCAGAGCTCACGCGCCGACTCCAGGGGAGGCGCGGAAACTCGATCAACCGAAGCTAACTGGCGAGTATGCGGGAGGCCACAGAGGCTCAGGGGTTAGCTTTACCTCAATTTGCAAAACACGATGCTAGATCGCCGAGACCTTACGCCGGGTTGCCAAGATTGTCAAAGGTTTTTTCATCGGGTCGACAGCGGGGCGGGAGGTCTAAGGGATGAATGCTGAATGTCCGCGGTTTGAGCTCTTCAACTGCCCGTGATCGCTCGCGGTTCTGTGCTGGTCGGAAGTTCCGTCGTCGTGCTGTCAGACTGGGTCAATCGCCGACGTGAGCCGCGCTGCGGTGACGTTTGATCTACGCGGCTGTCCTGGGTTGCCAACGCAGCCAGAATCAAGAATAGCAGCGCGTTAGCCGTCGTGTGCAAAGTGAAATCGAAGAAGCTGTGAACAAGGACCGCAAAGCATCCGGCCAACGCGCCGGTGATGACGCCGCGCCGAAAATGATCGTGAGTCTCACGGAGCGCAAAGCCCCGGCGAAACAGAACCAGGATGAACCACAGACCCAGCGCGGCGCCGACAATACCGCCGTCCGAAAGGGCCTGCAAATAATCGTTGTGTGCCTGCTCCAAACGAAATAATCCGTTGCGGGAATCGTAACGCGTGTAGATGACGCCGAACGAACCTAGTCCTGATCCGGTGATTGGATATGCCTTGATCACTTCGAGCGCCACGCTCCAAAAATGCGCGCGGCCCGTAGTCGGATCGGAGGCAGTCGGGGTTCCCAGCAAGCGCGTGAAGATGTCGGACCCTCCAAACGCGAGCGCGCCGCCAATCAGCACCACGATGAGCGCGAACGCCATCCCGGCGCGCACCATCGCCGCGCGCGCGCGTTCACCGCGCGGCAGGCGCTGGCCGTGACGAGTGCGCGCGGTCGTGCCAACCACAGCCAGGAAAAGGATCTCTGCTCCGAGACTGATAACTCCGCCGCGCGAGTTGGTCATGAGCAGCGCCACGCCCATCAGCGTCGCGACAAACGCGTAGAGGATGCGCTTCGGCTTCTCAACCGCTCCGGTAAAGAGCAAGCCCAAAGGCAAAGCGATCGTCATTTCCATGTAGCCGGCAAAGTGATGCCGGTTGATGAAAGGTCCAAAGGCCGTGCTCTGCGTCAGCTGCCGGAACCAATAGACTCGCGTTCCATCGGTAGTCAACGACTGTGTCAGGCCAAACATCGCCAGCAAAAAACCAAAGATCGTGATCGTTCTAACCAGCGTCCGCAGCCGCCGCGGCGTATCAGTAAAAATGAGCGTGGCCGCGAAGTAGACGAACAACGACGCCACCTGCACGATGACCAGACGCGTGGCGTAAGGATCGAGCGAGAGCGTTCGCGACGGAGAGAGCGCTAACCCGGCATTGTCCAGCGCGCGCAGCGGGAGCAGTTGAACCAGGCCGAGGACGATCATTCCCAGTATCGGCCACTGCAGACCATTGAGGCTGAGTCTGGTAGACCGCAGAACCAGTCCATCCAACGTCCAGAGACAAACGATACCGGCGGCGCTCAGCGAAAAGCCCGCCAGTGCCCAGTAGTGAACAGTTCCGTAGAAGAGCGTCGTTAGCACCAGCCCGGTGCAAAGCGTCAGGAAGACCAAGCGGCTGGCGATCGTATGCCGGCGCTTAGTTACGGTTTCCTTCGCGCTTTCCACTGGCTGTGGTTCGGCGCGAACCGGCTGAGCCGCTGCTGCGTTGTAAATTGAAGTCGTCATACCAGACCGTGCCAAAGATGGGACAGACAGAAGCGTCGTCGCAGGGTTGGCGAGTAAGTTTCACGATCACTCCATCGCTGTTCGGCTTTGTTTTGAAATCGAGCGCGATTCGCTGCCAATCATTCGTTCCTGTTGGCAACGGCGGCGAGCTGGCCAGCGGGGCATTGTCCGTGGCGCTGAGGATAGTGATCAGCGGCGGGCGTCCGGTGGTCAAATCGCTGGTGCGGGCCCAACACTCAAAATGGTACTGCGTGTTGGGCTCAACCGCGACGGCCTGCGATACGTGGATGACGTCGAGTTTGGTCGGTGCTCGAAAAACTATCCGCAAACTGGCGTGGCCGCTGTGCGCCTGCGCATCGACGGTCATCTGCGCCTGAGGCCCGGCAGCGATCGACCAGCCAAAACTATCTGAGCTGGTCAACGTCGTGCCGGCTTCGAATCCGCCGTTTATGAACTGTTCCGGCACCGGAAGCTTGCCGGTGTCCGGCTCGAGCTCGCGCATCACTACGAGAGCGTCGTGGAATTGCTTCGCATCGATCAGTTGTTTCTTCAGTTCCTCCGCCAGCTCGCGCTCATTATTTCGATTCTGGGTGCCGGACCAGACGCGCACCGCCTCGGCGAACTTCTGCCGACCCGCCAGATAGATGGCGAGTCGCACGCGCATCGCGGCCGAGGGACACGCGGCCTGCGCAATCGCCTCCACATCGTCCCCAAATACTTGCCCGGCCAGGTTGAATACCTGCTGCCGAATCTGTGGATCGGTTTCGCCGGCACGCGCCAATTGCCGGAAGGCTTCGTCGACCTTTCCCTCGCGTAGCAGTAGATTGCCAAAATACCAACGCGGCAGCGAATAGGCCGGTGCTAGTTCGACGGCGCGCCCGAGCGCCCGCTCGCCACCTGCGCTATCGCCCGCGGCTTCGAGGCCGCGACCGAGTTCCATCCAATAGCGGTAGTCGTTCGGCGATAACGTCACGGCGATCTCGTATTCATGCACCGCATCAGCCAGGTTGCTCGCGCTGAACTCTTTCTCTTCCAGCGCTCCCAGAGTCCAGTGAGCGAAAGGGTCGCGGGGAGCCCAACGTGTTGCTAGTCTGGCCAGCTCCGTAGCGCTCGCCGGGTTGTCCGCAGCGTACTCTGCGACCGTATCGCCGACATACCAGCGCACGACAAACCAGGCCGACAGGATCGCCAGCAACGCCGGCAGGATTACCAGCGCGCGGCGTGCCGGGGCCCGGAGGTCGATCGTGATCACGGACGCAGAGTTGGAGTTCGACACAGTCTGATTAAGGGGGAGTTATAAATCGCCGTTCCGGGCGGCTCGGGTGATCGGCGGCAGTCGCGTATCGTCAAGGTCCTCGATTCTGATCGACATTCGCTTCACTTCGATATTGTGCGCTTCGCATTCGCGCTGAATCTCGCTGGTGCGCTCGGCTGAAAGCCGCGGCGTGGAAATGAGTACCTGCTCGACCCGGTGTTGGTCAATAACTTTCTTGAGCAGGCCGTTGCCGCCGAAAACCCGAAAGCCGTGGATCACTTTGCCCTGCTTCATCGGATCGTCGTCCATGAAACCAACCGGCGAACAGCGCAAGTCGCGATTGTTGACCAGCTCCCGCAGCAGCAATTCGCCGGCGTCGCCGGCTCCGTAGATCAGAACCCGGCGGCCGGCACCGCCGTTCGCGACGGGAAGAACCTGCCGGAATAACCGAAAGGTCATGCGGCTGCCGGCCAGCAGCATCAGCATAACCAGAGCGTCAATCAGAAAAACCGCGCGCGAGAAACCCTGAAAGCGTAACTTGAAAAGAATGATCAGCATGCTCAAGATCGAACCGGCGGCCACGGCCTTTGCAAAGGACATCAAATCGTCGATGCTCGTATAACGCCAGATGCCGCGATAGACGCCAAAGAAAAGAAACGCGGCCAGCCGTACCACAACGAGGACCGGCAAAGTTCGCAGAAAAAGCCTCCATGCCGGACTATTCGAAACTGGTCCGAATTTGACCGCGTAAGCGGCCCAGTAGGCCAGCATGATCAAGACGATGTCGAGCAGAACTTCAAAAATGCGCCGTTTGTATGAGAAGTCAACCAGAAAAGCGAATGGCTTTTCGCCCGCCGCCACGGCCTGTTCCACTTCATCATACCCCTTGACTCCGGCAAGATAGACGCCGAGCAATGTCAGCCCCAGAGTGAAACCGGCAATCAAGGCAAGGCTGACGTCGGCCTTGATTGAGCGCACCGTAATCGCCAGCAACCCTGAAAGCCCCGCCAAACCGTAAAGCAACCAAACCGCGCGGCGTTCAGACATTCCCAGCGCCACCAGACGATGCGAGGTGTGGTCGCGGCCGCCATGCGAAGCCGCGCGACCGGAAAGCTTGCGCAGGATGGTCACAAAGGTCGTATCAAAAATCGGGATGAAGAGGACCAGAATAGGCACCGCGAGCACGGGCACGAACGTGCGCGAGCGCCCTCCGGAAACATTCACCAACGCGGCGCTGGCGAGCAGGAATCCAATGAACATCGATCCGCAGTCGCCCATGAAAATCGTCGCGGGATTGGAGTTGTAAATCAGAAAACCGAGAAGTGCCGCCGCCAGCACCGACGACATCAAGGCTTCGGTCGGCTGGCCGCCGGCGATAAAGCTCACCGTAAGAAATACCGACGCAATGGACGCGATTCCCGCCGCCAGGCCATCCATGTTGTCCAGCAGATTCACCGCGTTCGTAATACCGATGAGCCAGAAGATCGTGATTACCATGTTGATGGGCAAGGACCTGGTCCAGGGCAGAGCCAGTCCGTAATAGACGACCACGGCCGCGCCCATTACCTGGCCGATCAGCTTCTGGTAAGGCTTGATGTGAATCAGATCATCGATCAGTCCCACGAGAAACAGGAAAGTGCTGGCGCCGACGATCACCCAACCGTAAGACGTGTGTGGAATCAGTGTGAGGTAAACGCCAATTACCGTAAGCCAAATCGCGATCCCACCAATCGTGGCTGTCGCATTCTTATGCCAGCGGTCGATCTTGGGTCGCGCCACAAACCCCTCGCGCCGGGCGAACGAGCGCACGAACGGCGTCAATGCCAGCGCCAGAGCGAATGACACTAAAGGCGGTATGAAGTTTAAGGCTCTAAATTGCATCCCGATTCGGCGTTATTAGGCAGCGCCAGAAAAACCTATTCGATTAGCGCGCCAAAGGCAAGTCATAAAACTTTCGTTGAGTTTGTTCACGACGAGTAGTCGAGAATCGGATCGGCTTGAGTGCGCAACTGTGGCTCCGGCTCGCACCTCGCCTTAGTCCCGAACCCGGGTTACCGTAGCAGCGAGATTGGCAACCGCGCCTAACCCCCGAAGCTCAAGTTGTTCCCAAGGCCTTGCGCAGCATTGCATTCCGGCAAAGTCCGGTTTAAGCTACGGGCCGTGAGGGTCTCCTCGTCGGGTGCTCGAAGCCCCAGGGCGGACCTCGACATGCGCGCACACCAAGAGCATCCCGTCAGTGACGCCTTCACTGGCCGTTCCGGTTTGTTTTTGATAGGTTAGCGGTCTATTAAAAGATCCACAGCATGCTTTTCAGCACTTCTGTCGCAATTTCGGTAAACGTTTCGTCAGCCGCCATCGCGGTCGACGGGGTAGACGGATCATCCATGTCGTCCATTGCCGTTCCAGTGCATGGAGGGGTATGGGTTTCGCCGGGCACACAAGGTTGCGTTTCGTCCGAGAAGGCGGGAAGGCCGAGCATGAGCGTCAACACGAGGACGCTGGTTAGTTTACGAAGTGTTTTCATGCTTTCTCCTGTTAGTGGACTAGCTGTTTGAGTTGAATTAGCGAACCGCTCAGCAAGAACTTAAGCGTCCTTCAGCAGACCTTCGCTGAGCGTGTCCGAACGGATACAGACTTAACTGCCGCAAAATTCTTATCTACTATACAGAAAGGTATGCATTCCATGAAGTTAACTACTCTAGCAGTCGGTCAATCGGCTGATCAATCCCTTTCGCCTTCAGAGCGCGCTCAGCGCTCCTGCCAAGTTGCGAAGCAGCTTGAGAAAGCGGGGGAGTACGAGGCAGCGTACGAGGCCTTGAGCGAATTCTGGCCAGAGCGCGAGGGGCCGCCCATGGTAAAGGGACTCGACCGCGCAGCGGAGGCTCAGGTCCTACTCCGAATTGGCTCGCTGGCGGGCTGGTTGGGCAGCGCGCATCAAACCGGGGGTAGTCAGGAGACGGCCAAGAACTTAATCACTCAAAGCATTCGGATCTTCGAAGAGTCCGGGCAGTCTGAGGGAATTGCTGAGGCGCATGCTGATCTCGCGCTCTGTTATTGGCGCGAAGGATCCTTTGACGAGGCGCGAATCAATATTGCGGCCGCGCTCAGTCTCTTGAAAAATGACACTAGCGAGCTACGAGCAATCTCCCTCATTCGGGCTGGCTTGGTGGAAGCAGACTCACAGCGACTGAGTGAGGCATTGCGCTTCTATAAAGAAGCGGAGTCTTTGGTTGAGCAGAGTAACGACGATGCTCTGAAAGGGGCTTTCCACAATGAGTTCGCACTCTTGTTCAGAAGGCTTGGATTGGCCGAGAATCGTAGTGACTACACCGACCGGGCACTAATCGAATATGCCGCCGCCAGCTATCACTTTGATCGAGCCGGCCATGCCCGTTATTGTGCCCGCGTTGAAAACAATCTTGGCTATTTGTTCTTCACCATCAACAGATTTCAAGACGCGTATCTTCATCTCGATCGGGCGCGGCGAGTGTGTGCCGAAGTTGGTGACAATGGCACGGCATCCCAGGTCGACGAGACGCGTGCGCGCGTGTTACTAGCCGAAGATCGTCTCGACGAAGCCGAGCGATTCGCGCAAGCTGCCGTGAAAACGCTCGAGCGTGGCGGCGAGCAGTCTTTGCTGGCGGAAGCGCTGACGACGCACGGGACTGTGCTGGCGCGCATGGGCAAGATTGCGCGGGCGAAAGCTGCGCTGCAACGCGCGATCGAAGTCGCTCAAACGTCGGGCGATCTTGAAAGCGCCGGCCGGACCCACCTCAGCACCATCGAAGAGCTTGGCCCACAGATCTCGGTTGACGAAGTGGTTTCGAATTACAAGGCGGCCCTGGATCTGTTGGAGGCTTCGCAGGACCCAGCGGCGACAAAACGATTAATCTCATGCGCGCAAAAGGTGATCGGCACTCTGAAGATGGCCGACGATAGAGATGTCGACTTGGACGTGAGTGCGGACGGAAGGAGCTGGGACGGCTTTTCGTTCAAGCAGGAGGTGCTCGACTATGAAAAGGCGATCATCTCGCGCGCCCTCCGGGACACCGGCGGCGCCGTAACCAAGGCTGCGCGACTTCTGGGCTTCAACCATCATCAGAGCTTGATTGCTCTAATCAATAGTCGCCATAAGGGTCTGCTTGGGGTGAGATCAGCGGTCAGGAGGCGCAGGCGCAGCATCATCAAGGCCGGTAAGAACAGCAGCAACAAGCAGGCGCTGGCGCGTTGAAACCCTAGCCGCGGCCGACGGACATTTGTTCGCTGTGAAATTCGATCACGCTGTCGAGAATTCCGTCGAGTGATTTTTCCGGCTGAAAGCCAACCCGACCATTCACTTTCGAGATATCAGGAATGCGCCGGGGCATGTCTTCGAAACCTTCCTCGTAAGCTTCGTCGTATGGGACGAACGTGATTTCCGACTTGGAATTCGTCAGCTCTTTAACTTTCCGGGCCAGGTCAAGGATGGTGATCTCCTGATTCGAGCCAACGTTGAAAACCTCGCCAACCGCGCTTTCATCGTCCATCAATTTCATCAACGCGCCAACCACGTCCCCCACATAACAGAAACATCGCGACTGTTCGCCGCTGCCGTACACGGTAATGGGCCGGCCTGAGAGCGCCTGCTTCACAAAAGTTGGGATCACCATTCCGTACTGGCCGGTTTGGCGTGGTCCGACCGTGTTAAAGAGCCGCACGATCACGGTCGGCAATTTCTTTTCGCGCCAGTATGCCAGGGCGAGAAACTCGTCGATCGCTTTCGAGCACGCGTAGCTCCAACGACCTTTCGTCGTCGCGCCCATGACCAGATTGCCGTCCTCTCGAAACGGAACCTCAGTGCTCAGCCCGTAGACTTCCGAGGTTGAGGCGACCAGAACTTTTTTCTTCTTCTTGCTGGCCAAAGAGAGCACGACTTCGGTTCCATGGACATTTGTCTCGATGGTGCGCACGGGACTTTCAACGATTAGCTTGACGCCCACGGCTGCCGCCAGATGAAAGATCACGTCGCATTGATCGACCAGCTCGGCGGTTACCGGGCGGTTGTGAACGCTGTCGATCTTATAGTGAAAGCGTGAGTGATCTTTCAGATGCTGAATGTTACTAAAGCTGCCGGTCGAAAGGTCGTCGACAATAAAGACTTCGTCGCCGCGTTCAAGATACGCGTCGGAAAGGTGAGAACCGATGAAACCCGCTCCTCCCGTGATCAGAACTCGCAAACTCCAAACCCCCTTCAAACGATGTCATCAAACGCGAGGCGTAAGTCTAGCACGGTAATCGCCGGCGGCAGGTTCCGCGCCAGCGGTTGCGCCTTCGCTGGCTGCGGGGTCCGTAGCAATGAGTTGGCTGTACAACTGTGTCATGTCCGCCAACAAGCGTTCCTTTGCATAATTTCGCAAGACAAAATCTCGGCCCTTCACACCCAAATCAATCCGCAGCGATTCGTCCTCTATCAACCGGGCCAGCCCGCGCGCCAGGCCTTCTGCGTCTCCGCTTTTTGCCAGTAATCCGCGTTCGCAGATTGCATAGCGCGGTTCCGCATTACCGGTCGAGACGGTTGGCCCTAACAGATCGACGACGCCGCCCACCTCAGTTGCGATTACCGGACGCGCATTTGCCATCGCTTCGATCAGAGTCAACGGCGTGCCCTCGTTCAAGCTGGTGAGGGCTACAATATCGAGCCCCGGATAGAAATTCTCTGGATCGTTCCGCGTGCCGAGAAACACGACATCATCGACCGGCAAAAGCGACTTCGCTTCCGCTTCGAGCGCAGAGCGCAGCTTTCCGTCACCTATGATCACAAAGCGCACGCGGCGCGTTTTCACCAGAGCCCGGCACGCGGCCGCGGCCCGCAAAAACAGCGCGTGATTCTTGACTTCGGTCAAACGCCCGACGATGCCAACCAGCAATTCGCTGTCAGAAACTTTAAGCTCCGCCCGCAGTCGCGGTCGTCGCTCCTGCCAATCGGCGAACGCGTTGGTGTCGATGCCCAGCGGAATCACCGCGAACTGCTTCCGCTGTCCGACTCGAAACGTCTCGTTGATCTCGTTGAGCTGTTGAGTGCTGACGACGACGATGCGATCCGTGGCCAGTCTGGCCAGCAGTCTCTCAATGCCGAGAAACAGGCGTGTCTTCACCCGGCCGTAGTAGCTATGAAAGACGTGGCCGTGATACGTGTGCACGAAGCGGCATGCGCGCGGCCTTCCGATCAGCGTCGCGGGCGTAAGCCAGCGATACATTAATCCCGCGACCCGTCCGACCGTGCCGGCTTTGGCCGTGTGCGTGTGCACGATGGCCGGCCGCTCGCGCCGCATCAAACGGAAAAGTTTCCAGGTGGTGAAGGCATCCCGGAGCGAGATCTCGCGACTCATGTCCGGAATGATTAGCGGCGCAATTCCGGCGGCAGCCGCGGCGTAACTCATGTCGTCTTCACCCGGCGGCACGACTCCGGCGACCAGCAGAGTTTCATAACCAGCGGATTTCATTCCGTGGGCCAGCCAGACCACGTGACGCGCCGGTCCACCGACGTTGAGGCGAGCGATGATGCGAAGGATCTTCATTGCCGATTGCTCATTTCCAATTGCCAATTGCTAATTTGCCAACTGCTAATGCCTGGCGTCTCAGGCTTCGCAATCTACTCTTGATTTCAAATTGGAAAGTGGAAATCGAAAATCGGCAATGGCTTAATCGTCCATCCGAAAGATCGTTTCCGGATCGTCTTCGTGTCGAATCTCGTCAATTGGTTCGCGCCGCTGCTCGCCCATGTAGAGGCGGTTCGGGCAGTTGATCACGATGCCGTCAACGGTGCCGGCATTTTGATACGCGTGGACGACACCTTTGGGGACTACCACGGCGGTGGGATTATCCGCCCCGACGACAATCGTCATCACCTTCCGGAACGTCGGCGAATCGGGCCGGTTGTCCCACATGCGAAGTTTGAAATTCGAAGGGCCGATGAAGCAAAACAGGTCAGCTTGATCGACGTGTTCGTGCGGCCCGCGCGCGACTCCCGGTCGGGTCGAGGAGATGTAGGCCATGGCCGGGAAAAACTCGGCGGCAAGTTCGTCATGACGAAACAATTCCGTCAGCCAGCCGCGCCGATCGTCGAACTTGCGCAGTTCGCGCACCAACACGTCTTTGATCTCGCCGATCTGAAACTCAGGCATTAGCGCCGGCCTCTGCTGCATTTTCAAGCTCCAAATTGTTGGCGCCGGTCTCGGCGACGAGATTTGAAGCGTGCAGCAGGCTTTCAAAAGTGCCCGCGTCGCTCCACCAACCCTCCAGCACGTCCCAGGTCATCTCGCCCCGCTCAATATAAGCGTTGTTCACGTCGGTAATCTCCAATTCGCCGCGTCCCGACGGCTTCAAAACGCGAATGATTTCAAACACGCGCTGGTCGTACATATAGATTCCGATTACCGCGTATTCGGACTTTGGCTCGGCCGGCTTCTCTTCGATCTTCACAACCCGCTGGCCATCGAGCTGCGGAACACCAAAGCGTTGCGGGTCAGTAACTTTCTTCAAAAGAATCTTCGCGCCCTGGCCTTGCTCGCAATACGTATCGACGGCCGCGCGAATATTTCCCTGAATGATATTGTCGCCGAGCACCACGCAAACCGGTTCGCCGGCGGCGAAGTGCTCAACCAGCGAGAGCGCCGCGGCAATTCCACCTTCGCCTTCCTGATAAGTGTAGTTGAGATGCTTCAGCCCGAAAGCTTTTCCATTGCCCAGGAGTTTCAGGAAGTCACCCGCTGAGTTTCCGCCGGTGACGATCATGATGTCGGTAATACCGGCGTTGACCAGCGTCTGAATCGGATAAAAGATCATCGGCTGATTGTAGACCGGCAGCAGGTGTTTGTTTGTCACCGCCGTCAGCGGCCGCAGCCGCGAACCTAAACCTCCTGCAAGAACGACGCCTTTCAATCGAGAACCTCCTCAGTCGATGAATCTTTCGAACCACAATTCAAGCATCAAAAGCGACCACAGCCGCTGCGAATGATCAGCTTTCGCGTCAACATGCCGATTGACAAAGCTGCGCACGGCCTCAGGCTTGAACAAGCCCCGCGAAAGCGCTTTGTCAGAGAGCAATGTCTCGCGCAAGAACGGCTGCATCGCGCCGCGAAACCAGTAACCGATCGGCACGCCGAAACCCATTTTGCTGCGCGTCAAGTTTTCTTCGGGCACTAATGTTCTGAGCACCCGCTTCAGCAAATACTTCGTCGTCAGGCCGCGCAGCTTCAAGTTCTCCGGCAAGCTGGCAGCATATTCCATCACATGATGATCGAGAAACGGCGAGCGCGCCTCCAGCGACACGGCCATGCTGGCAATGTCCATTTTGACCAGCAGATCGTTCGGCAGGTATGTCATCGTATCCGCCAGCAGCGCAGCGTCAACGATGCCCGCGCCGTTTGCTTGGGCAAACCACGGTTCGATGATGCTGGCCGTGCGGTATTGCGAAGTCTCATGCCCGAAGTCATCAGAATACAAATTGCGCCGGGCGTCCTCGTCGAACGCGCTGATCCAGCGCAGATAGCGCTCGACCGCCGGTTGGGAAGCAGCGGTAAGGAAGCGCTTTGCGCGGCGCAATATCCGGGGCCGGTCTTCAAAGCCCGGAAACGCTTGCGAGATCCGGGCAATCGCGCCCGCCCCCGGCAGCGCGCCATACTTCTGCGCGATACTCATGGCCGCATAGCGCTGATAGCCGGCGAAGCATTCATCGCCGCCATCGCCATTCAGCGCCACCGTTACGTACTGACGAGTTTCGCGCGAGACGTAATAGCTGGGAATCGCCGACGAATCCGCGAACGGCTCGCCGTAGTGTTCGACCAGCGTCGGCAGAATTTCCATGGCATTCGGCCGGACGATAAACTCGTGATGATCGGCGCCGACGTGCTCGGCGACGCGCCGCGCGTGATGCAGTTCGCTGAAATCCTGCTCGTCAAATCCGATCGAAAAAGTCTTGACCTGCTCAGACGACTCCTGGGCCATCAAGGCCACAACGGCGCTGGAATCGATGCCGCCGGAAAGAAATGCGCCCAGCGGTACTTCCGACATTAAGCGCACGCGTACGGCTTCGCGCAGCAACTCAACCACGCGTTCGCCGGCTTCCGCTTCGTTGACATCGACCTTCTTTGAAAAATCGAGTTGCCAGTAACGCTCAACCTTGATTTCGCCATTTCGCCACAGTAGCGAATGGCCTGGCTCAAGCTTGCGAATCGCGCGATAAGCCGTCAGTGGCGCGGGCACGCAAATGAACGCGAGATAATAGTGAAGCGCTTCAAAGTCGACGTCGCGGCTGACGGCTGGATGTTCGAGCAGGGCGCTGAATTCAGAACCAAAAACCAAATGGCCGTTCACTTGCGCGTAAAGCAGAGGCTTCTTGCCGACGCGATCGCGCGCCAGAAAAAGCGACTTGGTTCGCTCGTCCCAAATTGCAAACGCGAACATGCCGCGCAGATACTTTGGACAGTCTGTCCCGTACTGGTCATAGGCGTGTATGATCGCTTCAGTGTCGCTGTCGGTGTAAAACTTGTGGCCGAGACTCTCCAGTTGCGCGCGCAGCTCGCGGTAGTTGTAAATTTCGCCGTTGAAAACAATCCAGGCAGTCTGGTCCTGATTGTGAATCGGTTGCTGGCCGTGCGCGAGGTCGATGATTGAGAGCCGGCGCATCGCCAGTCCGACGCCGTCGCCGAAATAAAAACCATCGTCGTCCGGCCCGCGGTGCCGAATCGCCGCGTTCATGCGCGCGAGCAACTCGCGGTCGACCGGACCGCCGTCAGCGCGAACAATGCCTGCTATGCCACACACTTTGTTTTCTTGATAATTAAGGCGCGCCCCGAAGGATAAGTCTTGCGCTTCTGCGCTGCCTCTGCATGACTTTCCGCTGGAACAGGCCTTAATATTAGCGGACGCTCGCGGCCATGTCCAAGATGCAGTTGGTTCTCGGTGAAGAAAACGATCCGGAAACTCAAGGGTACCCTAAAGTCGCGCCCAGTTCTTTTCCTGGGAGCCGCCGCTCTGTTGCACATTTCGGTCGCCGCAGCAATTCTCACCGTGGGCAGGTATCAGCTAATGCCGGCGCAGTTTCGCGCCAACGGACTCGGCGAATTTGCCTCCGATTGTTTCCCGTACCAGGAAGAAGTGGCTGACCTGGTTGAGGTGCTAAAGAACAGTGGTCCGGTGACCTGGGCCACCTGGCCCACGCAATTGCACGTTCGTCTTTACTCACTCCCGGTGGCCGCTGTTTCTCGCTGGATGGGCTTTAGCGTTCTCGCGATCGAACCTCTGAATCTGGTTTACTATCTGGCAATCCTGACGCTCGTCTTTAAACTAGGAAAGGAAGTCTTTGATTATCGGGCGGGCTTGATGGCCGCAACAATCGTCGCCCTATGGCCTTCCTTGTTGCTACACACCATGCAGTTGCTGAGGGACCCGCTGTTGCTCGTAGCCGTCCTGGCTCTGTTTCTGGCCATGACCCGAGGTCTGAAGCGTAACTATCCCTGGCATCGTGGTGTGCTGGTGGGAATCGCGGCGGCGCTGTCGATCGTCATGATCAGAATTGTCCGCCTGCCGATGTGGGACCTGACTGGCGCCATGGTTGGATTGTTCGGTGTGTTTCTGCTTGCTCGACTAGTGCGTGAGCGGCGCGTTCTGATCGGCAATGTTGGCCTGGCGGCGATCATGATCGCGGCCTTTGTAATCACCCCTCACTTTCAGTCGGCATTTCGAAATCAACAGCACACGAAGGCCAGACGACGAGTCCTTCCCGAACAAATCCAGGCACTTCCCATTGGGGAGCAGATTGGAATACGTCGCGCCGGGTTTGGCCTGGAAGCCGCTGACCCGGAGCGGAGCACGCCGTGGGGATCCGTAATAGATCCTGAGGTGCGCCTCGAAAGACGCGCGGATATCATTCGCTACCTGCCACGCGCGGCCGTCATTGGATTCTTCGCACCATTTCCAAACATGTGGCTGAACTCGGGCACGGAAGTTGGTATCAGTGGCAGAATTCTTTCCGGCCTGGAAACTCTGGTAACTTACGCGATTGAATGTTTCGCTTTGGCCGGACTCTGGCGCGCGCGCAGGGAATTAGCAGCCTGGCTTCTTTTCACCATCTTGGCAATAGGAGTGATTGCGCTGGGTCTGGTAGTCAATAATATCGGCGCCTTATACCGACTGCGCTACTCGTTCTGGATATTGATCGTCGTCCTCGGCGCGGGCGGCGTGCCGTACCTCTTCGGAAGAAAATCATCGAGCGCGCTCTCCCAGCCGGAATAGCTTGCGCGCGGAATAGGCTGTAGCGGCCTTAATCCACTTTGGCAAGTACCGAATTCCCCGCCTCGCCAATTGATCCGTTCGCAGCCAACGCCCGATGGCCAACGGGTGCAACAAGAAGGCTTTGGCTAAGCGTAACAGCTCAAGGGCGCGGATCCACTCGATTTCGGGATGCGCCGACATGATTGAGTTACAGTTCGACAGGTTTTCCAGCAGCCATAACTGATCCAAAAAGTTCCGGCGACTAGCGATGTTCTGGAACGAAGTTGAATCCGAGTGAAACCGAAACGCGGTGAGCTTCTCAGGTAGAAACCCAATATCATAGGACCACATGATCCTGAGCCACATCTCTATGTCACACACCTGATACAGGTTAGGATTGAACAATCCTAATCGGGTGAAGCACTCTTTTCTGATGAGCACCGACGACGGCTCGCCAATCCAATTGCCCCGAAATCCGCGATCCAGATACTGAGTAAACAAATCTCTTCCGGAATTGACGGGTTCGATGGCGCGAAACCTGGTGTGGAGAGTGGTGCAGTTCTGCAACCAAATCTTTGTCAGCTCTGCTTCAGGATCCCCTTCCACAATGACGTCGCGGGGCGAAAAAACCAGGCCGACACTCTCGTTTGAAAGGAGCAACCTCATCATCCGTTCGACGCACTCCGGATACAAGATGTCATCGTGGAAGAGAAACTTGATGAAATTCCCGCGCGACATTTCTATACACTTATTCCAGTTATGCGCCAGGCCTATATTCTGCTCATTAGCCAGCAGCCGGATCCGTTCGTCGTCAACCGAGCGGATCAATTCAACCGTTTCATCGGTCGACCCGTCATCGATAATCAACAGTTCCAAACGCGGATAGGTTTGGGCCAGCGCTGATTCAAGACAGACCTGAATCCAACGGGCCGCGTTGAAGGTGGGAATGCAGATGGAAACCAGGGGGGACGTAGGGTCGTCGGAAAGATGCCGCGAGGTGGCGGTCATCTGCTTATCAAGTTCAGCCGAGCCGCGTCCGTCTTCTGGACGAATAGATTCGTGTGACATAACTGGCGTGAGGATAGACGCGAATCCTTCGAGGTCGAAGCGGCAACCGGCTACTCGAACCTCATGGAGGATCTTCTGGCTTTTGAGGAACTTTGGATCGCTTCCTCCCGGGCGGTACTGGTACTCGAGGCATGCTCAGTAAACTCATGATAACGAACGTTGGAAGAAGCCGGCATCGGGTGCCGGCCTAAAACGTCTTCATACAGAGCCTCGTAAGCCGAGTCGATATCTTTGAGCGGGAAGTGCTTCAACACTCGCTCGCGTGCCGCTCTTCCCAATTTTTCGCGGCCCCCAGGTCCAAGTTCGACCAGTTCCTGCATGGCGCCGGCGAGCGCCTGCGCATTTCTGGGCGGCACCACGCGTCCGGTTTCGCCAACAATCCACAACAGGTCGCTCACGTCCGTCACCACGCAGGGAACGCCGCAGGACATTGCTTCACCGATGACGTTGGGAAAGCTTTCGGCGCACGATGAGGAAGTCGCAATATCAAGCGCCGCGGTGACTCGCGGCATGTCCTGACGTTGGTCCAGCAGATGCACGCGCTCAGTTAGCTTCAAGTCATCAATCAGCTTGCACAAAGATGGATTAACCCAATTGACTCCGTCGCCGCAAAGGACAAATTGCACATCCGGATGTGTCTTGAGTAAAAGCCCGGCGGCGTGCAAAAAGTTAGCGTGATCTTTCACGGGGTGATAACGACTGACGAGGCCAATCAGGAGCGTTTCGTCAGGGATGCCCAACTCTACCCGAACGCTGTTGCGAGCTTCCTGGGAAGGAGTGAACAAGCTCGTCATGAAGCCGTTGGGGATGACCAGGCTGTCCTGCAGCTCATAGCCAATGGCTCCATGTTGCGCGGCCGCGATTCTGGAGTTGTAGATAATCTTGGCGGGCCTCTTTGATAAGTGCGCCAGGAACCTGATGATCGCCGCAGTCGCGCGCTTTTCGTAATTGAACCCGTTGAGTGATTGGCGAATGTTCCAAACCACCGGCACTGAACGACCAGCAAACGCCCCTCCGACCAGCGCAGCCAAACTGCCGTGATACATCCAGCCCTGGATTAAGTCCGGCTTCAGTCGACGCATCAGCCGAATCAGGCGCCAACATGACGTGGGGGTCGGTACTCCCAAACGCATCGCTACGTTGTACACCGGTACATCCAGAGCTTCGATGCGGCGATGTAATTGCCCGCGGTTTCTAAGGGCGACGACGATTGGGTCAAAGCGCTCTCGGTTCACCTGAGAGAGCAGCTTATAGAGCATCATCTCAGCCCCGCCGATCGAGACGTCGTTAATTATATGAACAAGTCTTATCCTGGTTGAGCTGGACTTCGAGCCAATCGGCTCGTTAGGCAAGGGGCGTGGTGACGGCGCGCGTCTCAGGCGCGATTTGTGGCCTGGCAAAAGAGTCATTTGCTGGATCTTTCCCAGAAGGTTGATGAACTTAACCGATCACGAGAATAGATTCAAGCCCTATTAATATGAACTCGGGTTTCGACCGGACCAGACGCGTAATCCGTCGGCCACACTATTCATCGCAATTTTCGTCGAATTTGTTGTCAGTTGTGACGTGCTATAGTGCTAATCTGTCAATCAGAATCGGATCAAAAGGGGCCAGGTCCATCGACCCAGGGTTTCCGGCTTCGGTGGATGAAAGAAGCAACCGCAATCATGGCTTTGCCAGGATAATGATCAAAGTCACGGCCCTCACATCGGGAAGGAATGTTCCCTCCAGCCGGTTCCGGGTCCGGCAGTTTATCGAGCCGCTGGCTAATCTCGGAATCCAGGTTTCCGAGTATCCGCTCCGGCTCAGAAAATACACGCCGAACATCTCTCCGCCAATTCGATTCCTGCTGAACTCCGCCAAGACCGCGGCTCGGGTTCCCGGATTGCTTGCTGCGAGAACGAGTGACATCACCTGGCTGGAGCGGGAACTGGTCCCGCGCAGATTCACGCTCGAGCGCCGGGCCGGCAGCAAACAATTGTTTGATGTGGACGATGCCATCTGGTTAACCGGTGATCCAGGTTTCTCTGAAGAGATAGCGACTAAGAGCTACGGCGTGATCGCCGGCAACGAGTTTTTGGCTGAGCATTACCGATCGGTGGGAGCCAGAGCCTGGGTTGTGCCAACGTCGATAGATACTGATCGGTGGCAACCAGGGCCGAAGCCGGAAGACGATAGCTGGGTAATCGGCTGGACCGGTACGTCGTCAAACCTCCCAAGTCTGGAAAGTCTGGAAGAGCCTCTGGCCGATTTCCTGGCACAGCATCCTGAAGCGAAACTGCTGGTCGTTTGCGATCGCAGACCCTCACTCAAGAAAATCCCGCCGGCTCAATGGAGTTTTGAGCGCTGGTCGAGCGCGCGCGAGGTTCAGTTAGTTCAGCGGATGAACGTCGGGCTGATGCCCTTGCCAGATACTGAATGGTCGCTGGGGAAATGCGCTTTCAAGATGATCGTCTATATGGCTGTGGGCATCCCCGTCGTGGTCAGCCCGATCGGCGCTAATAAAAACGTTCTCCAACAGGCGGATGTCGGACTGGCTGCAGTTATGGCCAACGATTGGTACGAAGCGTTGCGACTCTTGTTTTGTGATCGAAAGCGCGCGGCCAGCCTGGGCAGTGCGGGCAGACAACTTGTCGAAGAGGGCTATTCGGTTAGAAAGAACACCGGCGCGCTGGCCAGGATATTTAAAGAAGCAGCCGGTTTCTAACCTGCCTGTTCGGGGTCCTTCAGCCGGGGTTTAATCGGCATCGGCCCTCTCCCGCCGCTATCGCGGCCGGGACCGTTTCTCTTTCTCTTCCTTTCGCTTCCGCGTTTTTTCTTCTCCCTTTTCTTTCATCAGCACGAAACCCACTGCCACGAAAACAAAATAAAAGATCAAGAGTTGCGCGCGCTGACGATACGCAGTACCCACGTTTCCCTGAAGCACAGAGTACGTAAGAGTAAGCAGCACAGTGAAGATGAGAATCGGCGCCACCTGTCTTGCTCGATGTTTTATCGTGAACCACAACCCCATCACGAGTAACGGAATGCAACACCACCACACGATCATTTCCGGCAAGGTAATCAGCGCCCGCAGTGAACCAAACTGCCAGGGGAACGGCGCGAAGAGCAAATAGCTGAGCCCAAGCGGAATAGCACCCAGGGCGCCCGCAGGCGTCGACACGTCAACGTCTTCACCGAACCCGGACTGGGCCGATCTGGCTGCATCCTGCCGCATTACCTGTAGATTCCGAAGGCTGCCGAAGGTCTCGAACTGCGCCGACGCATAGCGGCTCACTCCAAAGTATCCGAGCACTACGCCAATCGTGATCATGATAATGAACTGGCGGGCGAAAGACTTCGCTGAAAGCGGACGCCGTCCCAAGACAAAAGCCGCGGTAACGGCTATGACCACAATGTAGAAAACATAGAAGCGGAGCGTAATGAGAGCGCAGAGGGCCAGCGCGAGGGCCACCATGTATTTCACGCTTAGTCGGTTTCCGAGCTTTAAGGTTGCCAGCATCGACACCGTCAGGAGAAACACGATCGGGCCGTCCTTCAAGCCCTGAGCAGACCACAACACCAGCGACGGGAAGAACGCCGAAAGTAGAGCACAGGTCCGCGCCGTCCTCTTGTTGGGAAAAATCTCCAGCCCGATCAGGTAGGCAACTGGTACTGTGGCCGCGCCCAGAACGGCATTAACATACTGAATTGCGAGCATGTTTCGACCGATCACTTTGTAGATCACGGCGACCATGTAGATCATTCCCCAGCCGCTGGACCTGCCGCCGCCGGTAAACAGATCGACCATGCCCTGGTAGTACTTATCGCCAGCCCAGCTTCGCAACAGAGCATCTCCGAAGAAGTCGTAGGTAAAAGCATCGCCGCCGAAAAACTCCTGCAAGTGAAAGGTGTAAATCAACGTGCCCAGCAACACCCGGACCAGGAGCGCGGCGACGAACAGGCGAAGCAGGAACTTGCGGTCGTCCTTGATCCAATAAACCATGAAGCCGACCACAGCGGCCAAGGGCAATGTAACCAGCGTCGCCAGCCCACCGTCGGCGGGAGCCACCACCAGAACGGCCGCGAACATCGCGAGGGCGAGAAGTGTTAGTAAACCGTTCAAGCCTTATTCCTCTCTTGATCTATACATCGTCCGGTAAATCGGGACGCGTCTTTCGCTCGATCAGAAATCTATCGTCAGCGCTCAGTTCCTTGATTGGCTTCGCGGGAACCCCGGCGATGAGCCAGCCTTCCGCCTCGATCTTCCCGGTAATCACGGCGCCAATCCCGATGATGCATCGCGACGGGATGCAACCTCCCGGGGCCACCCGGACTTCGGATCCCACATAAGCAAAGTCGCCGATGCTGACGGGTAGCGTGCGCTGCCGATTGTGTGTCCACAGCGAAGAGTTGCGCCCGCCGATGATCGCTCGCCGGCCAATCTCGACGCGATCCGTAAAGTCAATCTTGTGCCCCGTGGTGACGATGCTCCCGGCACCCAGAGAAAAGCGTGGATCAACCGGATTTACGACCTCGGGTTCGCGAATAGAGTTGATTTCATTTAGCCGCAGCAGCTCAGAGTAGCGGGCCAGGTTCACCTCATCGCCGCCACGGATGATGTTCAAGTGTCCGATTCGCACGTGATCTCCCAGCGTCACCTTCTTCACTCCGATAACTACGTTCAGGTGTCCGATCTGCGAGTCGTCGCCGATCTCACACACACCGGCCTCAAGAATGCTGAGTCCGATTCGCACCCGCTTTCCCACTCGGTATCCAAAGAAAAACCGGTAACACGGGCGCTTCAGAAATGATGGGAGCAGCGCCACGCAAGCGAGCACAAGCAGCTTGAATTTACTGGTTCGATGCATTCGTTCCTGGCTCACTCACGCCGGTTTCGCGGCTTCGCGTAACGCTTCCGCGAGCTTGTCGGCCTGCGCCTGCAGTTCGTAATGCTCAACGGCGTGACGCCGCCCCGCGGCGCCCATGCTTCGTCGCCGCTCACCGTCGGAAAGCAGTGTCTCTAACGCTTGCCGCCACTCGTCAACGGTCGTGGCGAAGAAATGCGTCGTGCCGGCTTCGCCAATTTCCGCCGAGCCGCCCACCGGCGTTGCTACGTAAGGAATGCCCACGGCCATGTATTGTATCGCCTTAAATCCAGACTTTCCGGAAGCCCATTTGCCGGAATATAAACTGGCGTCGATGGGATAGAGCCCGATGTCGATCGATTGAAAGTCCGAAACTTCGCGCTCCAGCGTCCACGGCAGGTTCTCAACTTCCACGCCCGGAATGCTAACTTCGTCTTTGCCCGCGCCCACGATCTTCAAACGGAATCTATGCTCCTTAGCCAACTCACTCAACACCGGAAAAATCGATTGCAGATAGGGAAAAGTTGAATGCGTCCCGATCCATCCGAGCACTACTGGATCGTCGTCGCGGCGCGGCGCCGGCTGAAAAATTGCCGTGTCAACCACGGTCGGAATGATCCGGGCGCGCGCTCCCTTAGTTTCCACGTATTCGGCAATCGAGCGGTTGCCGCAAGTTACGATCGCGGCCCACTTAATCAAATCGTCCGTCTTGCCGAACCACTTCAAAGCGGAACCGGCGCCGCCGTAAGTCGGACTAGTATATGAGACGTAAGTGGCGTCGTCCAAATCGAGCACCATCGGACGCTTCGCGGCGCGCGTCGTGAGCCACTCGATTAACGGCGGGCCGAAAATCATCGCTTCACGCTGAATCAGAACGACGTCGGCACTTCTGGCCGCCGGCAGTTCATTGAACCGCAACAGAGCTGATTTGATGAGTCCGGCCACTTTCCGCAGCCAGGCCCCGGGCTGATACAATCGCCCGAAAAGTTTCGCGTCGATAAAGGGATGGATCGTAAGTTCAATGTCCCGCTCAGCCAACGGCGCGACGAACTGTGCCAGACGATAACGCGTGGCTGCTGCTTCCGTCGGGTATGATGCTAAGGCGAGAACTTTCATTGGAGCGTAAACCGATGACGACCGTAGGAGAGGAACAGCACATCAAACTTTACTTCTGACTTGCCAGGACGTTTTCGTAAAGGCGCGTATAGCGATTGCCGCCGACCGTCCGCACGTCAAACAGTCGTTCAGCTACTTCTCGAGTTCGCCGGCGCGTTTGCTCCGCATATCCGGCAAAGCCTTCAATCAGGGCGGATGCATTAGCGTATTCAGGTTCGTTGAAATCATGAACCAGAGCGCCAACTTTTTCGCGAGTAATCAAAACATCTGAATCGCCAACGCCTTCGTTAATGATCAAGGGGAGACCGCAGCCGAGATATTCTGCATACTTTGTCGGCGAGGAAGCCAGTTTCGAAAAGCAGGGTTTGATAAACGCGAGTCCGGCATCAGCGGCAGATAGATACGAAGGCACATCTCGTGACGTGGATGCCACTACGGTATAGTCCGATTCGCTGACTCCCCGGGCTTTCATCAGTTCATGCACACGTTCGTGACGGGCCGGGGTCAGCCAGAGGAAATGCGCATCAGGCGTTCGCCGGCGCATCGTCACAAAAAAGTCAGCCATACTCCCGGTTAAATACCAACCATCAATCGATCCACTATAAACAAGGACAAAGCGATCCTGTAGCCCGAGTTCGGCTCGGCGGCGAGCGCGATCTTCGAGGCTGAAGCGGAACAGTTCCAAGTCGGCGCAGCAGGGTACAACCTGATGCGCGACGCTGCGGTTTCGCAGGCTGTCCCACTGATTGATCAGCGGCCAGATTCTTTCGGTCAAGGTAACTACGCCATCCGCAGCAGCGAGCGCGCGAGCTTCCACGGCCTTGGTGATCCTATAGGGAATGGAGTCCTTTCGCCAGTGGCCCGCATCGGCGTATTCTTCCGCCAACAGTCCGCGCACATCGAAAATCATTTTGACGCCAAAGCGCCGCTTTAAACGTAGAGCAATCGCCGCCGGGATGTGGCTGCGCGCGTGGATCATTTCAATCTGTGTACGCCGCACCAGCCGGCTGCCGTATCGTATTCCGGCCCACACGTCATAGCCCGTCGCCGGTAGCGACGGCGACCTGTGGTAAGGCAGCCAGTGCCAATCGATCTCTGACTCGGCCAGCTCCTGGCGCAGATCTGCGGACTGCTCGAGCCCGGCACGCGTGTAAGCGTGGTCGCGCTCAAAGCTTAACAAAGTAAAGCTGACGCCTTCCTTGCTCAGCTCTTTCAGATAGGGAATAACCTGGCTCTGGCCCAGAGGGTCGAGCATCCCGTTATATGAGATAAAGAGGACGCGTTTGCCTTTAAGCGTCATCCTTGTTACCTGCGCTTCTGCGGTTCGGATGAAGCTTATCCTTTACCACCCAACCGAGGCTCCCGATGAAAGTTGCCGCATCAATTGTGGCCAGAAGCGGAATGAGCAGGACCATTCGTAACAGGTTGCCACCGACGCCTGCCGGGTATTGGTTGCGGTTTCGGCTCAGAGCGACAATGGAACGAGCGCCTAGCATCAACAGCCACAAGGCCCCGGTTACCTCCAGCCACCACCAGCCGTTAAGGGCGAGCGCGGGTAAAGCAAGGATCAGAATTACTGCGTAGTACTTGAAAATGTTTGCCTGCCATTGTCTCCACAAGCCGGCCCGGAGGTTGTGGCGTGAATATGAAGCGAAGCGTTTGAAGGTGCGCCACAGAGTGGGTTGAATGTTCCAATGAACCAGAGCCTGGGGAGCATAAACTGTACGGAATTTCGCTTCCTTCACTTTAGCGATGAACAGGATGTCTTCTGCGGATCGCAAGTGTTCCGGGAAACCACCAACAGCCTGCCAGACCGAGCGGCGCATCATCGCCGACGCGATAAAGTGTGACCTCATCAAGTTACCATGAGTTTCCGTAGGCGGTTGCAGATAGGCAATTGCCGCGCATTCTTTGAAGAAGCTGTCAGTGACAGGTTCCCATCCTCCATAAACGACATCCGCCGCCTGTTCCTGTTCTATTCGCGCGGCAAGTGCCGCCAGCCAGTTGCTCGCGGGACGGATTCCGGCATCCGTGAAAGCCAGCCACTCGGACGAGGCATGCGCTGCCGCCAGATTGCGTCCGCGTCCGGGGAGCGCGACTTCTTCACGAATGAGATGGATTGGCGCCCCGCGCGTTATGTATTCCTCTATGATCCTGGCAGTCATATCGGTCGAACCGCCATCCGTAATTATTATCTCGTCGGGCCTGCGCGTCTGACTAAGCAAGCCATCGAGGAGGGCGCGTATGGACTCTTCCTCATTGCGGACTGGAACAATGACGCTGATTTTCATGTGATCGGAAAGGCGAATAGCGTTTCCTGATTGATCATTAGCTGGTCGCTGTCTTTGTACAAATATAGAAGGGCTCAGGATTGATTCCGTAGCGCGCGCAATCAGTTCGAGACGGGCTGAAATCCACTCGCTGCACCGCGCTGAATCCGTTCTCCGCGAGCCGGTCGGCAAAGTCATCGCCATACATGCGCCAATGGCCCGCTTCCCTGGGGTTGGCGAATCCATATTCGCGCGTCATAGTTCCAATTTCCATGGGGACCGAAACAATCAGTTCGCCCGTTGATGGACGCAGGATTCTGGACAGTTGAGACATCGCCGCGCAGTCATCCTCAATGTGCTCCAGCACGTGGTGGCACCAAATTAAATCCACGGAATCTGCCGCTATTGGCAATTGCAGCATGTCTGCCTGAAGATCAGGTTTTCGCGCAGCCCGAAGATC
>WNFB01001717.1_pt1 | contig 24390 bp, 26 predicted proteins | sample 5400501 | NCBI WGS metagenome assembly WNFB01 (sample SAMN13153341, study PRJNA577476) | soil metagenome | isolation source: 200 cm saprolite under Douglas fir tree site 2 hole 1 | place: USA:California | collected 2015-04-18 | reverse complement strand
TTCCTGCTGATGCTGCGCATCGTCAATTCTCCCTTCGGGCGGGTGCTGCAGGCGATCCGCGAGAACGCGTTTCGCGCCGAGGCGCTGGGTTACCGCACCGTGGTATATCGCACGCTCGCCGGCGCGCTGTCGGCGGCGATGGCGGCGCTCGCGGGCGCCATGATGGCCTTGCTGCTCCGCTACAACGGTCCGGCAGCGACGCTCTCCTTCGACCTGATGGTCGACATTCTCTTGATGGTGGTGATCGGCGGCATGGGCACGCTCTACGGCCCAGCGCTAGGGGCGGTCGTGCTGGTGATGGCGGAGTACTACCTGCAACCGGCGATGGCGACGCTCGCCGTCGCCGTCGCGGGTTGGCCGCTGCTGCCGGCGCTGTTCGATCCCGACCGCTGGCTGCTGTGGCTTGGCGTGCTCTTTGTCCTGATCGTCTATTTCTTCCCGAGCGGGATCGTCGGCAAGCTTCGGGAGCGAGAACGCGGAAGTCGCCCTGGTTGATAAAGTAGCGCAATGCTTTACTTGGGGTAATGTACCACTTATTAGAAAGAGGGCCGGGGCGGCACAACCCACTTGCCCCGGGCGCTATCACCAGGGGGGACTGGAAGCATGTTTGCCACCAACCGTATCTTCGCGCGATTCGCCTTTCTATCGGCGCTCGTAACGCTCTCCGCGTGTGCGAACAGTATCACCGGGCCTGACGAGGTCACGCATGCGCTGGCGCCGGAACAGATAACGGCGCTCCGCGTCGTCGATATCTCCGGGGAGATCCAACCCGGCATTGCGATGCCGCAATTTCAGTTGGATCGCGTGATCCAGCTCGTGAAGGCGCATCTGTCAAGCGAGCTTCCGCAAGCCATGGGCACCACGGGCACCGATGGGGCTTCTCCGAAGGCGAAGATCAAGATGGTCTTCACCGATTATGACGAGGGCAATGCATTTGCTCGGTTCATGCTTGCCGGCCTCGGCCAGATCAAGCTCGGAGCCGATGTCGTCTTCGTTGATGCCGTAACTGGCCAGGAGCTTGGCCGGTACAAGCTTTCCAAGCAGTTCGCTTTTGGCGGGATCTACGGTGTTGCGACGAGGATGGAAGACGTCGAGGAAGGCTTCGCCAAGTCGGTGGTCGAAATCCTTCGCGAAAAGAAGGCGGAAATTCTTCGCGGGATGAAGGGGTAGTGCATCACGACCGTCGAGGTTGCCGCATCAGCCTCGGCACTTGGTGCCAGTGAATCTCGTCGATAGCAAGCGGCCGCACTTCCTTGAAGCGCAGCCGCTTGCGGTCTCAGAGGCGAAAAAGAAAACGCGCCCGGTCAGCGGCGGCGGGCGCGCTTCGTGGGGCCGAGACGGACGCCTCAGGCGGCGCGCGTCTCGATGCCCTTGTCCTTGAGGAAGCCGCCCAGCTCGCCCGCCTCGAACATCTCGCGGACGATGTCGCAGCCGCCGACGAACTCGCCCTTGACGTAGAGCTGCGGGATGGTCGGCCAGCTCGAGAATTCCTTGATGCCCTGGCGGATCTCCGGGTCGGATAGCACGTCGACCCCTTTGAACTTCACGCCCATATGCGTGAGGATCTGCACCACGGCGGCCGAGAAGCCGCATTGCGGGAAGACCGGCGTGCCCTTCATGTAGAGCACGACCGGATGGTCGGCGATGTCGCGCTTGATGCGCTCGACGACGGTGTTGTTGATGCTGGTGTTCATGGTTAATCCCTTGCCAGATTCGCTCAATCTTCCGGTGCGCTCGTCTGCAGCGCGAGCGCGTGCAACTCGTTGCCCATGCGGCCGCGCAGCGCCTGGTAGACCATCTGATGCTGCTGCACGCGGCTCTTGCCCTTGAAGGCGCGGGAGATGACATGGGCGGCGTAGTGGTCGCCGTCGCCGCGCAGATCCTCGATGCTCACCTGCGCGTCCGGCAGGCCGTCCTTGATCAGCCGCTCGATCGTCGCCGCATCCATCGCCATGGTACACGCCTCCGGTCGAGAACCCCGTTACGGCGCTGCCATATAGGCGGGCAGCCACGCTTCGTTGATCCGCCGCAACTCTGCCGTGGATATGGCATCGGCGCCTTCGACTGTCAACGAATCGCCGCCCGTCGTGCCAAGCCGTCGCGCCGGGACGCCTGCCACGCCAAGCCGCGCCGTCATCGCCTCGGGATCGCTCGTTGTCAGCACGTAACGACCCTGATCCTCGCCGAACCAGAAGGCGTGGGCCGGCGCGCCCGCGGGCGCCATTACTGACGCGCCGACACCGCCCGCCATGGCCATCTCCGCGAGTGCCACGAGCAGCCCGCCGTCGGAGACATCGTGGCAGGCGGTGACGCGACCGGCGAGGATCTCGGCGCGCACGGCATCGCCGTTGCGCCGCTCGGCGGCAAGATCGACCGGCGGCGGCGCGCCGTCCTCGCTGCCAGCGATCTCGCGCAGATAGAGCGAGCTGCCGAGATGTCCGCGCGTCTCGCCGACCAGCAGGATCGCCTCGCCCGGGCGCTTGAAAGCGAGCGTCACGGATTTCGCCGCATCGTCGATGAGGCCGACGCCGCCGATCACCGGGGTCGGCAGGATGCCCTTGCCGTTGGTCTCGTTGTAGAGCGACACGTTGCCGGAGACGACGGGGTAGTCGAGCGCGAGGCACGCCTCGCGCATGCCCTCGATGCAGCCGACGAACTGGCCCATGATCTCCGGCCGCTCGGGATTGCCGAAATTCATGTTGTCGGTGATGGCGATGGGCGTGGCGCCGACGGCGGTGAGATTGCGCCAAGTTTCCGCCACCGCCTGCGCGCCGCCGCGGCCGGGATCGGCGACGCAGTAGCGCGGCGTGCAGTCGGTGACGAGCGCCAGCGCCTTGCGCCTTCCCGGCAGCCGCACCACCGCGGCGTCGCCGCCTGGGCGCTGCACCGTATGGCCCATGACGAGATGATCGTATTGCTCCCAGATCCAGCGCTTGGAGGCGAGGTCGGGGCAGGCGAGCAACTTCTTGAGCGCGGTGATCGTGTCGACCGCGGGCACGTCCTCGGGACGCAGCTCGGCCCGCCTCGGGGTCTTGGTCCAGGGGCGATCATAGAGCGGCGCCTCGGTGACGAGCGGGCCGACCGGCATGTCCGCGGCCACGTCGCCGTGCATGCGCAGGATGAGCTTGCCGGTCTCGGTGACGCGGCCGATGATGGCGAAATCGAGTTCCCATTTCTCGAAGATGCGCCGCGCCTGGTCCTCGCTGCCGGGCTTGAGGATCATGAGCATGCGCTCCTGGCTCTCGGAGAGCATGATCTCGTAGGGGGTCATGCGCTCCTCGCGCACCGGCACGCGGTCGAGGTCGAGCTCGATGCCCAAGCCGCCCTTGCCGGCCATCTCCACCGAGGAGGAGGTGAGGCCGGCCGCGCCCATGTCCTGGATGGCGACGATGGCGTCGCCCGCCATCAATTCGAGGCATGCCTCGATCAGCAGCTTTTCGGTGAAGGGATCGCCGACCTGCACGGTCGGGCGCTTCGCATCGGCATCCTCGTTGAATTCGGCCGACGCCATGGTGGCGCCGTGGATGCCGTCGCGCCCGGTCTTGGCGCCGACATAGATCACGGGATTGCCCGGCCCGGCGGCGGCCGAATAGAAGATGCGCTTGGCATCGGCGACGCCGACGGTCATCGCGTTGACGAGGATGTTGCCGTTGTAGGAGGGGTGGAAGTTGCACTCGCCGCCGACCGTGGGCACGCCGACGCAGTTGCCGTAGCCGCCGATGCCGGCGACAACGCCGGCGACGAGACGCCGCGTCTTGGGATGATCGGGGCTGCCGAAGCGCAGCGCGTTGAGATTGGCGATGGGACGCGCGCCCATGGTGAAGACGTCGCGCAGGATGCCGCCGACGCCGGTGGCGGCGCCCTGGTAGGGCTCGATGAACGAGGGATGGTTGTGGCTCTCGATCTTGAAGATCGCCGCCTGGCCGTCGCCGATGTCGACGACGCCGGCATTCTCACCGGGGCCGCAGATGACGCGCGGACCGGCGGTCGGCAGCCGGCGCAGCCATTTGCGGGAGGACTTGTACGAGCAGTGCTCGCTCCACATCACCGAGAAGATGCCAAGCTCGGTCAGATTGGGCGTGCGGCCGAGGATGCGCACCGCGCGCGCGAATTCGTCGGGCGTCAGGCCGTGCTGCGCGACGATTTCCGGGCTTATGTTCGAGGCCGCAGTCGACCCGCTCAAGAAAGCGCCCCCACGAGGCCGGCGAACAACGCCTGGCCGTCGGTCTTGCCGAGCAGCGGGTCGGTGGCATCCTCGGGATGCGGCATCAGCCCGAGTACCGTCTTGCTCTCATTGAAGATGCCGGCGATGTTGCGCGCCGAGCCGTTGGCGTTGCCTTCCTCATTTACCTCGCCCGCCGGCGTGCAGTAGCGGAAGGCGACGAGGCCCTGATCCTCGAGCCGGTCGAGCGTCTTCTTGTCGGCGAAATAATTGCCGTCGTGATGCGCCACCGGAGCCTCGATCACCTGGCCCGCCTCATAGCGACAGGTGAAGATGCTCTGGCTGGTCTCGACGCGCAGATTGACGTTCTTGCAGTGGAATTTTAGCGTCTTGTTCGTGAGCAGCACGCCAGGCAGCAGCCCGGCCTCGGTCAGGATCTGAAAGCCGTTGCAGATGCCGAGCACCGGCGTGCCGCGCTGGGCGCGCTCCTTCACCGCGCGCATGATCGGCGAATGCGCGGCCATGGCGCCGCATCGTAGGTAGTCGCCGTAGGAGAAGCCGCCGGGAATCACCAGCAGATCCGCCTTGGGCAGCTCGCTGTCGCGGTGCCAGACCTTGAGCGGCGGCTTGCCCGAGGTTCGGGTCAGCGCGTCAAAGACGTCCTGCTCGCGGTTGGAGCCGGGAAAAATGATGATGGCGGCTTGCATCGAAGCGGGGCCTCGCGCGGCGACGGGGATGGGGCTCGTGCCCGTCATCCCTGAGATAACCCGCTCCCCGCCGCCGATCAAGCACCCGCCGCCCGAGTCGTTATCTGCTGCTCTTCTCGCGGCCGCGCGACTTGCTGCGGCGGGCGGTCGCACGACGGGTGCTGGTGCTGCGCGCGACCTTGCGGCTCGACACGCTGGTGCGTCCCTGCGATTTCGCCTTGCGGCGCGTGCCGCTCGATTTGCGCTTGCGCCGATTGCGCGACTGGCCCGATTCGGACATGGCGATGGCGATCGCCTGGCGGCGGCTCTTCGCCTTGCCGCGCCGCCCGCGGCCGCCCTTGAGTTGGCCGTGCTTGAACTCGTGCATCACCTTTTTCACTTTACGCTTCTGTCGCGGGCTGGCCATCTGGAACCTCCGTGTCAATGATACCTAATGGAGGAACGATGCCTTTGCGCCTACGTTCCCGCGCGACGCGTGAAGCCGGCGCGGTGCATCGCAAAACAGGATAAGCGCCGCGGCCGAATGCCGCCCGATCTGACGCAAGTGTGATTCCCGCGTCGCCGTCGAGCCCGTTATCCTTCCGATGCCAGGAGAGAGCGCCACGTGCTGGATCATGCGTCATTGGGCGTGAGCGATATCGAGCGCAGCCGGCGCTTCTATGAACGCGCCCGGCTCGACGGGCGTCGAGTTCACGATCACACGAGAGTCGGGAGCGGCCCGACCCTCCGCTGGGGCACATCTCTGTTTCCGCGCGCCGGATCGCGCTGCGGTGCGCGCCTTTTACGCCGCGGCGCTTGCGGCCGGCGGCCGCGACGATGGTCCGCCGGGCTTGCGCCCACAATACCATCCCGCTTACTACGGCGCCTTCGTGCTCGATCCCGACGGCCACCGCATCGAAGCTGTCTGCCACGCGCCGGACGCGCCCGCCGTGATCGCGTAGGCTACCCCTTGAGCTCGATCTGGTAGCTCTCGATCACCGTGTTGGCGAGGAGCTGCTGGCACATCGATTCGACGGCGGCGCGGGCCCGGTTCGGATCGTCCTCGGCGAGGTCGAGATCGATGACCTTGCCCTGGCGGACTTCGTTGACGCCGCCGAATCCCAAGGATCCCAGCGCATGGGCGATCGCCTTGCCCTGCGGGTCGAGCACGCCGTGCTTCAGCATGACGTGGACGCGCGCCTTCATCGCGCCGATTCCCTATTGCACCGTCTGCGGACCTTTGACGTCCGCCGGGCCGCCCTCGGGCAGGATGCCGAGGCGGCGTGCCACCTCCTGGTAGGCTTCCTCGACGCGGCCGAGATCCTGGCGGAAGCGATCCTTGTCCATCTTCTCGTTCGTCTTGAGGTCCCACAGCCGGCAATTGTCCGGGCTGATCTCGTCGGCGAGCACGAGGCGCATCTCGTCGTCATTGTAGAGCCGGCCGAACTCGAGCTTGAAGTCGACGAGCTTGATGCCGATGCCGAGAAAAAGCCCGGAGAGGAAATCGTTGATGCGCAGCGACATCTGCATGATGTCATCGAGGTCCTGCGTCGTCGCCCAGCCGAAGGCGGTGATGTGCTCCTCGGACACCATGGGATCGCCGAGCGCGTCGTTCTTGAAGTAGTACTCGACCACCGACCGCGGTAGCGCCGTGCCCTCGGCGATGCCGAAGCGCTTGGCGAGCGAGCCGGCGACGACATTCCGGATCACCACCTCGATCGGAATGATCTCGACCTGGCGCACGAGCTGCTCGCGCATGTTGAGCCGGCGCACGAAATGCGTGGGGATGCCGATCTCGGCGAGCCGCATCATCAGGAATTCGCTGATGCGGTTGTTGAGTACGCCCTTGCCGGTGATGGTGCCCTTCTTCTGGTTGTTGAAGGCGGTGGCGTCGTCCTTGAAGTACTGCACCAGGGTGCCGGGCTCGGGGCCTTCGAACAGCACCTTGGCCTTGCCTTCATAGACCTGTTTGCGTCGGGACATGGCCGGACCTCGGCAAGGGAAGCAACGGGCGATGAAACCGCGGCGCAATCGCGCGGCGCCGCCCGGATTGGGTATAGCAAGGCCCTATCGCTGAAACAACGGCACCCCTCAGGCCAGGACGTCGCGCCAGGGCGAGGGCGCAGGCTGCCAGGCGCGATAGCGGAAGACCGCCTCGACGTCGCCACACTCGGCTGCCGGGAGCGCGATCAAGGCGCTGGAAACCGTGGCGAAGCCGCGCTCGGTCACGAAGCGCATGGCGCTCATCGGCCCGTCCGGCGGCGCGGGCTCGTCGTCGGCGAGCAGCGCTTCCCAAGCGGCCCAATCGGCACTGCCCGGATCGGGCGCGGCTGCCGCGGCGAAGCGCGGCCGGTAGCGGACCAGCCGCGGCGTCTCGGTCTCGTCGAGATCGCCGGCGGCGATCATGGCGAGGCCGGCGGCGATCGGCCGCACCTCGACCGGCAAGGTGCCGCTCGGATCGGCATGGCGCAGCCAGAAGGCGTCGCGGTTGTCGGCGATGATCATGTTGAAGGAACGATAGGCGCGCGGGTCGAGGTCGCCGAGCGCGAGCGCCGCGGCGAGCGCATCGGCGTGATCGAGCGCCTCGAGCACCAGCTCGCCGCGCGAGCGCTGGCCCGGCGCGGGGCCCAGCGTGCCGAAGCGGTTGAGGATGCCCGCGACCACGCCGTGGTCGTTGAGGCCGAGCCACGAGCCGCCGGCGAGCTCGTCGAGCCCGGCGACCACTTCTGGCCGGTCGGGCCAATGCCGCGCCGGCGGCTGCGCCGGACGGTCGATCATCTCGTCGCGGTTCGCGGCGACGACCAGGGGCCAATCCTGGCCAGGCCGCCGCAGCAGGACCAAGGTACACATGCGTTTTTCATTTACTCGCAGTTCATCGCATCGGCGCCATATATGGTATGGGGGCGCGGCGCGCCAACATCCGGGAACGACGGCAATGACCACATTCGACGAACGCGAGAAGGGTTACGAGCGCAAATTCCAGCACGACCAGGAACTCGCCTTCAAGGCGAAGGCGCGGCGCAACAAGCTGCTGGGCCTGTGGGCGGCGGAGCGTCTCGGGCTCAAGGGCGAGCCCGCCGAGGCCTATGCCCGCGAGGTGGTGGCGGCCGACTTCGAGAAGCCAGGCGACGAAGATATCGTCGAAAAGGTGGCGGGCGATTTCGCCAGGAAGGGCGTGAATATCGACGCCGCTCGCGTGCGCGCCGAACTCGAGCGCGTTGCCGCGGAAGCGAAGCGGCAGTTGGGACCGAGGCCGTAAGCCAAGGCGCTGCCTCGCGCGTTCCCCTCAGGCGCCGAACACGCGCTCGAAGATCGTGTCGACGTGCTTGGTGTGATAGGCGTCGTCGAACTGCGCCTCGAGCTGTTGCGGCGTCAGGTGGCGCGCGATCTCCTTGTCCGCCTTGAGCAGGTCGAGGAAGCGGCCCTTGCCGTCCCACGCCGGCATGGCGTTGCGCTGCACCGCGCAGTAGGCGCCCTCGCGGCTCATGCCCGCCTGGGTCAGCGCCAGCAGCACGCGCTGCGAATGGACCAAGCCGCCGAGCCGATCGAGGTTGCGACGCATCGCCTCCGGATAGATCACGAGCTTGTCGATCACGCCGGCGAGGCGCGCCAGCGCGAAATCGAGGGCGATGGTCGTGTCGGGCGCGATCACGCGCTCGACGGCGGAATGGGAGATGTCGCGCTCGTGCCACAGCGCCACGTTCTCCAGCGCCGGGACCACGGCGCCGCGCACCAGGCGCGCGAGGCCGGTGAGGTTCTCGGTCAGCACCGGGTTGCGCTTGTGCGGCATCGCCGACGAGCCCTTCTGGCCCGGCGCGAAATACTCCTCGGCCTCGCGCAGCTCGGTGCGCTGGAGATGGCGGATCTCGGTCGCCAGTCGCTCGACTGAGCTGGCGATCACCGCCAGCGTCGCGAAGTAGAAGGCGTGGCGGTCGCGCGGGATGATCTGCGTCGAGACCGGCTCGGGCGTCAGGCCGAGCTGCTGGGCGACGTGCTCCTCGACCGAGGGCGCGATGTTGGCGAAGGTGCCGACGGCGCCGGAGATGGCGCAGGTGGCGATCTCCGTCCGCGCCTGCTCGAGGCGGCGGCGCGCGCGCGAGAATTCGGCATAGAAGCCGGCCAGCTTGACGCCGAAGGTGGTGGGCTCGGCGTGGATGCCGTGGCTGCGGCCGACGGTCAGCGTCATCTTGTGCTCGAAAGCGCGCCGCTTCAGCGCCGCGAGCAGCCCGTCGATGTCGGCGAGCAGGATGTCGGACGCCTGCTTCAGCTGCACGGCGAGGCAGGTGTCGAGCACGTCGCTCGAGGTCATGCCCTGATGCAGGAAGCGCGCCTCCGGCCCGATATGCTCGGCGAGGTTGGTGAGGAAGGCGATCACGTCATGGTGGGTCTCGCGCTCGATCTCGTCGATGCGCGCGACCTCGAACTTGCCCTTTTCCCACACTGCCTGGGCGGCGGATTTGGGGATGACGCCGGCGGCGGCGAGCGCGTCGCAGGCATGCGCCTCGATCTCGAACCAGATGCGGAAGCGGTTCTCGGGCGCCCAGATGGCGCTCATCTCGGGCCGGCTGTAGCGTGGGATCATCGGGGTGGCTCGGCGCCGCTCGCGGAGGAGGTAGGGCAGACTTAGCCCAGCCCTGCCTGCTGCGCAACTGCCGTGCCGGCTAACGCAAGGGCACCTCGCTGACCAGCCGCCACTGCCCGTCGCTGCCGCGGCAGGCGATCCCCTCGACCCGCAGGCCGCGCCCGGTCAGCGTGGTGCTCGAGGTATAGGGCCGGCATTCCCGCGTGCTGGGCTCGGCCGCGGCCGGCGATGGCGCGGCGTTGCTCGCCTGCGCGCGCCAGAGCGGCACCGGCGGACCCAAAGCGCCCCCGGGCGGCTCGCTCGAGCCGGCGGGCGCCGCGAACGGGGTTGGCCGCTGCGGCGCGGGCGGCGGCTCGTCGAGCGGCGGCAGATCCGCCGCGTCGATCGGCGGGCGGTCCGGATTCTCGATCGGGCGCGTGCGGCTGGCCGGGCTTGGCTCGCGGCGCGCCGGCGCGGCTGGCCGCGGCGGCGGCTCGGCCTTGGCGGTGCGCGTCGGCTTGGCTGGGCTCGGTGCCGGGCCTGGGGTGGGCTTGGCGGGGGTCGCCGGCGGTGTCGCGGCGGTCCGCGGCGGCTCTTCCTGCGGCGCTGGCGGCGCCGGGCCGGAATCCGGCGGCGATGTCGCCGCCATCCGTGCCGGCGCCGGCTGCGGCGGCTCCGCCGCGGGCGGCGAGCTCGGCGGTGCGGCCGCGGTGACCTGCGGCAACGGCTCGACGGGCGTCGGCGCGGGTGGCGCTGGCGGCGGCGGCGCATAGGGCTTCTGCGCCATGACGACCGGCGGCGCGGCCGGGACGGGCGGCGGGCTCGAGGCCGCGGGCTGTCCGGCGGCTCGATCTCCGCGAGATTGCGGTGGCAAGGGAATCTCGATCTGCGAGGGCGGCGAGGTGTCGTTCGTCGCCACCGTCTTGTCCTCGCCGGCATACTCCCAGGCGGCGAAGCCGGCGCCCGCGAGAAGCAAGGGGATGATGACCAGCGCCGCGACCCAGCCGCGCCGCCGCTTCCGCTCGTAGCTGGCGGCAAACGGCCAATCCACCATGAGGGGGAGCGGCGGCGCGCTCCCGTCGAGCGCCGGCGAACGTTGATAGAGGTCGCGCGGGGACTCCTCGAAGCGCTCGCGGCGCGCCGGCGGCAGCTCGGGCTCCGGCGTGGGCGCGGCCACGGTTTCGCCGACGGGTGCCATGGCGAGATCGTCGGGCACCATCAGCAACTCGATCACCGCATCGGCCCAGTCGGCATCGGTGACCGACAGGCGCGGCGCCGCCTCGAAGGCGGCGGCGAGCCGCTCGCCGATCGCCTCGAATTCGTCGTCGGCGACGCTCAAGGCGACGATCGGCAGATCGCCCGGGAAGAATTCGCCGAAGCGTTGCTGGTCGAGATGTTCGCGCAACCGGCGGGCGCTCAAGGCCGGATCGCGCGGCGCCTGGTCGACCAGCGCCACGCCGATCTCGGGATGGACCAGGACGACCTCGACCGGCTCCGCCTCCTCGGCGCCGATCCTGCGATGGCGCAGCAGGGTCCACGGGTCGTGGAGTGCCGCAAGCGTGCCGGCGAGCGAAACACGCTCCCCGTCCGGCGAAAGGTCGTCGATATTGAGGGGGAATATCTGGGCCATGCGTCATAAACAACCGAGGGGCCGGTTTCATTCACCGGGACCTGTCAGGCGGCGCGGAACCCGCGTTGGGAGGGCCCGTTTCTCCGCCGGGAGTGTGATTTATGCAACGAGCAGGAGGGGCAATGAGGGGTCCGCATTGGCCGGCTGCGGCGGCGCTGGTGATCGCGCTGAGCGGTTGTCACGCTATCTACGGCGGGCACGGCACGCCTGCCGCGCCGTCGCCGACGGCGGCCGTCGAAGCGCCAGCGGGCGGCTCGGGAGCGACGGTCGGAACCGCCGCCGGGGGGATGGCGGTCGCGGCCGTCGCCGGCACATTGGCGGGCGGCTATTTCGGCGACCGCTTGGGGAGCCGGTTCGACGACAGCGCGCGCCAAGCGGCGGCCACCGCCGAGCGGCAAGCGCTCGCCAACAATGCGCCGGCCGATTGGAGCGATCCGCAATCCGGCGTGAGCGGCCGCGTGCGGCCGCTGCGCAGCTTCACCGATGCCGCCGGGCGCGCGTGCCGCGAGTATTCGCAAACCGTTAACATCGCCGGGCGGCGCCAGAGCGATACGGGTATCGCTTGCCGCCAGTCGGACGGCAACTGGAGGCTGGTCGGCAGTTGAACTCAGCGCGTGCGGGCACGCAGCGACGGCAGCATGCGCCCCAGCACGTCGTTGTGGCGGATGAAGTAGTGATGCAGCGCCGCGCCGATATGCATCGCCGCCAGCGCATAGATCGCCCATTGCAGGCTGACGTGTATCGCGCCTAGGATTTTTCCCGTCGGCTTGTCCGGCGCGACTAGCGCCGGGACATGCACGAGGCCGAAATAGCTGACATTGATGTCGCTCAAGGTGACGAAGAGATAGCCCGTCACCGGCGTGATGATGAGTACCGCGTAAAGCAGTGCGTGAACGCCGGCGCTCGCGCTGCGCTCGAGCCAATTGAGGTCGCGGGAGGGCGGCGGCGGATGCCCCAGTCGCCACAGGAAGCGGGCCAGGGTCAGCGCCAATACCGTCAGCCCCAGCGATTCGTGCGTGACGAAAAACGTGTTCTGCACGATGCCGCGCGGCAGGTCGCCCATGACGAGGCCGATGGGGATGATGACGAGCAGGAGCGCGACGGTGAGCCAGTGGAAGCTGCGCGCGGCGGCGCCGTAGGATGCCTGTCCCTGCAAGATCGATTTCCCCTCCCGGTTCGGGCCGCGCATTTATGCGACGCGATGGTGGACGCGAACAGAGGCGCTGACCCGCAGCGGCGCGGTTTTATTCCGTCGCCTCGGCCTCAGAGCAGCCCGAGCGTGCGGAAGCTCGAATGGCGGCCGCGGCCGATGACGATGTGGTCGTGAACCGCAATGCCGACGGGATGGAGCGCCTTCGCCACCGCGCGGGTCATGTCGATATCGGCCTGGGACGGCGTCGTGTCGCCGGAGGGGTGGTTGTGCACCATGATGATCGCCGAGGCGCCGAGCGCGAGCGCACGCTTCACCACCTCGCGCGGATAGACCGGCGTGTGATCGACGGTGCCGCGATGCTGCGGCTCGTCGGCGATGAGCGCGTTCTTCTTGTCGAGGAAGAGCAGGCGGAACTCCTCGATCGCGGCATAGCCGGCGGCGATCGTGCAGTAATCGAGGAGCGCCTGCCACGAGCCGATCACCGAGCGGCGCTGCACCTCGGCGCGGGCGATGCGCAGCGCCGCGGCGCGCACCGCGAGCAGCGTCGCGGCGGTCGCCTCGCCCATGCCGGCCACGTCCATGAGCGCCTCCTTGTCGGCGCCGAACACCCCGGCGAAGCCGCCGAAGCGGGCGATGAGCGCCTTGGCGAGAGGCTTCGTGTCGCCGCGCAGCCGCGCGCCGAACAGGAGGAATTCGAGGAGCTCGTAATCGGCGACCGCGTCGGCGCCGCCGGCGAGAAGGCGCGCGCGCAGCCGCTCGCGGTGGCCGAGATAATCCGGCTTGTCTTCCGCTCCCCTGTCGGCGGGAGCTTCTTCCTCGGCGGAAGGCGATCGGCGGGCGGGGGCCATGGCACAGATGCGGCGCTCTTTCGGGGACGACGGTAGCGGAAAGAATCCGTCGAGGCCAGAAGGCGCTATGCGCCCGCGATCCCGCTCAAAAGAGGCTAAAATTGGCATTAATGCCGTAGCGGAGATTCCACGGTTCTGTGGCATGCTGCACGCAGTGTCGCAGGCAGGTCCAATGTACGTCCGCAACCGTGAGCCGTCCCTCGAAGAGCTGCTGAATGATCCGGTGACGCGCCTGATCATGGCGCGGGATGGCTTCAGCGACGAAGCGATGCGGACGCTGATTGCCGAGACGAGACAACGCCTCCTGGCGCACGACCGCGTTCAATCTGAAGGCGCCACCGCATCCGCCTAAGCTTGGGCGGTGCCTTTTTTGCGGGCATTAGCCGCGCATTAACCATTCCGGCCCTAGCCTGACCATCGGACGAGTCGTCCGACGGAGGCCAACGATGTTCATGGGCCTGGCCAAGCTGCGCGCGACCCTGGCAGCGTCTGATCCGGCGATGCCGGCGCCGGCACGCGATCTGCAGGAGCGGCTCTGGCGCGCCGTTCAGGGTCCCGCGCCCAAAGCGTTCCTCGCCCGGTTCGCCGTACTCAACCTGATCGGCGCGGCGCTCTTGGCCGCGGCCTGGGCGGAGGGGCTGCTGCTCAAGCCCTACCAGGCCGACAGCTCGCGCATGTGCTACCTCATCACCGTGCTGTTCGGCTGGGGTCTCATCTGCTGCCTGCGCAAGGACTGGCAGAGCGTGCGCTGGGCCGGCAACGCGCTGGTCTATCTCGGCATGGTCGGCACCGTGCTCGGGCTCATCATCACCGTGAGCTATCTTTCCGCCGACAAGCAGGGCTTCGACGACTTCAAGGAGGTCGTAAGCTCGATCTATATCGGCTCGGCGACGGCGCTCTATACCAACCTGCTCGCCTGCATCGGCTATCTCTGGCTCGGCACCAACGCGCACTTTCTGGCGCGGCAGGAGGTCTAGTTCGATGTGGCGGGGGATGAATGTCTCCTTCCGCGACATGCTGTTCCTGCTTGTCTTCGCCTACCTTGTCATCGGCGCCGTGGCCCTCGCCCATGTCCGCAAGAAGCAAGAGGAAGTGAGCGGCACCAGCCCGCCCGGCAGCGTCATCGTCGACATCCACTGGGACGACAAGGTCGACGCCGATGTCGACCTCTGGGTCCAGGCGCCCGGCGACGTGCCGGTGGGCTATTCGAACAAGGCCGGCGTGATCTTCAATCTGCTGCGCGACGATCTCGGCCATTCCGGCGACCCGGTGTCGATGAATTACGAGATCAGCTATGGCCGCGGCTTGTGGCCGGGCGAGTACACCGTCAATGCCCATCTCTATCGCTCGGCCGACGGCCATTTCCCGGTCCCGGTGACGGCCAAGGTGCAGGTGCGCAGCTCCGAGGGGGTGGTGAAGAACCTGCTGCAGTCGGTGGTTCAGCTCGACCGGGTCGGGCAGGAGACGACCATCTTCCGCTTCCAGCTCGACGACAAGGGCCACCTCGTGCCCGGCAGCCTCAACCGCATCCACAAGGATCTGCGCGCGGCGTGGTCGAAGAGCGAGCGGAAATGACGCCGTTCGTCCTCGCCTTCGTCTCGCTGGCGCTCGTCCTCGGCATCTACGCCTTCGTCGGATTGCCGTTCGGCAGCCGGATGCGCCGCGCCGCGGTGAGCGCCTTCTTCGCGGTGCTGCTGGCCGGGCTGTTCCTCGGCTATTCCGACATGCTGGGGCGGCCGAAATCGACGCGTCTCGAGGTGCTGCGCGCGGCCGACAGCGAAGCCAAGGTGATCGGCTCATACCTGCTCGAGGGCAGCGGCATCTATCTCTGGCTGCAGCTGCCGGGGGTCGGCGAGCCGCGCTACTACGTGCTGCCCTGGGACGAGAAGACGGCGAGCGCGCTGCAGAAGGCGATCGAGGAGAATGCGGCGCAGCACGGCGCCGGCATCGTCATGCAGCTGCCCTTCGAGCGCTCCTGGGACAAGCGCGAGCCGGTGTTCCACCCGCTGCCGCAGCCGAAGCTGCCAGAGAAGGGCGGCATGCCGCCCCCCACCATCTACTCGGCGCCGGAGCAAAGGGCGTAAGCGACCGGCTCGCGAACGTCGATCGTCATGCCCGGCCTTGTGCCGCCTTGTGCCGGGCATCCACATCTTTTCCTGGCCGGTGCGGGCTCTCGCGGTTGCAAGCGCAACCGCTGACGCCCGCCCGCGATAGCGCTGCGCGCTACGCGTAAGGCGGCCGGTGCCAGCCCTTGGGCGAGAGCGTGAAGATCTCGTGGCCGTCCTGGGTGACGCCGATCGTGTGCTCGAATTGCGCCGAGAGCGAGCGGTCCTTGGTGACCGCCGTCCAGCCGTCGTTGAGGATCTTCACCTCCCAGCGCCCGGCGTTGATCATCGGCTCGACCGTGAAGAACATGCCAGGGCGCAGCTCCGGCCCTTCCTCGGGCTCGCCGAAATGCAGGATCGACGGCGCGTCGTGGAAGATGCGGCCGATGCCGTGGCCGCAGAAATCGCGCACCACCGAGAAGCGCTGCGCCTCGGCGAAGCTCTGGATGGCATGGCCGATGGCGCCGATGCGCACGCCCGGCCGCACCGCCGCTATGCCGCGCATCATCGCCTCGTAGGTGACATCGACCAGGCGGCGCGCCTTCAAGGGCACGCGCTCGCCGACCAGGAACATGCGGCTGGTGTCGCCGTGCCAGCCGTCGAGGATGACGGTGATGTCGATGTTGACGATGTCGCCCTCGGCGAGCTTGCGGTCGCCGGGGATGCCGTGGCAGACGACGTGGTTGATGGAGGTGCAGATCGAGCGCGGGAATCCGCGGTAGTTGAGCGGCGCCGGAATCGCGCCGTGGTCGACGATGAAGCCGTGGCACAGGCGGTCGAGCGCGTCGGTGGTGACGCCCGGCAGCACATGCGGCGTGATGAAATCCAGCACTTCCGCGGCCAGCCGCCCGGCCCTGCGCATCGCCTCGAAAGCGGCGGCCGGGTGGATCTTGATCCGCCGCTCCTCCGGATCGACCGTCCGCGCCTCGCCGCTCGCATTCTTCATCATCGCCGCTGACCCGTCCCCGCTCCTGGCCGCCACTATAGCACAAGGCCTCGACCGGGCAGATGGGGGTTCCCGGCGCCGGCGGCAACCGGGAGCGGGCGGGGGCGGGGGCGACCGGAGTGCTATACATTGAACCATGTCGGGAAGCGTCCGGGCGCGCCTGAAGGGGCGCTCCGCCGGCGACGCCCGCGCCATTCCTGGCGAAACCGCGGCCCGCGTATCACGTGAAACCTATACATCGCGCGCCGAGTGCACCATCCGCGGCGCGCGAGTGCTACAGGTGCGGACCAGGAAGCGCACCATGTCTGCGCCATCGGTGGATGAGTACTGGATGAGGGCGCGGCGAGCGAGAGCCCTCACCCTCCCGTCCCTTCGCCCCTTCGACAAGCTCAGGGCTCAGGGCCGGGTCCCTCCCTCTCCCGCATGCGGGAGAGGGGCTTTGCACGGTGCCGCAGATATAGCCCCTCTCCCGCATGCGGGAGAGGGAGTCGACCGCGCAGCGGTCGACGGGTGAGGGGGCGGCCATTGTGCGCGCGCGCGATTGCCGCTAACCAGGGGCCGCCGCCCTTGGCCCCGGGAGACCCGCATGAGCGCCGCGCGCGAGAGCGCCGAGAGGATCGTCACCGCCGCAATTCTCATCATCGGCAACGAGATCCTGTCCGGCCGCACCCAGGACAGCAACCTCGCCTATATCGCCACGGGCCTCAACGAGGTCGGCGTGACCCTGCGCGAGGCGCGAATCATCCCCGACATCGCCGAGACCATCATCGCCACGGTGAACGAGCTGCGCGCCGAATTCGACTATGTCTTCACCACCGGCGGCATCGGCCCGACCCATGACGACATCACCTCGGAGAGCGTGGCGCGCGCCTTCGGCGTGAAGTGGACGCTCCATCCCGAGGCGCACCGGATCTTCCTCGGCCATTACAAGCCCGACGAGCTCAACGAGGCGCGGCTCCGGATGGCGCACACGCCGGAGGGCGCCTCCCTCATCCGCAACCCGGTGTCGCGCGCGCCGGGCTTCCGCATGGGCAACGTCTTCGTCATGGCCGGCATCCCGCGCGTGATGCAGGCGATGTTCGACACGGTGAAGCATGATCTCAAAGGCGGGCGGCCGATGCTGGCGCGCACGGTCGGCTGCCACCTGCCCGAGGGCATCATCGCCAAGGGCCTCGGCGAGGTGCAGAAGCGCTACGGCGATCTCGATATCGGCTCCTACCCGTTCTATCGCCGCGGCGAGTTCGGCACCAGCCTGGTGCTGCGCGGCCGCGACGCCGTGCGGCTCGACGTGGCGACGCAAGAGGTGATCGCCCTGGTGCGCGGCCTCGGCGGCAACCCGGTCGAGGAGTGAGACGGCCGCTGCGGGGGTATCTAGAGCGCGCCGATCCGGCGCCTTGCCTCCTGGGCGCAACAGGTAGACGCAAGGGATTAAACCAAGATGAAAGAGAAGGCAGATAGCCAGATCGATGCACGGCAAGCGCAAATAAGCCGCCGCGAGGGTCTCAAGTTCGGCGCGGCGGGCATGGTGGCGTCACTGCTACCGCTTTCGGCGTTGGCCGCGACACAAACTGAATCACCACCTCAAAAGGAGGGCACCATGGCTGACAACACTGCTATTCGTCCGTTTCACTTCGAGGCATCGCAAGCGGACCTCACCGATCTGCGCAAGCGCATTAGCGCAACAAAGTGGCCCGAGCCGGAACAGGTCTCTGATGCATCGCAAGGCGTGCAGCTCGCAACGATGCAGAAGCTCGCGCAATATTGGGCGACCCAGCACGATTGGCGCAAATGCGAGGCGAGGATCAACGCCGTTCCGAACTTCATTACCGAGATCGACGGGCTCGACATTCATTTCATTCACGTGCGCTCGAAGCATGAAAATGCACTGCCGATGATCGTCACGCATGGCTGGCCCGGCTCGATCATCGAGCAGATGAAGATCATCGAGCCCCTGACCAATCCGACCGCCCATGGCGGGACCGCGGCGGATGCCTTTCATCTCGTGATTCCGTCTCTGCCGGGCTACGGGTTCTCAGGGAAGCCGACGAAGCCGGGATGGAATCCCGTTACCATCGCCAAGGCGTGGGCGGCGCTCATGCAACGCCTCGGCTACACAAAATACGTGGCGCAGGGCGGCGATTGGGGCAATGCCGTTTCGGAGGTGATGGCTTTGCAGCAGCCGCCGGGATTGCTCGGCATTCACACCAACATGGCGGCGACGGTTCCGCCCGATGTTTCGAAGGCGCTTTCCGCGGGCGGCCCACCGCCCGCCGGCCTTTCGCCGGAGGAAAAGCACGCGTGGGATCAGCTCGATGACTTCTATAAGAATGGGCTGGGCTACGCGAACGAGATGGCGCTTCGTCCGCAGACGCTCTACGGAATCGTCGATTCGCCGGTTGGTCTTGCGGGCTGGATACTCGATCACGACATTCGCAGCTACCAGATGATCGCCCGCGTTTTCGACGGCAAGCCTGAAGGGCTGAGCCGCGACGACGTTCTCGACAACATCACGCTCTATTGGTTGACGAATACCGCGATCTCTTCGGCGCGTCTCTACTGGGACACGCGGCATAATTTGCCGGCAGGCGGCTTCTTCGACGCGAGAGGCGTCAAGCTTCCGGTCGGCGTGAGCGCGTTTGCGGAAGAAATTTATCAAGCGCCGAAGAGCTGGGCAGAGAAGGCGTATGTGAAGCTCATCCACTACAACAAGTTCCCCAAAGGCACCCACTTCGCCGCCTGGGAGCAGACGGCGATCTTCGTGTCCGAAGTGCGCGCAACCTTCAAATCGCTCCGCTAATCGATGTGAAACTTACACGGCGCGCGTCTCCGCGCGCGCCGTCTTTCCGAGACCGCAGAGCCGCCAATGAATGCGATCCAAATGCCCGAGGAGATCAATCAATTGCGCCGGCGGCTTGTCTCTACGGCAGCGATGGGAATCGCCGTTAAAATCCCTTGGCCGAAAGGCTGTCCGAGTTCGAGTCCCGGAGCGGGGACCAAGTAAGGCGATCCGAATGCGGCCGCAATGTTCTCACGGGCAACAAAGATGGCTGCTTGGGTTCAGTTCATAGAGCCCCGGTAGGGCGGTCCCTGTGGATTTCCCGTGAACGACTGTTCCCACGGAACGCAACCTGCATAATCCTGCAAATACGAAGGGTCATAGTAATTGCTGCAGGAAGAATCAACATCTGCCACGGTGTATACTCCCTGAACATGAAACGTAATACGGTCTGACCAGCTAATAGGAGTGAGCCGCCATTTTGTATATTCCATACGCCAGTGGAATAATCGTATAGCCAAACATAAACGGCTTCATCTAATGGAAGTGCATTGGCTAAGGTGACGCTACTCACCCCGCTGGGCGTTGTCGCGACCGTTAAATTCACGGCACTGCCAGACTGAACACGATTGCCGGAACTCGGCGACTGGCCGATCACTGTTAAACTAAACCCAGTTGCACCGGAGATCGTACCAATCTTGAGACTCGACTGCTGTAGAATCTGATAGGCAACTTGGAGAGTCTGCCCGACCACATTTGGCACGACGACGAGGGGCGCGGGTAGGGAGATCGTGGAAAACTCGGTTCGGCTTACAGCCATACCGCTCCGGGTGACGACAGTGATCGAATTGCTGCCACTGATCCCCAATGGCACTTTCGCGCTTATTGTTGTCGAGGAAATTACGGTAAACGTAGCATCAGCTTGGTTCCAGCCAGGGCGTGGCCCGGAGGGGATACAGAAAATATCACCCGTTGCGCCCCGTTGAGATTTGTTCCTGTGATCGTAATGGTATCTCCAGCCTTACCGGAAGTTGGATTGAAACTGACGATTACGGGCGCCGTCGCGGCGTAAAGAATTGCGATGTCGAGAGGCCCGAGTGGTGAGGCTGCTCCAAACGAAGGGCCTAGAGCTACTATGATTGCTGTCGTAAAAGCGATCGCAATGCTACGCATTTCGACCCTCTTCTTGTCAGCCTAATCGGACCTGTCTGGGCAACAGTATGTCTCGATGGCCCTTACTGGTATTTGAGTTGGAGAACATTGATCTGGCAGTTCTGAGAACTCCCTGATGGCGGCGTGGCACCGATGAAAACGGGCTTTCCTGATATCACTCCTGCCAATGCGCCTGAGAACACCAGATCTCTCCCTGCTGAGCCGGACGCCAAACTCAAGTAAGTCCAATGAGTGGTGGCGTCAGGATTGCATGGGGGCGGACAGGGTTGCTGCGTTGATGGTGGTGTCGGGACGATGCCAACGGAGATATTCCCCGCCGCATCGGTGACTGCGGACTGGACTGTTCCGTAGCATTGAATGTCTGCAGTCGCATTCTGTGGAAACAAGACCAACACTAATACGACCGCAAAGGTGAGCTTCACCAACAGTGCCATGGCGGCCCCCTCTCATGCACAGAATTTGCCAGGCATAGCACAACTTATACGGGAGGTATCAAGCCCGCGGGAAGACTCTTACCGCCCGTGCGCCCACCACACATTTTGTTGGACGAGATCGCGGCGGCTGCAGACGCGCTAATCCAGATAGCCAAGACTGGATTGGAACCGCTGCCAATTCTCAAAACCGATATTAAGTCAGCTGTCGGCGCGGACGCTGAAGCGATTAAAGCGATAACGCCCGCTTCGCGAAATGATTGGGTCACTGACCACAAAGGCGTGCCGCAGCGTCCTGGATGCGCTGCATGCGCCCGGCTATGTTCGCTGAAGTCAACACCGCCTGCGCGGTTGGAGAACGTAATGACGATCGAGGAACAAGGTTTTTTGTCACCGGATATTTCTGTTTGGACCGGCAAACATCGCGCAGAAAATTCTCAATGGTTCGAATTGGCCGAGAACCTAAACCGCATTGCATGTGGGCTGTTGCCCCATCTTTCCGTTCCGCCCGATGACAACTCGAAATTTTTGGCGGCCTTGCTGTTTATGCGGGGTCTTTCAAATTACCAAGGCGCAATTCTTCTTGCGGAACGTGGCATGAGCGCTGAGGCGCGCACGCTTACTCGTAGCTGTTTCGAGACCGTATTTTGCCTTGGCGCCTTGTGCAAGGACCCAGGATTTGCCGACAGGTTCGTGCAGGACGACGCTGATCGCCGGAAGAAGATCGCAAGAGCACTCCTGAACGCCCCCAATGAATCATCTGGCCTCACCCAAGACGAGAAACAAAAGCTCGTCAAACTACTCAGCGATCAAGAAGCGTCAGCTATCGAAAGCGCGCCGCTGGTAATTGCGCAAGCCGCAGTCCGCGCCGACATGGCAGGTGAGTACGATGTGTTTTATCGTGGTCTCTCAAACGACGCGGCACATCCGTCTGTCAACGCCCTGAACAGGCACGTGCAAGCCGACGAGAACGGGGAAGTGAAAGGTCTTCAATGGGGGCCAGACGTAAACGACGTTAGCGATACCTTACTGGTAGCGTGCACGGCGTGCATCTATCTAGCCAATTTGACGCGGAGCCAATTCGCTCCGGAAACGGCGCAGGACGCACTGGAACATTGCTGGGCAACTTACAAATCCCTCGTTAGAGACAACAAAGAGCGCTTCGATGCTGAGCTTCAACGTGGGAACTCTGCTTAGCGTCTATCCGCCATCTGTGTAAAGAAATTGGGGTCGGTCGGAGTCCACTTGTCCGCCCACTCTCGATGCGGACGCGGGAGGGACAGCGCTGGGCCTTTTCTTTCCTTCTCCCCAATGGGACAGGGTCAACTCCGGTGGCACCGCGAACGGCCCGTACAGAGTCCGTAGCGCCGGCGCGCACCGGCCCTACGGCTGCCGCTCGAGCACTGGTGGCGCGTAGGACTCGTCGATCAGCGCGGGTCTTGGCAGGTACGCGCGCAGGATGAGCGAGAGAGGGCCGGCGGGAGCCGGCAGCCAATTGCTCCGGTCGGCCTCGGGCGGCGATGCCTGCTGAATGTAAAGGTCGAGCGAGCCGTCGGCGTTGCGCCGAAGACTGGGCGTGCGGTCGCCGATCGAATAGCGGCGGATCGGGTTGTCGGCGAAAAACAGGCGTCCATCCGGCATGATCTGGTAAATCGACAGCGACCAGAACGCCGCGACGGGCGGAAACCGATCGGCGTCGAAATGCAGCCGGTAGGCCGTGCTCCCGTCGAGCGGCTGGCCGACATAAGTCAGATACATCGCCTCGGCAGGCTCGAGCGCGGCAAGCGCCTTCAGCGCCACCGCGGCGCGCAGCACATAGTCCGTCGCGAAATTGCCGACGCTCGGCACGCCGTATGCCCAATCGTTCACGATCTTGCCCTTCAAGCCCTTCGCGGCGATGAGCTGCTTCGCGCCGGCTCGGGGGCTGCGGCGCCTCACGCGGTCTCCTTCGGCGGCTCGACGCGCGCCCAGTCGCGGAGGGGCTTGGCCTCCTCCTCGGAGACCTCGGCTCGCGAACAGTACGCTTCCTCACGGGGTGATTCGTGCTCTAGAAGCACGCCCGAGCCGCAAAGGTCAAGCGCGCTCGTGGCAGCGAGCGCGCGGGCTGAGACGTCCAAGTTCCGCCAAACGTGGCCGGCGCTGAGCCGGATGCCCGGTGGGCCGGCCCGGCAGGCCGCCCGTCAGCGCAGGAGGCGGAGGTCGATCGAGTTGGCGACAGCGACGCCGCCGGCGGTGTTGGGATGAAGGTGATCTCCGCTATCGTAGGCCGGCAGAAGACGTGTCGGCTGACTCGGGTCGCGCAGCACCAGATCCGCATCGACCACGCCGTCGAATACGCCGCTCGTGCGAATCCAATGATTGAGCGCCTCGCGTTCCGCTTCGTGCACCGGCGTGTCGAAGCCGGGAAGGCTCGTGTTGCCGCCCATGGGTGAGATCGTGCAGCCAAGAATGGTCAGACCGTACTCGTGGGCTCGCCCGACGAGTTGCCGCAACCCGGCGATCACGTCATCCACCGAAGCTTGCTCGGACGCGGGATAGAAGGCGCCAGCGCCCGCGAGATCGTTCAGCCCGATCCAAACGATCACCACTTGTGCGCCAGCCTGGCCGAGCACGTCGCGATCGAACCGCGTCAGCACGCTTTGTCCCCATTGCGTTTGGGGTCCGCTCGGCCCCGCGCTGTTGAAGAGCAGCCGATTCCCTGCAATAGCCGTGCTTACGACACCGAGATTGTCGATGTGACGAGCGTGGAGACGGTCGGCCAGCGCCCTAGGCCATTGCGAGACCAGCGTTGCCGAATCGGTGATCGCAACGATGGCAGAACCAGGCCTCGGCGGTTCGACGCTGACGCCGGAGACAAACGGCCATGCGCCCACCGCCGTCGCACCGGGCAGATCGACCGACCCGGCGAAATTGCCGGTCGACGATACGAAGCTCGAGCCCTGGAAGAAAGTTGTGGTTTCGGCGTTTGTGGCCGAAGGCAAATAGAGGCTCACGGCGATATCGGAAACGGCTTTCACACTCAGATCGACCGGATCGCTCAACGCCGGCGCGCCGGCCGGAATGGTCACGGTCGTCCTGCCGCCGAAGGTCAGAACGCGGTCCGTGCCTGGAACGATGGCCGAGCCGGAACTGGACACGGCGACATGCGCCGCGCCGATGACGAGCGGAGCGGTGCCGAACGTATTAGCGATGCGGACACGAACCTGATCTCCGCCGACGCTGGTGTGGACGATCTCGCGCAACGTCTGATTGTTGTATTGCGCCGTGTTGGCCGGCGCGAGAGTGACGTGGCCGACCGCCCAGGATTGGACGCGGGTTTCATGTTCATCGCCTTCTTCGGGCGCCGCCCAACCGTGTGGCGCAGCAGCGAGAAGCCCGATCATCGCCGCTGCCGCGCAGATCAGCACTTCGCGCGTGAGCGCACGCCGCTGACGTCGCTCGACCCGTAAGATGGGCGCTGAAAAGAAAGAAGCGTTTTTCACGGCGGACCTCCCTCATTGAATTGCGGGGCTTGCTACGCCCCTTTATCCGTGCGCGACGCGCGCGGCAAAAGCGCGTAACGGTAGCACGTCCCGCGTCGCATGAAATCAGGAATGCGGGGAGGGGCCCGAGCACGTCGATGGCGTAAGATGCATGAGTTCACTGAGTTTTCGCGAGGATCTCGGCCGCGCTCCGAGACCGCCGTCTCTGGCGTCAGCGCCAGGCGGTTTTTTCACCCCCGGAAACCAGCTGATGGGAGGAAGAGGGCCTGCCGCGGGTCGCCGCGGTTGTGTTTCGCTGCACTCATGGCTTGCAGGGCCGGGGCTGCCCGATCCTGCCCGTCGCGGCCAATGATCGCGGTGATGGGCTTGCGGCGGCAGGGACAGCGCTCGCCGGCGCGTAGCGGTCCTATGGCTGCCGGTCGAGCGCTGGCGGCGCG
>WNFB01002426.1_pt1 | contig 24395 bp, 30 predicted proteins | sample 5400501 | NCBI WGS metagenome assembly WNFB01 (sample SAMN13153341, study PRJNA577476) | soil metagenome | isolation source: 200 cm saprolite under Douglas fir tree site 2 hole 1 | place: USA:California | collected 2015-04-18 | reverse complement strand
TCAGGAACGGCCTCGCTCACCCCTTCAGTGGGTGAGCGAGATCATCGGCAGGGACCAGAAAACGCCCCGGTGACACTGGTGGAATACGGTGATTATGAGTGTCCCTATTGTGGGCAGGCCTATCCCATCGTCAAAGAGATTCAGCGACGTTTGGGGGATCGGCTGCGCTTTGTCTTTCGGAACTTTCCCCTGACCCAGAGCCATCCGCATGCTGAGCATGCCGCGGAAGCCGCGGAAGCTGCCGCCGTCCAAGAGAAGTTCTGGGAGATGCATGATTACCTCTTTGAGCATCAACGGGCGCTCGACGATGCGCATTTAGTCCACTATGCTCTCGCACTCCATCTTGAGAAGGAGAGGTTCGAGCGCGAGATGACTGAGCACGTGCATACCGATCGCGTGCACGAGGATTTCTTGAGTGGTGTTCGCAGTGGAGTGAACGGCACACCGACCTTCTTCATCAATGGGGTACGCCACGATGCTTCGTATGAGCTGAAGACGCTCCTCGCTGCAATCGAGGCCGCAATGTCTTCCTAAAAGGAAAGGCGTGCCGGTTCAGTCCGTCACCTGAACTGTGTAGAAGGGGTGACAGCTGAAGAGAAGAAGGAAGAGCTGGGCCTCAGCACCGCCCAGCTCGTGCTACAGAAGGAGCCAAGCAGCCAGCCGTTTTGCATCTATTGGTCTGCTCCTGGTCATTCATGGTTCTCCACCGCAGCAGCTTATTGCTGCTCTCATGGTTGGAATGCAAGAGGCACATCTGGTTCGTCCAAAATGCTTGCTTGACCGTCTTTCATCACCACAATGCATCGTTGTGGGGTCTGGAGGGCACTTGGAGGTATCACGGCTCTGTTCTGATGTGAAGAACACGCACCCCCTGCATATCGAGCCAGTAGCGGCCCTTCATGCTGACGATGCGAATGAGCACGTTGTCACAAGTAGGACAGCGCATTACCGTTCCCATGCTGCTCATATAGACGGTGAGCGCACCAACCGCCCTGGTGGTGCTGCAATGAGCACACGTTTCCTCAACGAGCGTCATTTCAAACGGGAAAATTTCTCGCAAGATGCCGCCTGCAGCATTCCCATCGAGTGTCGTGTTGTCCATTAGGGACCTCCTGTCGGACCGAAACGCTCCGTTTTGATGCGTGTCGGCTCATATCCTAGCGGCAGCAGCTCTGCTGCCGCTGTTTCGACGAACGGTGTCGGGCCACAGATGTAGGCGAGAGGATGCTGCTCCACCGGCCAGGCGATATCTCGCAAGAGCTCAGCGTCGATGCGACGGCTGTAGCCCGTCCATCCTGGCGGCTGCGTCCTGGTTAGCGTGTGGATCACCTCCAGGGCCATACCAGCCTCGCGCTCCAGTTCGTCCCGGTAGATGATGTCCTCATAGGTGCGAGACGAGACGAGCAACCGTGTCGGGATGGGACTTCCCACAGCCCTGCGGTGCTGGATCATCGCCATGAGAGGCACGATGCCTGATCCACCTGCAATCAGCAGCAAGGGTCCGCCCAGGCGCTCCTCCCAGACGAAGTAGCCACCGATGGGACCACGGAGCTCCAGCTTGTCACCCACTCGCAGTTCCTCGGTGAGGTAGGGCGACACTTCCCCGTCGTCTAGCCGCTCAATCGTGAGCATGATCTGCTGTCCGTCCTCAGGAGGTGAGGCAATGGAGTAGCTACGCTCGGCCTGGTATCCGTCGTCAGCCGTGAGACGGAGATCCACATGTTGGCCAGCCAGATGCCCCGCCCAATTGGGGACGGAGAGCGTCAGGCTCTTTGTCCGCCCCGTTTCCGGGTGGGTCGCCACCACCTCACCAAACTGCCAGGTTAGTCGCCCCAGTAGCGCTGTTCTTTCCATGGATCACCATAATTGTGGTAGCCAAGCGACTCCCAGAAGCCCGGTTCATCCTTCTCGACCAATCGGAGGCCCCGAACCCACTTGGCACTCTTCCAGAAGTAGAGATGAGGTACAAGCAGCCGCGCAGGCCCACCATGTTCGGGAGCCAGCGGTTGCCCTTCGTAGATGAATGCCACCCAGGCTTTTCCTCCCAGCACATCCACGAGCGGCAAATTCGTCGTGTAGCCCCCATCGCTGAAGGCGATGACATATCTGGCGACGTTGGGGTCATAGTCCACCTGTTGCAACAAGGTCTCGACGGAGATGCCTTCCCAATGGGTATCGAACTTGGTCCATTTGGTGACACAACTGATGTCGACGGTTGGCCTCTCATGGGGAAGGGCCAGCAGTTCCTCCCAGGTCCAACGCTTTGGTTCTTTCACGTTCCCTACAATCGAGAAATCCCACCGCTCCAGGGGAGTATGCGGGGTCGGACCAGCCGAAAGCACCGGGAAACCGCGCTCAAGATACTGTCCAGGTGGAAGCCGCCCGGCAACGTCACCCGATTGGCGACGGCCTCGGAACCCCCGCGAAATGAATCCTTCGCTCATGTTTTGTCCCTCCATTCCTTATATGTACATGTCTTTGCCATATTCTTCTCCTGCTTCCTGCATTATGCAACATCATTCGTACCGTTTCAAGGTCGTTTTTTCTCTCCTCAGATTTTTGGCAGGAGCAGATCTGCTCTGCAGCGAGGCAGAAGAGTGAAGCACTGACGCCGCGCTTCGCTCTTCTGCTTAGTCTTCATTCTAGAGTCACTACCGAAGAGTACTACGGGAGTTTTAATCCTTGTCTCAAACAATCAACTGAGCTTATTGCTAGCTAGCTAATCTTCTTCTTGCACTGGCAAAAAAATTTGTATATGCTTATGCTTGCTTCCTTATGGAAGGACAAACGCCCTATCTACCAGAAACAGAAATACAAGCTAGTGGTATTCATTTCGAGCCAGGGACGCATCCAAGAATGGATGCCGACGCGGCTGTGGTATACAATGATTTTAGTCAGGGCAATCTTGACGCACATGGATGGAATGCAGCGTCGGGCAAGAACAACGGCCAGATTGCACGACAGATGGAAGGATGAATCAGATCGAAATTTGGCTCTCTATTCTGGTGCGCAAGTTGCTCAAACGCGGCTCATTCACGAGCGTGGAGGACTCGCAAACCAAAGTTCTGGCCTGTATCGACTATTACAATCGGACCATGGCCAAGCCTTTCAAGTGGACCCGACCTGGGGCAAGGCATTGACGGTTTAGAATCTCTCCCAAGAGGAAAGGATAGCTCATGCCAGATTTTCTTCACTTTACCTATGACCCCAACGATCCAGACATCACTTCGGTGTTTGATGAGGTCTCGCTGTGGGCTGCTCGCTTCGGTCTCTTCCTTTTCAGTCACCTGGAATTACGCCCCAACCTGAACATCCTGGATCTGGCCTGTGGGACCGGCTTTCCGTTGTTCGAGTTGGCCCAGATGCACGGAGCTTCCTGCCAAGTGACCGGGGTCGATGTGTGGAAGCAAGCGCTAGAGCGAGCCAGGTTGAAAGGGAACACCTATCAGTGCTCCAATGTGCGGATTCTGGAGGCGGATGCCACCCAGCTTCCCTTTGAGGACGCAACCTTTGATCTGGTCGTTTCCAATTTGGGAGTCAACAATTTTACTGATCCCGATGCGGTCTTTGCAGAATGTTTCCGCGTTGCAAAACCCGGGACGCGTATCGTCCTCACGACCAATACGAGGGGGCATATGTCCGAGTTTTATGAGGTCTTTCACCAGACCCTGCTGGAACTCCAGAAGCCAGCTTACCTGGAGCGCTTACGAGCAAATGAGGCCCATCGGGGAACAAAAGAAGCCCTCAGCGACATGCTTCAAGCAGCAGGGTTTCGCATGGTCAAAATCAGAGAGGATCGTTTTCACTTACGCTACCTGGACGGAAGCGCTCTCTTCAATCACTCGCTCACGAAGTTTGGCTTCTTAGATGGCTGGAGACGGGTGGTAGATCAAGAGGATGAAGAGCGCGTCTTTATGCTCCTGGAAAAAAGGCTCAACCAGATGGCAAGGGCTTCTGGGGAACTGCGTATGACCGTGCCCATGCTTTATCTGGAAGGAGAAAAACCCGATTGTGAGACGTGTCCTATCTGACTTGCGTCTTTCAAGTCTATCGTGCTACTGGCCTCTTGGGAGAGGTTCTTAAACAGTGGGCAGATTTCTGCCTATGTGTACTGGCTTGCACATCGCCTGGGATCACACGCCAGGTATTATCACCATCCACGTATACGTCGGTGACGCCAATCCGTTCAAGGCGCGCCGGAATGCCTCCGCACCAGGATCGATGTAGATCGCCTTCATCGTCCGCAGAGTCTCCGCGTGCGCTGGCACCATCCGCGCAGGGTCCCATGCCAACCACCTCTCCCACACCTGAGGCTTGAGTTCGCCAGTTGCGGTATCGTAGGGGAGGTGAATTGTTCCATCTTCGTCAACCGAATAGTACGTACGTTGCACGACTTTCGCAAGAGCCTCTCAAAAAATTGTCAAGGCTTTTCACCCCATACCGAGAGGAAATACGAGATGGCAGTGAAATCTTCTGCTCGCATCTCTATCATCGCTTGCTGATAGAGCCTGTCCACCTCTTCTGGTGTTGTAACCTTCATTGCGAGCAGGAATGGCTGTACTACTTTAAGCATAACCATCCAGTCTCGATAAGTCCCTTCATGGGCTTCCTCTCCGGAGGAGTAATCGATAATATGCGGTGTTTTCTGAATCCGTTGGTAGCCAGCTTCGCGCAGGAAATACCCCAACTTCGGCGTGATACCAAAATTGTGCCCTTCAGGAGAAAAGCTTCGTCCTGCCAACTGAAGTGCATGTGCAAACTTGCTAAAAAGTTTCTCAAACGCAGGACTGCTGGTACCCCCATTTTCAACTTCCGTCAATCGGATGGCTCCCCCGGATCTGTTAATGCGTCGACACTCCTGAATAAGTTTTGGCCATGTGGTTGAGTGCAGAAAACTAATCATAAAGCGCCCATTGATCAGATCAAAAGAATCGTCGGGGAAGTCCAACGGTTTGGAAGCATCCATCACGAGAAACCGGGCATTGTCCAATCCTTGTACCTTTGCCTGGGCACGTGCATACTGAATCATTGTTTGGTTGATGTCGATCCCGACCACCTCAATGTTGGGATGGGCAAATGCCACTTCCTGTACCCATCCTCCTGGTCCACAGCCAATATCCAACACCCGATGGATGTTGGCGAAGTCCGGTCTCTCTTCTAGCAATCCCCCCAGATGTTTTGACACGAGGAGGTCCTGATCCAGCAGACGTGCCATTTCCGCAGCGCTTTCGGAATCAAAAACATATGTGCTTTCGTTCTGGGGTGACTCCGACGGCGTTTGCATAGTAAAACTCCTTCTTGTGCATGAGCACTGTCTTATTCTTCATTGAAACGAGCCAGTTGTAGTAATTCTGCCTCGATCTGCTGCCATACCACCTGCTCTGCTTCAACAATGCTCATAGCTTGCTGACTCTTTGCCGCCTCTCTCAGCATGTTGGTGACCCGCCGCGAAAAGTTCGAGAAATATGGCTGTTGCTCTTCAAGAGAGGGCATAATGCCTAGTTCAATTTGTTCGAGTTCGTAGAATTCTTCCCGCTCGAAAGCCAGAACCATCGATTCTGCGTAGCTCTCAATGAGTGCAAGACGAAACGGCAGAAAATAGTTGGGCTGGGTACTGGAGAAGAGCAGACACCCTGCGATGCGGCCTGCCCGCCTGATGGGATGTGCCGCTGCACTTTCCTCCCTCTCCACCCAACGTGCCGGATACCGGCTTTGACCTTCCTCGTGCGTTTGGATGGCAGCAGAGCGACCCGTAGTAACAGCGTATCCAGCCAGGGACTCACCTCCGAGGAACATCGTCTTTTGTTGTAACTCTCTATTCCAAGGAGGCGTTCCTCGCCCTACCGTCTCACGTAGGCTACGAACCTTGTGTCCATGTGAAGGAGACATACAACGCACTACAGTAATTTCCATGCCTACACGGTTTGGGTCGAGTTGCTGCAAAGCCTGCTGCAAAATGAGATCGCAAATCGACCAGGAACGCATTGCGTCTGGCAACTCTGCATGGGCATAAAAAATGCGCGCATAGAAGGCGGCTGGAATCTCTTGCAGCAGGTCTTCTTTAACTGCCACCTCATTGAAGAGCTGCCTAAACTCCTCTGGCATAGATTCGAAGAACAACTCGCGATACTGTGGCAAGGCTCTAAGCAAGGCTTGCAAATTCTGCGAGCGTGGGCTCGATTCGCCATTGACCCAACGAGTCAACGTAAGGGGATTCACGCCCAATTCGGCGGCAATCCGCGCTCGCTCGCGTGGATCTTGGAGAATTTTTCCTAGTAGTTCACGCCACGTCTGTGAGCCTTGCATCTCTTCTTTCACTTCACCCGAATCGGGCAAGGATGCCCGCCTCCATTCATGGGGCGGGAGGAATTGCCCGCCGCCGCAGCGGTGAAAATCGTTCAGTACCATCCCCTTGCGGGGCACCGTTTTTCTGCGGAGAACGGTGAAACTCCGCCCGTAAAGGCCTGTGTGACGCGCTTAGATTGCTCTAAGCGGCTCCTCTCGGCAATGTTAGCGGTCGGTACTTTCTCTAGAGCACTAGCCTAACCCCGCTACGCTTGTTTAACCCTAGAGTTACAGGGTCCGGGACTGAGGAGGCATCCCGGAGTGTGAACAGAAACGCTTGCCGCGAGCGCTAGCACCTTGCGGTGCTAAGCCTGGACAGGATATCGGACTTGCAACAGCCTCGGCTAAAACGCCGAACAGTACGCAAGCCCATCCCCTTGAAGGGATAGGGTTCCTGACTGTTGTAGTTTGGCACCTATTGCATGATAGCATCTAGCAATTGTCAACGTCAACCATTCTTAAATCGCCCAGCGAGGATCGTTCTTTGCCCGGTGCCTTACGTCCACTGAGGAAGAGAAGAATGGCACAGTGAACCATTGGATGAGAACTGCTATCAGGACTGTGCAACAGCCCTGATAGCAGACTTATGCCGCCCCGTGCTCCTCTAGCTGTAACTATTCAGTAGGGCTATGCAGTTGCAGGATCACGGGCAATCTGCTAGAGTAGGCGCATGAGGAAAGAGGAAGAACTGGACCAGCTGCGAGCCGAGAAGAGGGCCTTGTGGGAAGCGTTGCAGCGCAAAGACGAAGAGCTGGAACAGGCACGCAAAGCGAATCAGGACTTACGCGAAGGACTCAAGCAAGCCATCATGGCCACTCTGGTCCCTGCACGAGCGCGTGAGAGCGCTCGAAGGCGAGCCTCCCAAAGAGAGCCACACTAGCAGTTTGCCTCCTTCCACCGATCGTTTTGTGCGTCCCCCAAAGAGCTTGCGGCACAAGAGCGGCAAGAAGCCCGGCGGCGAGATGCGGCCTCGGGGGCATCATCTAAAGCCGGGTAGAGACGCCCGATCAGGTGCTCATTCATTCCGTCGAGCGTTGTGAGCACTGCCAGCACGACCTGCGTGAGCACCCAGCGGACCTGCCGGAACGAGCGCCCGCGTGATGGACCTGCCTGCAAAACGGCTCTGGGTGACCGAACATCGGGTCGAAGAAAAACAGTGCCCCATTTGCTTTCACCTGACGCGTGCAGCCTTTCCTACCGAGGTACGCGCTCCTGGGAAGTCAGGGAGCAGCATCCAAGCGTTGGCCGTCTCTCTGGTGGAAGGCCAATGCGTTCCCTACGCTCGTGCGGGCCAAGTGCTGCAGGATCTGTTGGGCGTGCAGCTCCAGGCCTCCAGCATCGCCAGCTTTGTCAAAACGTGCCATCAGCAGTTGGCCGAAGTGGAAACGCAGCTCACAGCAGCTCTGGTGAAGGCTCATGTGCTCAAGGCAGTCTGAAACGGGACTGCGCGTCGGCAAAGGAGGGTGGTGGGTCCATGTGAGTTCGACCGACCGACTCACCCGACTCAGCAGCTCATCGCAGCCGAGGTCGTGAGGCTCTCAATGCGATTGGCATTGCTCCAAAGTTTGGTGGCACCAGCGTCCATGATGGGTTGGTGAGCTATCAGGGCTACTCCTTCACGCAGGCACTCTGTAATGTGCATCACTTGCGGGAGCTGACCTTTGTCGAAGAAGAACTCAAGCAGTCCTGGGCGCGCAAGATGAAAGACCTGCTGCTGGACAGGAAAGCCGAGGTCGAGCGCGCCAAAGCCTTGGGCAAGCAGGAAGTGGATGTGCTGGTGCTGGCGCGGAGGCTCGCGTCGCTATGCCGAGCTCCTCTCGATAATACTCTCGCGGAGCGCGATCTTCGCATGAGTCATCCGTCCAGCAAAAGGTTTCTGGCTGCTTCCGGACCGAACATGGGGTCGCGATGTTTTGTCGCCTTCGCAGTTATCTTTCGACCTTACGCAAGCAAGGGATGGAACTCCTGTCTGCGCTTCATCACACACTTTCGCGTCATCCCGTTCTTCCCGCTTTTTCATGACCCTACTGAATAGTTACGAAAACCCTGGCATATCTAAGGAGCTGGGGTGATGGACGATACACCGGTTCCGCTGCGGGTGTGCCATCGACTGAGCCGTTGAAACTGAGTGGCGGTGCCGGGATGTGGTCGCTACTGCTGAGCAAGATCTGGCAGCGTGGCATCATCCTGGCGAGTTCGCTATCGTGACCCCTCGTACCATGTGAGTTTGTTCCAGGTCAAACACTACCATTGCCTCCTTCACGAACCCTCTTGCCGTGGCAGCACTGTGGTCTGATGGGGAGGGACGTCCTGTTCTTGACGCTGCGCTTGACGTTTTCTTGACGCGCCCGCGTCATTAGTAGGAAAGAGGTCAGCATATCATTTGACGAGTTGCAGTATAAGAAGAAGGAGCGTTCCTACGTGAACATGGTCACGCTTGTGCTCCAGGTGCTGCACAGCCTCTGCAGTGGAAAGGACATGATGGTGAAGACACCTATCGATGCGAAAGAACAGCCTGACATGGCAGCACACACGGAGACGATTGTGTGTGACGTGACCACCGTCCAACAAACAGTTGTCAGAGCAAACCTGGCAGATGTGGTGGCATCTTCTGACGATCTGCGTCTCATCGAGCAGCTACGCAGCGGCAATGAGGAGGCTTTCGTGTCACTGATTGACCGCTATCATACCGCTATGCTACGCCTGGCCATGGTCTACGTCACAGCGCGGGCAGTGGCCGAGGAGGTGGTCCAGGAGACCTGGATGGGGGTTCTTCAGGGCCTGGGCCGGTTCGAGGGGCGGTCCTCCCTGAAGACCTGGATGTTCCGCATCCTCACCAACCGTGCTAAGACTCGTGCCCTGCGCGAAGGGCGCAGTATTCCCTTCTCGTCACTCCCAGAGCTTGACACGGATCACCCTGAGCCAGCTGTCGATCCTAAGCGCTTCTTGCCGGCAGATTACCAGTGGTCGGGTCACTGGATCTCGTTCCCCTTGGATTGGCGAAAGATGCCCGAAGAGCGGCTCCTTTCACGGGAAGTGCGTGCATACCTTGAGAAAGCGATCGAAGCCCTACCAGCCAGTCAGCGTACGATCATTACCTTGCGCGACATTGAAGGATGGACCCCAGATGAAGCCTGTAGCTTTCTGGGCATTTCCGAGGCGAATCAGCGGGTGCTGCTCCACCGTGCTCGCTCGAAGGTGCGGGGCGTGCTGGAGAAGTATTTCGCGGAAGAGTAGGCCGTAAGAGGACATTTTCTCAAAAGCGCGTGCTCCATATTTCTGAGTACCGCTATGGGTCTTAGCATGCACAAAAGTACTCAACGATCTATTCTGTTGGGTGGAAGAAAGCGAAAACGCGCCTGATTCCAGTTATCGAGCTGATCCGCAAGAGCGAATAACCAAGCATACGCCAAGCTCCTCAATCTCTCCGCCGGGGGTCACCTTCCTATGGTACGACCTTCTTTTACAAAGGGAAACCGAGCATTACAGGTCATGACTGCTGTGGCAGATGTGTAACGTTTGCTGCCACAGCAAGACTACACAACATGATAGATGAATAGGCCTTTGCGATACGCTGATGAGAAGGCCATGTAGCTATTTCCTCAGGAGGAGAGTACCCTGATGACTACCAATCTTCGGGTGAACGATCGGTTCCCCGATATCGTTTTGCCGAATCACCAGAACGAGTCGGTGCGACTCTCACAGTTCACGAAGCCTAGCCTCCTCGACCAGCGGCTGGGGTTCCTGGATGGGTATCCGCTGATTGTCGTCTTTCTGCGCGGGTTCTTCTGCCCACGTGACCAGCAGCAAATGCGGCTGCTGGTCGCGTTTCAGCAGGAACTGAGCGTGAATTACGGCAAGCTTGTAGCCGTGAGCGCAGATCCACCCCTCGTGCAAGCTGCATTTCGTGCCGGTTTGGGGGCACAATGGCCCTTCTTGTCGGACGAGCAGCGCACCGTCATCAAGCAGATCGACATCCTTGACGAGACGGAGGGCGAGTACGCCTATCGTGCGCAGCCATACACGTTTGTCTTGCGACCAGACTTGCGCATTCACGCCATCTATAACGGGTGGTACTTTGTCGGCCGCCCTACTGTTGAAGAACTACGACACGACCTGCGGGCAATCATGGAAAGCCGTTCTGATTACCGCTACGAAGCTTACAACACACCAGAGGTGCGGCAGATTCGCATTCCCCAGCAAGACTGGGCTAATGGCGCACCGCCGCTGGGTGCAAACGGCCTGCCGGTAGCACAAGGGGTCGTATGCTGGTTCGATCTCAATGCAGGCATTGGCATGATCGCACAAGATGGACCGGGTGACGATGTGTTCTTTCACTTTACCGCGCTTCCCGGGCAGGGCTACCGTACCATCAGAGCAGGGGTCCCGGTGAAGTTTGAGATCGTTGAAAGCAGAACTGGTCTCACTGCCCGTAATATTCAGCAGAACAACGCTGATCCTTCGCTATGCTCAGGATGACAGCACTAAGAGGCTGTGTGGAAAGTGGTTTGAGATCGCTTGACAAGGGCGTCGAGCAAAATGGTACATATCCTGTCAAGCCTCTCTCTGAGCGGTTCGAGACAACCTTTACACACAGCCTCTAAACATGTCACCCTGAGCGCAGCGAAGGGTCTATCTCGACAAACAAGGAGATCAAACAATGATTCAACAGGAAACAGAACTCGACCAGCAGAAGAGGGGCTGCAACGAGGTGGCTACATCCTGTGGGAGAACAGCGAGAACGGCGCCTCTCCGCAGTTCATTGATGGAGCTCCCGTGGTTGGGTATAAAGACGAGCAGGGTGTAGCTGCCACGTCAACGACGGAGAGTTACGTCGCGCTCAAACTCTTCATCGAGAACTGGCGTTGGGCAGGCGTCCCCTTCTACCTTCGGACGGGAAAACATCTCCCCAAACGCAGCACGGAAGTGACCATCCAGTTCAAGCGGGTGCCGCACCAGCTCTACAAACCGACAGAGACGCGAGGGCTGGTTCCCAATCGCTTGACCCTGCGGATTCAACCCGACGAAGGCATCTCGCTGAAATTCGGCGCGAAAGTTCCCGGCGCGGCCCGCCAACTGAGTTCGGTGGATATGAATTTCTCTTACGCAAGCGGCTTCGGGGTCAAATCGCCTGAAGCATATGAGCGTTTGCTCGCCGACTGCATGGTGGGGGACTCGACGCTCTTCATCCGTCGCGACGAGGTAGAGGCCTCCTGGCGCATGGTCGACAGTATCACTACTGCCTGGCGAGACATGCCGACGAGCACCGTCTCTAACTATCCCGCAGGGTCCTGGGGACCGGAGGAAGCCGACGATCTCATCCAGAACGATGGACGCCAGTGGGCTAATCCCTAACAAGGCACGATGGAGACCCTCCCTGAGCGCTCAGGGAGAGTCTCCATCTTCTGCTGAGGACCCTGCTTCCAGTCGTGGATCTCAAAAGGGGTTGTGTTGCAAAAATGACGAGGAACTTCGTGGCCATTGCGTTCCTCGATGATTTTTTGCAACACAACCGGCTAATGTCCCATACAAAGTTCCTCTATTTAGGCGAACAGTCCCCTATATTAGAAGGGCTGTTCGCCTAAATAGAGGAACTTTTGGACCGTATTTCAGCTTGCAGTCAGTTATACTTCTCTCTAGTTAAGTAACAACACAGGCGGTTCCTGGACTTTCGAAGGGAGCTTTTTCCCAAAATTACGATGTATCATACCAAATCCGGTTAATCAGTGTACCTTCGTGTGTCAGCGAGTTAGTTTCTCTAGCTGGTTGAATGTATAGTGATCATCAGGATTTGGTATCAGATACGTTTGCGCCCCCTTCTCATTGAGTGATGGGAGTGGCGCTTGACAAACCTCTGGGAGGGGTTTTCTGAGGCGGTAAAGAGAAGAGGCATGAAGCTATTATGCCATGAGGAGGATTGCTGATGTCATTTGAAAAGAATAAGGCTCTTGCTCGTCGCTATCAGGAGGAGGTTTGGGGAAAGGGGAACCTCGCACTGATTGACGAGCTGGTTGCTGCTGATTTCGTTGACCATAGTTTACCTGCGGGAATGGATCCAGGTTTTGCTGGTGCGAAGAGTGCTGTACAAGGGGCGCTGGATGCTTTCCCCGACGGACAGTGGACGGTAGAGGATCTGATCGCCGAGGGGGATAAGGTGGTCATTCGTTGGAAGATGCAGGCCACTCACGAGCACGAGTTCAGAGGTATCGCCCCGGTAGGGAAACCTGTGACAGTGGCAGGTATCACTATTCTCCGCATTGCAAACGGCAAAATTGCGGAGCGCTGGGTCAACTGGGATTCCCTGGCTCTTCGCCAGGCGCCGGAAAAAGTAAGCCTGGGAGCAGTTTAGCAACGTATCGCAGATAGTGAGGTAGGGTAAGGGACGAGAGGAGAGAGTAGACGTGAAGCGCAACAAGGTCATTACTGTCGATGAAGCGGTGCGCGTCATCCTGAATAATGATACCGTAGCCATCTCGGGGTTTGGGCAAACTGGCGTCCCTGAGGAGTTGGCTATAGCTCTGGAAACGCGGTTCCTCGAAACGGGTGCTCCCCGTGACCTGACCCTCATCTACGCGGCTGGCATAGGGGACGGCAAGGCCAGGGGGATCAATCACTTTGCCCACGAAGGCATGGTCAAACGGGTCATCGGTGGATACTGGGGACAATCACCATCACTCGCGGCACTGGCCCTGGAAAACAAGATCGAAGCCTACTGCGTTCCCCAGGGGGTCGTCAGTCACTTTTTCCGCGATGTTGCCGCAGGCAAGCCGGGTACGATCACCACAGTTGGACTCGATACCTTTATCGATCCGCGTCAGCAGGGAGGCCGATTGAATGAAGTGACTACAGAGGACCTCGTCGAGCTGATCCACCTGCGTGGAAAGGACTACCTGTTCTTTCCGACCTTCCCCATTCAGATCGGCCTGCTGCGGGGCACGACCGCCGACGAGGAGGGCAACATCACCATGGAGAAGGAAGCCCTCACCCTGGAAGTGCTCTCAATGGCACAGGCGGTAAAGAACTCGGGCGGCATCGTGATGGTGCAGGTGGAACGGGTCACTACCGAACGCATCTTGAGTCCCAAAGCCGTACGCATTCCCGGCATTCTCGTCGATTGCGTGGTGGTCGCTCGCCCCCAAAATCACATGCAGACCTTCGCTGAGAGCTACAATCCGGCATATACGGGCGAGATTCGCGTTCCCAGAAGCACCATCCAGCCAATACCCTTTGGTGTGCGCAAAGTCATTGCCAGGCGGGCCACCATGTTCCTCAAGATCAATTCCATCGTCAACCTCGGGGTTGGCATTCCCGAAGGTGTGGCCTCGGTGGCCAACGAAGAGAACATCCTGGACATGATTACCCTGACCATCGATACCGGAGCCATTGGCGGCATCCCCGCTGTTGGCCAGAGCTTTGGGGCAGCCGCCAATGCGCAGGCGATCATTGATGAACCCTACCAGTTCGACTTCTATGACGGTGGTGGACTCGATCAGGCCTTCCTGGGGCTGGCGGAAGTGGATGAAGTGGGCAATGTGAACGTCAGTCGATTCGGTTCCCGCTTTACCGGGGCAGGCGCTTTCATCAACATCAGCCAGAATGCCAAGGCTGTCTACTTCATGGGTACCTTTACAGCAGGAGGCAAAATCGCGATCGAAGACGGGAAGTTGCGCATTCTCGAGCAGGGAGAGGGGAAAAAGTTCGTTCGCCGGGTGCAGCAGGTGACCTTCAGTGCTCTCAAGGCGCTCCAGCGGCGGCAAACCGTCTACTACATCACGGAACGCGGCGCCTTTCGCTTAACACCTGATGGTTTGGAACTGGTAGAAATCGCTCCTGGCATCGACCTGGAGCGAGATATCCTGGCGCACATGGAGTTTGTGCCACGGATTGCTAGCTCCCTTGCTCAGATGGATCCGGTCATCTTCCGCGACGCCTTGATGGGGCTACAGCAGCGTTCGCCGCTGAGCCTGGAAGAGCGCTTGCGTTACGATGAGGCCGAGAACATGCTCTACATCAACCTGGAGGGATTGAGCATTGAGACGGTGGAGGACGCCAAGAAACTGGCCGACTTTTTCGAAAGAAAACTCTCCAGCTTTGGCAAGAAAGTCCACGCCATCACCAACTACGACAATTTCAATCTGAATCCGACCGCTGCGCAAACGTTCTTTGAGATGGTCAAGCGTAATCATGAGTATTTTCTGTCGTACACGCGCTATTCCACCAACGCCTTTTTCCGGCACCAGTTCGGCAAGCAGTTTACGCAGGCCAGTCTGGAGAACAACTTTTACAAGGACTTCGAAGAGGCAAAGAAATATCTCTAACGCTGGTCTTACCAGGGCAAGTCCTGAAAGGAGGATGCCGCTTGCTTTGGTTCCCTCTACTCCGAAGTTCTACCGTTCTCTCCTGCCCCGTACAGCGCCGGTGAGTGGGACGTGTAGCGTGGACTGTTTCGATATACCTCGTATGTGCGTAGCTTGTGTTCACGCATCATCTGTTCGATCTCGTCCTGAGAGGCATGCCGCTCGATCATATCAAGTAGCCGAGTGTGTTCTTCAATAGAGATCCAGCTACGCTGCGGGATGTAGCTAAAGTCGGTATGCCCTCTCACTTCTAAGCGGTCCCAGGTTCCGCGCAACAGTTCAACCAGGTAGTTATTCTGACAATGGTTGTAGATGAAAAAGTGGAATGTCTTATTCAAACGACTGAAAGCGGGTATATCAGCAGATTGGAGTGCATTGTACATGCTGGCATTGAGCTCTCGCAGGTGTTTCACATCGTCTGTACTCAGATGCAGTAAGGCAAGTGCAGTTGCATAGCCTTCGAGAAGAGCAAGTACACTCATCTCTTCCTCATACTTACTGGCATCAACCGCAGCCACCTGCGCACCAGCATTAGCACGATATTCCACCCAACCTTCTGCTTCCAGCCGCCGGATCGCCTCTCGAATCGGAACCGGGCTGATGCCTAACTCACGGGCAAGCGCATCGATCACGAGGCGGTATCCCGGGACATAGGTACCATTAAAGATACGTTCACGAATAATACTGTAAGCTTGCTCGTGTTTATTTCTTTTGTTCGTCTGTTGAACACTCATATGTATGTCCTCTTTTCTAGCAAGAAACATGCTATCCTTACTCTTTATTATATAGCATATGATATATCTTTTCTTTACGAAATCTATCTCCAACGCCTTCGACACATGGGAAATCATCTCTTAAGAGATGATTCTGAAGGTTGAACGGCTTATTATCAAGATTATGTGGCGCTTAGACGATTTGCTCGACATTCAGGCTCAGTAATGTACGTGCGGTATCAAGTGGCGGCAACCGGCATTGTGGGTAAACGGAGGAGAAAAGTCTATGAAAAAAGCGACAAACGTACAACGAAGCGGGGAAGATGAACTGCTCTTCTTCTCTTTAGAGGGATTGCTACCGGCCGGTCAAGCCTTGAGTGTGAATACGAGCTACTCGATCCTCTCACTTGTCTCCACACATACAGAGAACGACAACCCGATCCTGCTGCAGGAGTTATTGACAGAAACCGATGTGCGTCTGTTGCTTCTCCTGTTGGAATTACCCTATTATTGTCCACAGGAAGTACTACGCGCCAGCCTTTTCTATTCCTATTCAGGATTGCTTGCCGGGCTTTCCTCTGAAACCGCTGCCAGGGCAGAGTGGCAGACGACCATAGAGGAGCAGCGCCTGCACTTGCTGCGTGCTCAGGAACTGGGTACCCGGAAGAAGGAGTTGAAACCGCTCTACAATGCGCTTTCTAAGCTGCGTGCCAAACTCCATCCCTTTGGTTTAGAGATCGCTCTCTTTGCTTCGAGTTCCGCCTATTCGCTCCTCTCTCTTTCCCAGATCTCAGAAGCAAACGAGCAGTAGTTGTAGCGCCTCATGCCATGCCAATCTTCGTCCCCGGCAAATAACGGGTCCACCCACACGCTACACCTGCTATTCGTCTTCGTCGACTGGCCGACTGTACTGCACCAGCTTCTCTTGCTTCAAGCTCAGACCATGTTGAATTTCATAGGACACTTCGCGATGTGACTGATAGAGCTCAATGGTAGTGGTGATGACTCCGACCAACAACGCGCCTGTCCCGAGGAGAAACGCAATCAGCGCTATGACTGCTGCAAGTGGGGAGTTGGCTGCAGTCGCCAGCGCGATAATAAGCATACTGGTGATAAAGATGGAAACAGCCACGCCAATAGCCACCACAGCATCACGGATCAACTTATGCCGCCGCAGCATATTGGGGAGTTGTGTATCAATCTCAAGAATCCGTTGAACAATGATACTGAATGTTCTCTCCGCAGTTGTGCTCATGTCTACTGTCTGTAGAAGTTCAAGACGCTCACGATGCATACCGCGCAGACGGGCAGAGATGGTCTGGTAGTGCCCGAAGAGGCCGTTCAGAAAAATCGCGCAACTGCTAACCATCACAACGGGAGCCAGGATCAGGCTAATCGTGCGAATAATCGTGTCGATGCTCATACTGATGTTAGCTCTCACGAGCAGCAAGCCAGGCGCGGCTTTGGCTTGCTGCAATTTGACCACCTTCAGGTGGACACCGTGCTGCTCTGGTCGACAAGGACCCTCTCAACTGCCTGGATCCGTTGTCTTGCCTGTCACTGTATAATACTAAACCATTGGCTGGATGGTGCTGCGTCGAAATTGACACCTCCTGCTTTGCGCATGATTTCCACCGTCTCCTGGGGGGTAAATAGCCTGGTGGTTCTTGTTACTTTGAGGTGCCCAGGTGCCATGGAGGCCACTATTACTGCGTTGGCGGTTACGTCATCGGGCGCTTCAAAAAGCAAAATCCCATCGTAATCACCAAAGTAGTAGTATAAGCCAACCACGCGACTCTCTAGCTTCTGCGCTAACTCACCCATGGGTTTGCTACGGTCTTGTGGGTTTTTCGTCATCGATGTCCACGCTTCAGACGTGTAAGCAAATTGACACATGTAGAATGGCATGGGATTCATCTCCTTAAATCATGCTAAAGGGTTACAGTTACAATCAAGAAAAGTCACTGGTTACCGTGGCCTCAGGGATCTTGCTGGCTTCACGCTGGCTCCCTCCTGAAGAGGGCTAGCGTGGTCATGCTCCTTCTCTCCGAGCAGAGGTATGATGCAAGGTCTGGGAATGCTTGCTGAGAATGGAAGACGCAAGCATCTGGTAAGATAAAGCATTCCACTCTCAGCGATAATTCATAGACCCAGCACAGGTCGCCGTTCCAGTTCGATGCGGTAGACCTTGCCGATGACGAAGATGTACGACAGTACCCCTATCAGGTCCACCACAGTTACGAATATCAGAGCTCCGCTGAAGTCGCCCTTGGTGGAAGCGAGAATGATCCCGATCACGATGGGAGTCACAATTGATGGTATGTTCGCAAAAAAGTTGAAGACACCGCCCGTCAGACCCTGCAGTTCCCTTGGGGCCATCTCGGTAACTAGCGTCCACGACATATTGGACATCCCCTGACAAAAGAACGCGATGGACATAATCCCAATCACCAAGTTGATATTGCTAGTGGGCACATAATTAGCTAGCATGATGGTGCTTGCTCCTAGCAGACCCAAAATGACGGGAGTCTTGCGAGCCGGACCCACAGGGAGACCCCGGCGAACTAGCCCATCCGAGAACCAGCCTCCGAACAGCACCCCAAGCATAGCCGAGATATAGGGAACGCTCGCATAGAACCCTGCGTGGAGGATGGAGAGATGCCGAGCTTGGACCAGGTAGGAGGGAAACCAGGTCAGGAAGAACCAGAGCGTGACCCCTACCGCAAACTGCCCGATGTAGATGCCCCAGAGCTGACGGTGCCTGAGGAGCTCGAACACGTCAGCCCATGAGAATCTCCTACCACCCGTGGTGACGGTCTCAGCCAGACCTCCTCCTTCTCGAATGTAGTCGAGTTCGCCTTGATTGACCCTGCGGCTCTGTCTGGGATCCCGGTACGCCAGGTACCAGACCACGGCGAAGACAACCCCTATAGCGCCGCAGATGACAAACATCCAAGGCCAGCCCAAATTTGTGAGTATCCAGGCGAGGATGGGCGTGAATATAGCGAGCCCGCCAAACTCCCCTGCGGTGTAGACCCCAATCGCGAACCCTCGCTCACGTGCGGGAAACCAGGTTGCTACCACCCGGCTGTTCAGGGGAAAGGCAGGGGCCTCAGTGATGCCGAGAGTCACGCGCGCCCCGATCAAGAAACCAGCGCCAAGGGTACGTGCCAGTCCTTGTAGCATGGTAACAACGGACCACGTAAAAAGCGAAACCGCAAAGGTCAGGCGAGGTCCGAAGCGGTCGATTATAATGCCGCCTGGAATCTGCATGAGCACATAAGACCAGCCAAAGGCCGACAAGATCACCCCTTTTGTAAGAGGGCTCAGGTTCAAGTCTACACCTATAACCGGGAGGGCGAGTGCAAGATTCGCCCGGTCGAGATAGTTAATGACGACGCCAATGAAGAGAAGCGCGAGGATAACATAGCGGACGCGTGTGCGAGCTAGCTGTCCTGCTCTCTCGGCAGCAGGACTTATTCTGTTGCTAGCTCTCGCTTCTTCAACAGCTATTGGGTCACGTGGATTTGCTTCCATGTCGTTGTTCCTTTCAAAATAGTAGCTTACGACAGTCCAGGAGCAGGTAGTATTCTATAATTGAAAGTGTAACTGACGGAACAATCCAACAGGGGGGAAAAGTTCCTCGCTTTAGCAGAACTGCCCCTCTAAAAAAGAGGACTGTTCTGCTGAAGCGAGGAACTTTTCGCCTCCATTGGATTGTTCCGTCAGTTACACTTTCAGTTAAGAGCACTATCTGCTGCTCCTGAGCTTTCGTAAGGATGCTTTTCTTAGCAAGAAGGAGAGGAAGCCCAGGCAACAAGGAGGTAGCTTTTTCCCCTTTCTTTGCACCAGGTGCCCTCTGTAGGTTTTCTGTAGGCTTTGTTGCAAGAACAATCGCCTTTTGTTTGCCTGATGCCCTCGCTGGGTTCGCGAAGGAGAGGCAGGAGCGCATGGGTTCAATAAAGTCCTGAAGTTTGGAGGAATGCCAGATGGAATCTGACAACGTAGGAACTTCCAATGTAGCACCTTCAATAAAAGGCGGCATCCCCGGCATGCGTGGTGTCGAACACATTGGTCTGACTGTGCCCAATCTGGAGGAGGCTACGGAGTTTTTCGTGGATGTGCTTGGCTGCGAGGTGGTCTATTCGTTGTACCCGCCTCGGCGCACGGATAACTATCTCGACATCCATCCAGAGACGGACCGCAAGATACGTACATTGAGTTGCCGTAACGGCGCACACTTTGAGCTCTTCGAGTACACCGCCCCGGACCAGAACAAGCACATGCCCAAATCCAGTGATTATGGTGGTCACCATGTGACGTTTTATGTCGATGACATGGATGCGGCCATCGCTCATCTAAAGATCAAAGGCGTCTACCTGTTCGGTGAAAAGCGGAATGGGTATGGGGCAGAGGCGGGGAAAGATTCAACCTTTGTCCACTTCAAAACGCCCTGGGGCCTGGTCCTCGAACTTATCAGCTTCCCCAACGGCAGGGCATACGAGCAAGAAAAGCCTGCGATGTGGCAACCGGCTCCGCTGACTTCGTAAGAAGCATCCATAGTGCGTACCGTAGTGTCGTGAGCCTGTGCGGAGGGAGAGCACCTGACGCACTGCACAACGAACAAAGGAGTGAAGTCATGTCCGTCTGTCATGGAAAAAGGAGGGAGACAACATGACCGAAAGCAAAGCGAACGAGCGGAAAGGGCGCATCCTGGTGCTAAACGGACCGAGCCTCAATACGTTGGGGCAGCGCGAGCCCGGTATCTATGGGTACACGACGCTGGCGGAGATCAACGAGCGGCTGCGTGCGCGTGCAAGTGAACTGGGGTACGAGGTGACGACCTTCCAATCGAACCACGAGGGAGCGCTGATCGATTGCATGCAGGAGGAGGCTGACAGCGCGCTGGGGATCGTGATCAATCCGGGAGGGTTGACGCATACGAGTTACAGCCTGCGTGATGCGCTCAAGGATGCCAATCGCCCGATCATCGAGGTGCATCTGTCGAATGTACATGCACGCGAAGCATTCCGCCACCAATCGCTCATCGCGCCCATCTGCGTTGGTCAGGTTTCCGGACTGGGCTGGCGAGGCTACCTGCACGCACTAGAGGCACTCATCGAGTTGAGTGAGGCGGAGGGCAGCGAGATCGCGCCACGTGGGCATGTATGAGATAGAGGTCTCGGCGCATCAGCTACACTCTTTGGAAGGAATATTTCTTCCCTCCCACTCTTGCCTGGAGAAGCAGGTATAGTTCAAGTCGTTCGCTCGGTACGAACTGACAAAGAGGGTTTTATCAATGGAACAGTCGAGTGAAAAACGTTTGCGGCATGTTGTCATTGGAATAGGAGGCGCTGTGTTTACTGAACACGTTCCGGCACTTGCCCTTCCGACAGTCGAGGTAGTCGCAGTCTCCGATATCAATGTCGAGAAAGGTAAGCAGAGGGCTGATCAGTTACATTGTGCCTTCTATCAAGATTACCATCAGATGCTTGCTGAAACACGGCCAGATGTTGCCGTCATCATCACCCCCCCCATCCTCCATGCCTCGATGACTATTGACTGCCTTGAGGCAGGGTGTCACGTGCTTGTAGAAAAACCAATGGCGATCCAGGTAGCAGAAGCAGATGCCATGATCGAAGCGGCGACCCGTAACCAGCGATTGCTCGGCGTCATATTTCAGCACCGCTTCCGCCCGGAAATACGTACAGCGCATAAATTGCTTCAGGAGGGATTGCTGGGGAATATCCAACGTGTAGATTTGACGGCTGTATGGACAAGATCACACGCCTACTTTGCACAAGCTCCCTGGCGGGCCACGTGGGCGGGCGAGGGCGGCGGTGTCTTGCCAGCTCAAGGCTCTCACTCTCTGGATGCTCTCACTCATCTGGCTGGCATGCCTGTACGTCTGGTAGGCTGGACACGCCGACTGCTCCATGATATCCAGGCCGAGGATACGGCCCATGCGATGTTAGAGTGGGAAAATGGCGCGGTGGGATCGGTACATATTAGCTCGGCAGAGGCTGAGCCGCTGAGGACTGCGGGCACCGCGGCCGATGCACCTGAGCGTCTGAAGATTGTGGGTACCGCAGGTACTCTTGAAATTGACCGTGGGGCACTGATTGTCGAATTACTCGATATGGACATGAGAGAGTATTCAGCAAAGAGTACTACTTCTTTCGGGTCTCCCGCATCGCGCCGAAATCCCATGATATTGGAAAACGGGAAGGGCAGTCACAGCGAAGCCTACCAGAGCTTCCATAACGCCATTTTACATGGCGGTAGTTCCTATGGCGATGGCGTTCAGGGTCGTATGGCACTGGAATTGGCAAATGCGATGACCTATTCGAGTTATCAGCACCGCGAAGTAGAGTTTCCCCTGGATCGTCAAGGCTACGCGGATCTTCTCAACGATCTCATTCAACAAAACAGCAAAAGGTGAGAGCCACCTGTAGGAAAGGAGAGAGATAACATGACTGAAAGCAAAGCCAACGAGCCGAAAGGGCGCATCCTGGTGCTGCACGGGCCGAATCTCAACAATTTGGGGAAACGCGATCCCGGTATCTATGGGCACACGACACTGCCAGAGATCAACGATCGCTTGCGTGCCCGCGGAACTGAACTGGGATACGAGGTAGTGACCTACCAATCGAACCATGAGGGAGCCCTGATCGATTGCATGCAGGAGGAGGCGGCAAACACCGTGGGCATTGTGATCAATCCGGGAGGGCTGACGCATACCAGTTACAGCTTGCGAGATGCGCTCAAGGACACCAACCGCCCGATCATCGAGATACATATGTCGAATGTACACGCACGCGAGGCATTCCGCCACGAATCGCTCATTGCACCCATCTGCGTTGCTCAGATCGCCGGTCTGGGCTGGCGCGGCTATCTTCACGCGCTAGAGGCTCTCATCGAGTTGAGCCAGGGAGAGGGCACCCAGCTCGCGCCAGGCGGGCATGTGTGAGAGAGAGGCTTCGGCCCAAAGAGGTGAGAGGGTATCAGATACCCTCATAATCATAGAGCTTGACGATAGACTGTTTATCAGCCAATAGATGTAGCACTGCCAGGAGTAGCGATTGCGCTAACCAGGCATGCCGAGAGGAGAGTACGTAATTGAACACAAACCATCTGCCAACTACAATGCGGGCAGCAGTCTTGCGCGGCCCGCGAGAGATGAGCATTGAGAGTGTGCCTGTACCTCAACTTGCCGCTGATGAGGTGTTGGTCAAAGTCGAGGCGAACGGGCTGTGTGGTAGCGATGTTCATTGCTACACCGGTGAACGCGCTCTGGAATACCCTATGGTGCTCGGCCATGAGATAGCCGGGCACATCGTTGCTGTAGGGGAGAATGTATCGCCAGAGCGCCTCGGTGAGCGGGTATCCGTTGAACCGAACTTTGGATGTGGAGAGTGTTCACTTTGTGCTCGTGGGCTGGAACGTATCTGTCTGCGCAAACAGACAATCGGTATAACGCGCTGGGGAGGGCTGGCCGAGTATGTGGCGGTGCCTCATGACTATGCCTGGTCGATCCCTGAGACGTTCGCCCTCCGCGATGCTGCCACCATCGAACCGACAACTGTAGGGGTACACGCATTTAGCCGGGCGCAGGCCGCGCCTGGAGAGACGATCGCGGTGATCGGCTGCGGGGGCGTGGGACTCTTGATCGTTACCATAGCAGTCGCCAAGGGCAGCCGTGTGGTGGTGATGGAGCCAAACCCCGCTCGTCGCTCCGCGGCCCTGGCAGCAGGAGCGGTGCAGTATTCAGAGGCGCGCAATGCGGATGAGGCACGTGCCTTTTTTGAGCAGGAGGGAGCCGTTGCCATCTTTGAATGCGCGGGAATACACGCCACCACGCAACTCGCCCTCGATGCCGCACCTCCGGGGACCCGCATCGTGCTGGTAGGCCTGACGATGGAGGATGTCAAATTCAATCCCCTACGTTTTGTGCGTCAGGAACTGGAGATCCGGGGTACGCTCATCTACGAACATCCGACGGATTACCCGGTAACCATTGACCTCATCGCCTCTGGCAAGTTCGCACCAGGTGCCACGGCCAGTGAACCACAGCCGCTGGAGAGTGCGGCCTCGCTCCTGGATGCTATGGCTGCTGGCAAACTGAACGCCAAACCGATCATCTCCCCACAGGAATAGATCTCCAGGTCATACCGGGACGTGAAGCACAAAACCTGACGAAGAAGCGGGTGTCTAGCGGTGCAGGTTGCAGGGCCAGTTCTTAAAATAAATGAGATACGATGGCCCTGCACCACGTTCCAATCAAAGAGGGCCAAGAACGCGCGGTAGCGTTGGACCAGGGGGTCATGCTCGAGTATCATGCTCGAGCATCATGGTCAGCGTCTGCTGGTCGAAGACGCGGGAGCATGCTTTCATAGCAACAAGCTGCTTGCAGGGCAGGCAGGTGAACACTTTGTCCTCAAAAGAGCCTATTGACTGCACTAGTCAAGGAGTGATACTGATGCTTGTCTTAAAAGTGACGATGGTGGGAGGTCGCCCGCCTGAACAAAAGGAAAAACTCATTGCACAGCTTTCGCAAGCGGCGGCTTCTCGTCTGGGCTGGCCATTGGAAGAGGCATGTATAAAGAGGCCGGGAAGGATATCACGGTCAAAGTATACGATGCCGGGCATGCTTTTATCAATCCCGATCACGGCATGGGGAATGAGAAGGCCGCGGCAGAGGCCTGGCCGCTTGCCGTCAATTTCTTGAAGCACCATTTGAAATAGGTTTTTAAGTTACTTTTAGCGTTCGTTCCGCCGCAAGATGAACTCCTGACGAGGCCCGGTAAGCGGCATGCAGTTCCTCGAGCGAATTGTAGAGCTGCTTTAATTCCTTTCTCAACATGCCTTGTGCCTCAGCATGCTCAAGGCGCAACCCGGTCTCCCGTATGGCAGTCAACCACTCCTCTCTAGCAATGTGCTCAGAGGAGAAGAGACCTGCTAGCAGTCCCTGAAAAGAACA
>WNFB01001237.1_pt1 | contig 24402 bp, 22 predicted proteins | sample 5400501 | NCBI WGS metagenome assembly WNFB01 (sample SAMN13153341, study PRJNA577476) | soil metagenome | isolation source: 200 cm saprolite under Douglas fir tree site 2 hole 1 | place: USA:California | collected 2015-04-18 | reverse complement strand
CTGTTCGGTATTGATTGGTTCATGGTGCAAGCGTTCATAGATAAGGCGAGACCACGGTGTGACCCATGGCTCAATCATTGCAATCACTCCGCCCGGGCGGACACACCGCCCAGCTTCGCAAAAAAGCCGGCGCACATCCGGAATGTGATGCAGCACGTCGGTCATCACAATAGCGCGCAGGCTGCCATCAGCAAATGGCAAGTGCGTGGCATCGAGCACCGTGTCTATCTCTTCGCAAAGGAAGACCTCCGAAGTGATGAGCCCGGGTACATAGCGTTTTAGGAAGCCGGCTCCTGAACCCAATTCCAGCACTGCTCCGTCGCCCTGGGGTATTGCCTCAGCGACCCGCTGGTACCATTGAATGTATATCCTCCGCAGAAATTCCTTCTCTGCAATGATGCGACGCCGCAAGCTCGTGGTACGCGGATCATCGATATTCATACCGCGAGTCAGCGGGTGAGCCAGAAGATTGCGCAGCATAGTACTTACGATACCTGGTAGTCCTCAAATGAACTTGATTCGACGAGCGGCGAATATTACCATCTTCAACAACAGCCACCCGTGCTTCCAGCGACTGATATTGGTCTCGCCGTAAGTTCGATCCCGGTATCGGATTGGCAAATCCAGGATCTTGAGATTCAACTTTGCCGCGCCAAAAAGCAGATCGAAGTCCCCGAATGGATCGAAGTCACCGAAGTACGAACGATTGGCCACCAGCGCTTCATAATCCTCGCGCCACATCGTCTTGGTGCCGCAGAGTGTATCTTTGAGGGGCTGACCCAACAGCCAGGTAAACGCGATGCTAAAAAACTTATTGCCGACCAAATTGAAGAAACGCATGGCACTGGATTCCATCGGATAAACCAGGCGCGAGCCATTCGCAAACTCCGCCTTACCGGAAGTCAGGATCTCGACGAAACGAGGCAACTCCTCCGGCGCCACAGTCAGGTCGGCGTCGAGAATCATCAGAATATCCCCAGTTGCATGGGCGAAGCCGAGGCGCACGGCGTCGCCCTTGCCTTTGCCTTTTTGCTTGAATAGCTTACAGGTCCGCTCCGGATGGGCGGCGATAGCCTGGTCGATAGCTTCATAGGTGTTATCGCTCGAGCCGCCTTCTACGAAAACCAACTCGGTGCCGCTGCCAAGCTCGGGAGTGCGAGCAAAAATATTCTCGATATTGCCCGCCTCGTTTCTGGCCGCCACGACGACGGATACCCTCGGGTTCTCTCGCTTGCCTTCGCCTGTCTCGACGGCTGGGCGGGCTACCAACATGTGCGTCAGCGCTCCGAGGCGAAAAGGCCATAGCTTGACCAAATATCTGTTAGCCAAACTTGACACCGGAGGAATGGGCAACGGCAGCAGAACTTCTTCGCGGGTGCGAATCACCTCAAAGTTTGCCAGCAAAAGAAGTGCGGTAACATCTTCGACGGTAAGCCAGTTCTGTGGAAGGTTCGGTCTTGCCAATCCGAGTGTTTGGGCCATTGAAAGCGGCATTTCCCAAAGCCGGCTGTAGAAGTTCAGGATCACTCGGGTCCGCGGGGTGCAATGGCGCCTGACCCGCGTCAACGTTTCCTGGACGTCCCAGAGGTCGTTTACCAGGTCTGAAAGGATGATGACATCGAACGTCTCGTCAAGTTTGAGGTCACGCACGTCCTGCTCAGCAAACTTGAGATGCGGATGTTTTTTGCGGGCTCGTTGGATCATCTCCGGAGAGAAATCCACGCCCACGCCATGTCCAGGATCGAGTGCGGCCAGCAAATCTCCCTGAGCACAACCGAGTTCCAGGACACGTTTTCCGGGCGGGCAAAGAAAGCGATAAAGCTCTATTAGCCGCCCGCGGTAATGCCTGCTCAGGCGGTGCGGGCGCTGCATTTTTGAAACACTATTCCAGTGAGCTACCCGCGCCGCGCGGTAAGAATCGGCCGCCTGGTCGGTGTACGCCAGCGCTGCCTCCTGGGCGCGGTTGATTTGGACTGATTCGGCAATCATCTTTACTCAGGGAGTCTAATCAGCGCTTCGCTCGGCGTTTCGGTCTACACGGCGAGCAAGCAAATTAATGTTTAATAGATATCGTGTCAACTTTGCCCTGGTTGACAGCAAGATCGCAGCGGGCCGGCGGATTGGTTCATTATCAGCCGGCACTGAGAGCCTTAATTTCCTCGGGTTCTCCTTGTGGGACGGCGCGATAGCTGAAATAACGCTTTAAACTACTTACTGGCCGTTCAAGCAGGTACCATGATAACGATGCGAAAACCATGGTTAGGCTGACGCCGAGGATCAGGCTTCGCCAACCGAGCGGCTGGTAGGAAAAGCCCAACCTGCCTGACAAGAATGTCAGAATCGGTGGCGTGAACTGGTGGTATACGTATATGCCGTACCACAATAGACCAGCGGCTTCGAAGCCATCAGCGACCCGGCGATGCCACCAAAGCCCACACTCGCCGAGCTGATGAACCAACAGAAAATCATCGCCACGCTCAAGTCGAACAGAACAATGTTTGCGCTCCAATTGATTTCGAAATACACGAGGGCCCACAGACAGACAGAGAGGATCAAACCGGCGGGCAGTATCAACCGGTTCATATACTTTCGAATCGTCCTTTTCGTCAGGCTTGAGTGATGCGCCTGGGCCAGGAGGGCGCCCATTCCGAGGGAGTCCAGGCAGGCGGGCGTCATCTTGTACAATGCCACAAAATTTAATCCGTGAGTGAAGGCATACAGACGCCACGCCGGGCCACTCGCTATCATCAACAGAGTTGCGGGTAATAACCATTTTCGCGGCGCGAACAAGACAACCCAGGGCCACACCACATAGAACTGTTCTTCAACTGCCAGACTCCAGAAGTTCGAGAAGAGATAGTTTTCATCTCCCCGTAAAGAAATGTAAAAGTTCGTTGTGTATGAGATCAACCAGGTCCATATTTCCCGCGCTGGCGGAATCGCCAGCACCAGTCCGAGGGCAATGACGAAATAGTAAAGAGGAAAGATTCGTAGAAATCGGCGAACATAAAATTGTCTCGCGGCGAATCCGGCGGATTGTTTATGCCCGGCAACCAAATCGCTCGAGCGAATTAGAATTCCGGTGATCAAAAATCCGCTGAGCACGAAAAAGAGACAGACCCCGAGGTGTCCCCAGGCCAATGTTCCGATTAAAGCCGGCAGATTATTTAGACCTATAAAGTGCTGCAGCAGCACGAACGACACCGCGAAAGTACGTACCGCATCCAATTGCGGCATGTAGGTCAGTCCCGTCCTGAGTTTGGTGTCCATGTGACCGTGGAGTTTGCACGATGAGGCAGACCGATTTCCAGGGAGGCAGGCGGACTTAACCCTTTAGTCAGTGACTCAAGTGTGCGTGAAAGCATACAATTGTCAGGTGTGATCGTAAAGTTCACGGCTAATGGGAGCTTTTCCTTTAGAGTTGGAACCTCCCGGTTGACTGGCTTTTTCGACGCCGTTAGACTGCGATATTCTCTGGCTCGTCCTTAGTCAACTGAACCGAGTGCTTAGCCTAACAAAGATTTCACCAGCCACGCTCAAAACGCTTTCCAGACCATCGCAATGACACCCGACGACAAGATCAGTTCCGCCCATACAAGTATCGTGTCGAATCCACATCAGAGCGATGACGCAACTCGATCTGACAAACCTCACGTAACCATTGCACCGCGCAGTTCGTGGGTCAGCTTGAATCTAGCTGACCTCTGGGCTTATCGCGAGTTGCTCTATTTTCTCACCTGGCGCGACGTCAAAGTGCGCTACAAGCAGACCGCGCTCGGCGCAGCCTGGGCCATTCTACAGCCGCTCCTGATGATGGTGATCTTCTCGTTCCTGTTTGGCCGGGTCGCCGGTATGCCTTCGGACGGAATTCCTTATCCTCTATTTGCCTATGGGGGTTTGCTTGCCTGGACATTCTTTTCAACAGCCATTACCAGTAGCGGCAACAGTCTGGTTGGCAATGCACACTTAATCACCAAAATTTACTTTCCCCGAATGATCATTCCCGGCGCGGCCGTTTGTGCGGCAGCGGTCGATTTCCTGCTCGCGTTTGTCGTGCTGGTACCGCTGATGATTTATTATCACGTAACGCTGACCTGGCAGCTGGCGCTGCTGCCTTTGCTCATCTTGGTGCTTATGATTTTGGCATTAGGCGTGGGAACGTGGATGTCGGCGCTCAATGTCAAATATCGCGACGTGCGCTTCGCGCTTCCGTTTCTCACCCAGATTTGGATGTTTCTTTCACCGGTCATCTATCCACTCAGCCGCTTGCCGCCTAAAGGCAGATTGCTGATGATGCTTAATCCGGTGGCAGGAATTGTGGAAGGCTTTCGCTCGGCGCTCTTTGGTCTGCCGGTCAACTGGAGCGCCCTGTCTGTCTCAACGGTATTGAGCGTCGCCATCCTGTTGTATGCGGCGTTTTGGTTCCGGCGTATGGAAAAAGAGTTCGCCGACGTGGTTTAGTATGAAATCAATTATCAGTGCCCGTAATATCAGCAAGCAATACCGCATTGGCCAGCGTGAGGCTTACGGGACGCTGCGCGATACGCTGGCGAGCGCGTTCAGCGCGCCGTTCAGACGTTTGAGCGGCAACGGCCGGTCCCCCACTGAGACAATCTGGGCCTTGCGCGACGTCGGCTTCGAGGTTGCTACCGGCGAGGCCGTCGGCATCATTGGCCGCAACGGCGCCGGCAAAAGTACCCTGCTAAAGATCCTTTCGCGCATCACTGAACCGACGACAGGCAGAATAGATCTGTACGGACGCGTGGGCAGTTTGCTCGAAGTCGGCACCGGATTTCATCCTGAACTAACGGGCCGCGAAAACATTTTTCTTAACGGCGCGATTCTGGGAATGCAACGCGTGGAAATAGAGAGAAAGTTTGACGAAATAGTTTCCTTTGCCGAGATTGAAAGGTTTCTCGATACTCCGGTCAAACGCTACTCCAGCGGTATGTACATGCGGCTCGCTTTTGCGGTGGCCGCACATCTTGAGCCTGAGATTCTGCTGGTCGACGAAGTACTGGCCGTCGGTGACGCTCAGTTTCAAAAAAAATGCCTCGGGAAGATGGGCGAAGTCGCCCGCGAAGGGCGTACGGTGCTCTTCGTGAGTCACAACATGATGGCTGTGCAAAACCTTTGCCGGCGGGCGATCTGGCTGGACGGCGGGCAAATTGTGGGAAGCGGCGAATCGGGCCAGGTGGTAGCTGATTACTTGCAGCATTCTTTCTCGGCCCTCGCCGAACAGGTTTGGGAAGACATTGCGACCGCACCGGGCAACGATAAAGTGCGATTGTGCAGCGCGCGGGTGCGGCCGGCAAAAGGCGTTGCTTCCGATCCATTGACGATCTGCACCGCCTTCGTGATCGAATTTGAGTACTGGAACCTGCAACCAGGCGCACGGCTTGATATCAGCCTGCACATCTACAATGAACAGGGCATCATCGCTTTCAATCCCGGGACGCTCCACGAACCGGTCTGGCACGGCCGCGAGTTTCCGGTGGGACTGTTTCGGTCTGCTTGCCACGTGCCAGGCAATTTGCTCAACGACGGCATGTACCGTGTCGAATTGCTGGTCGTTCGTGACGAAGGCGTGATCGTCCACCGCGAGGAAGAGGCCCTTGTCTTTGAACTGCGCGATGTTGCCGAAATGCGCGGCAACTGGTTGGGCAAGTGGCCCGGCGTATTCCGGCCAGACCTGAGTTGGACTACGGAGCTGGAGCAAACCGAACTACCAGCCGGGTTCAGTCGCGTCGATAGTTAGCAGCGGCCGGCTCAACCTATTTTGCGACTGCCCTTCAGTTTTGCCCGCAGGTAATTCTTCGACGCAGCAGCAAAGCGGCGGGGTCGCAGCACTTCCATGGGCGCGGCCCTCATCGCTTGCTTCAAAAGCGGCAGGGCCCTCGCGGTGTCACCCGCCGTCACCGCCGCATGATACTGATCCAGGTAGGTACGCGCGGCCACTGAGAAAATCTGTTTCACGTGGACCTCGCCAATTCGGAAAGCCTCTTTGCAGGCCTGGCAACCTCGGTACAGGTGCGCTTTCTGGCTCATTAGACTTTCGCGCATGCGAGTCGCCAGATAGTCTTTGTTGCTACAGAACTGTTCAGACGTCACCCGATACTCGGTAAGGTTTTGGTCCACGACGACCATCGGATACTTGCGAGTGATGCGAAACCAGTCGGACCAATCGCCACACGACGTCTCGCTGGGCGGGCCATCTTCAGTCAGGGCGGATCGACGAACAAGCGCTGAAGAGGGACAGTAGGGATTCGAACACAGGAGATGATGAAGAGCATCGTGACAATCAAAGCGTATTGTTTCACCTGAGGCCTGCAACTCCGATGGCTCAAACGGCTGCCCGCGCTCATCAATGCTCTGATATCTGGTGAAGATCACGCCGCTATCGGGCCACTGTTCGACCGCTTCAATCTGACGCTGTAACTTAGTTGGCAACCAGCGATCGTCGTGATCGAGCAGGGCAATCCAGTCACCGCGCGCTTCCTGAATTGATTTCCAACGTGCTCCGATGCCGGCCGTGCCATCGTTCTCCTGGTAAATGTAACGCACTCGCTCACCGAAGGACCCGCACACCTGGCGCGTGTGGTCGGTTGACCCGTCATCAACTACGACAATCTCAAAGGGCTGGAAAGTTTGCGCCAATACGCTATCGATGGCCTCGCGCAAGTATTCAGCCGCGTTATAAGCGGCGATCGCTACAGTGATTCTCATGTTCCAGCGCTAAGCCCCGCGGGCTTTGGTATCTCCAACTCGATGGCTTCAGCGAAATCAAGGTTGGGCGAAAACTCGGCATCCCCGAAAGTCGAGTTCCTGACCGTGACCCGGTTTCCGCCTACCATGATCCGATCTTCTTCCAGCCACTTTACCACTTGCAAGAGCGACCGGCACTGCTGCTCGAAGATGCGATGGCGCGTCCAGGCGACGGGGCGGCTTTTGTCGACCCGGCAGACGGTCTGTTGAATAATCTTGCCTTGATCCATGTTTTCATCGATAAAGTGAATCGTGCTGCCAACATATTGAACGCCGTAGGCGATAGCATCGTCAAAGCCATGTAGTCCTTTGAACGAAGGCAGCAGCGACGGGTGGAGATTAACTATCCGGTCGCGATATTCAAGCAACAACTCGCCAACAAAGAGCTTGCTGTAAAAAGAAATGACATAGTCTGCCCCCTGGGACTTCAGGTATTTGAGCACACTCTCCGAAAACTTCTCTTTATCACTGTCCGCGAAAATCACTGTGCTAACCCCATGCACATCAGCCTTGGTAATCGCCGGACATTCGCGATCAGAGACAACCGCATGAATCCGACTCTTGAAAAATGGGTTGTGCAAGAGTTGATTCATCACCGACCCGCTGGTCGAGGCCACAATGACAAATTTCATCACTCGTTTTGTTTACTCCTGCGTCGTCAAGTTTTGCGGGAAAGCAGCATTTAGGCGCCTACTTGCGAAATTCGCGGGATTTGTTACATTCAAGAGTCAAGCCTGATCCCAATCGCTGCCGGATGAAACTCGCAATGAACCAGCCCTACTTGTTTCCTTATCTGGGCTTTTACCAGTTGATCGATGCTGTTGACCAATTTGTTATCTACGACAGCTTTAACTATATAAAAAGTGGCTGGGTAAACAGAAATCGTCTGCTGGTGGTCGGCGGAGCTCCGGCCTACTTTACCGTCCCCACCGAGCACGGCAGCTCATTTAAGAAGATTCGGGATATCAAGCTCTCGGCCCATCGCGACTGGCGCCGAAAACTGCTCGGCACCCTGGTCATGAACTACAAGAGATGCCCGTTCTTCGAGGAGACCTATGCCCTGATCGAGGCCGTCATTGAATTCGAAACCGATTCGCTGTCAGCTCTCTCTACCAGGTCCATCGTTGACGTTGGCAAACATCTGGAGATCAAAACCAGGCTGATTACAAATCCAGTCTACGATGAACTCGAAAGCGGCCTGCAACGGGACAGTCTGAGCGAGACTTTTCCTGCGGTCAAACTGCAACAACCCAGCAAGGGCTGTGTGCGGCTGATCGCGGTTTGCCAGATGCTGGGAGCATCGGAATTCGTGAACGCTATCGGCGGACAGACGCTATACTACAAAAGTGATTTTCAGGCGAACGGAATCGACCTCCATTTCTTAAAGTCCCGGGACGAGCCGTACCAACAGACAACCAGGGAGTATTACCCCGGTCTTTCAATTGTTGATGTATTGATGAATTGCGGCAAAGAAGGCACTATTAAACGACTAAGCAACTACGATCTGGTTTGAAGAGCTGGCACCTCCTCGATCGGCATCCACAAGACGTCATGAAGACTAACTTAAGTGATCTGGCAATCTTTGGTGGCGCGCCTGCCTTCGCGGAAAAGATTTATGTGGGCCGCCCGAATGTTGGCGATCAGGACCGATTGCTCGAAAGAATCAAGACACTTCTCGATAGCCGCTGGTTAACTAATTCAGGCCCGCTCGTGAAAGAGTTCGAGCAACGAGTTGCTGACTTTCTAGGCGTGCAGCATTGCATCGCGATGTGCAACGCCACGATTGGCCTGGAGATCGCGATCAAGGCGGCGGGACTCTCGGGGGAAGTGATCGTTCCGTCCTTCACCTTTATCGCTACCGCGCATGCGCTCCAGTGGCAGGGAATCAGGCCAGTTTTTTGCGATGTCGATCCGCTTACGCACAATCTGGACCCCGCGCACCTGGAGCAGCTGATAACCCCGAAGACCACTGGCATTCTCGCCGTGCACCTTTGGGGCCGGCCCTGCAATGTCGAGTCGCTCACGGAGATTGCCCGGCGTCATCGCCTGGTGTTGTTGTTTGACGCCGCCCACGCCTTTGCCTGCTCGCACTCGGGTCGCCTTTTGGGTGGGTGCGGCGATGCAGAAGTTTTCAGCTTTCACGCCACCAAGTTTTTCAACACCTTTGAAGGCGGCGCCATTACCACGAATGATGATGCCCTGGCCGAGAAAATTCGGTTAATGAGAAATTTCGGATTTGCGGGATACGACGAGGTGGTTTACCTGGGGACGAATGGCAAGATGAGCGAGATTTCGGCCGCGATGGGTTTGACCTCGCTGGAAAGCATGGACGATTTTATTTCCGCAAATCGACGCAATTATCAACTTTACGGCGCGGAGCTGGCCGGCATACCCGGCCTGCGGTTGATTGAATACAACCAGGCCGAGCGAAACAACTATCAATACATCGTGCTGGAAATCAATGCGGCCGAGACTGGATTTGGCCGGGATGAGTTGATGAACGTTCTCTGGGCTGAGAACGTTATTGCCCGTCGCTATTTTCACCCCGGGTGTCATCGGATGGAGCCTTATCGGACGCTGGACCCCAGGGCCGGTTTGACGTTGCCGGTCACCGAGGAATTGGCAGCGCGCGTTCTGCTGTTGCCAAATGGAACTGCGGTTGACGAGAATGCGATACTCGAGATTTGCCGGATGATTAAGTTAGTGATGGAGAGACCCGAGGAAGTACGAGCACGACTGGCGCCCGCCCTGCCGGCGCAATCTGCAAAGGAAGTCGTGGCCGCCGCCGGAGTCGCCGAAGAGCACTGACACTTTCTCGGCGCGCCGTAAATTCATGCATGCAGCTCACTGATCTCAGGAATATTCGTGGCATCCGCGGCCTCAGTTATCGTTTCGGTGAACTTCGCAAGCGGACCGGGTTCGTCCTGCGTGGGGCCGGGGGGTATGCGCGGCTGGCAACACGTCGCAACGGACAGCGTCCCCAAATTGCCGCGGTCGTCGTCGGCAGAAACGACGATTACATGTCGGATTTCGCCACGCGGCTGGCGGCTACGCTGGAATGGAACATTCGCTATTTGATTTCCGAAGTCGTGTTCGTCGAATGGAACCCACCACCTGATCGTGCGTTGCTTGCACTGGAACTGACAAAACGGTTCGATTGTTTGCGCGCCTACGTCGTGCCGCCGCAGATCCACGCTGAAATCTGCGAGAATCCCCACGTGCCGCTGCTTGAGTATCACGCCAAGAATGTCGGGATTCGCCGCGCGCAGTCGCCATGGATAATGACAACCAATGCCGATGCGGCGGTCGGCCTCGATACAGTCAACCGAATTCTCGATGCCGAACTGAAACCGGATATCGCGTGGACGGCAGAGCGCGTAGACATTGCGTGGCGCGAAGACGTGCAACAACACATCGATCTATTGGGGAGTCTTCGTTACGGTCGCTTCATTCCATATCAACAGTTGGGCACCGGCGAGTTCATGCTCGCCGGCCGCGAACTCTGGCACCGAACCCGCGGGTATGACGAAGCGCTGGTGCGTCACCGGATCGGTTGCGATGTCCGTGGCGCAGCGCAGATGCTCTCGTGCGGCGCGAAGATTAACTTCGCCGGGTCTGTGCTGCACCTGATGCATCCGACGTCATGCACTGAGAACTTCACGCCGCATCAGGGCGAGATGGCTACAGTCGAAGGAGTTCCCTATCAGAATCCGGCGACGTGGGGAATGGGAGACTATCGGGAAGTCCAGCTTGCCGATCGTGTCTGGCGACTGGAAAAATAATCGCGCGAAGCGGCGGGTTAGCCCCAAAGGCACAGAGATATATCAGATGAGAAGGCCGGTTTAGGCCGATTCATCGGCCTTACCCCGCAGGGTTCCTGGACCCGCCGTTTGACGGCCGGGTGTGCGGGTGATGTTTCGACCTGAAGCGCGCTTCAGCGTGCTTTTGATTACACTGGCTTTGGGCGAAACTACCGACTGAAGCCGGTCACGAGAAGGAGGCTTTTCTTTCTGTCTCACAAATTGAATGAGCTAGTGCTCGGCGGCGATGGGTTGATTGGATTGGCACTCGGCGCGGCCCTGAGAGCGAAGGGTCGCACGGTGACCTCGCTGGATTTGCAATCCGGAGTCGATCTGCGAAAACCGTTTGACATTGCGCCGTTCAAAAAGTGCGACCGCGTGTGGTTCCTGGCGTGGGACACTGGAGGCGCGAAGTATCTGGAAGCCAGGAATCAGCAGCACGAACAGTATAAGAATAACTGCGAGATTTCCCTGCGCGTGTTCGATGCGCTGGCGCGCACCGGGAAGCCGTTTCTATTCGCCACGTCACAACTCGCCGGACTGCCTAATGCGTACGGCACAACCAAGTTGATGGCCTGGCACTGGACCTTGAATCTCGGTGGCAAGGTCGCGCGTCTGTGGAATGTCTACGGCTGGGAGCGGCCCACGATCAAGAGTCACGTGATTACCGACCTGGTGCTCTCTGGTCTCAAAGGTCGCGTGCGCTGCATGACCGACGGCCTGGAACAGCGGCGCTTTCTTTACAAGTCGGATTGCATCGCCGCTCTGATGCAGCTTTTCGATGGCCCGCAGCAGTCAGCGGAGATCGCCGCGCCGGAATGGGTGACGATTCGCTCTGTCGGCGAAGAGATCGCGCGCCAGTTGAACGTCGAAACTGAATTCGGAGACGCGAAGGGTTCGGAGTGTCTGGTCGATCCAAAGGACCTGCTCCCCGACTGGCGTCCCTGCGTGTCCCTCTCAGAGGGTATCGCTCACGTGATCTCCGATGCCACACAATACTTAGGCCAGGACACTGGGCCCCTGCAGGGTTGAGTCAATAGCCGACAACATGCTGTTTAATTGGTTGAAGCGTTCGATGGCGAGAATCATCGGCCGGGAGCGAGCGAACAAAATTTCCGGACCGTATCACGATTGGCGCGCCCGCAGGCGGACCCAGGACTTTCTTGCTCAGCTCTCGCAGCACGATCTGTGCGTGAATCTCGGCTGCGGATACCGGCCAATGAAAGATTGGATCAACGTGGACCAGGCTCGGGGCCCTGAAGTTCAAGTGGTTTGGGATTTAAGGCGCGGACTTCCTTTTCAGAATGGCAGCTGCTCGGCGATTTTCTCCGAACATCTGATCGAACACGTGCCCAGAGAGGATGCCGCGCGTTTGCTGGCTGAATGCCATCGCGTACTGGCAAAAGGCGGAGTGCTGCGTCTCTCCACCCCTGATGCCGGGCGTTACCTGCGCTCGTATGCCGGCGATCAGAATTTTTTGCGCGATCCGGCTTTTGGCGAAGCGGCCGGGACCCCGATGGACCGCGTCAATCAGATGATGCGCGAGGACGGTCAGCACCTTTGGGTCTACGACGCGGAGTCCTTAACGCGGGCGCTCGAGTGCGCGGGGTTCTCGCGGATTGTCGGACAAGAGTTCGGGCAATCATTGGTTCCGAAGATGCAGGGAATCGACACCGAGGCGCGCGCCTTTGAGAGCCTCTATGTCGAGGCGGTAAAATAATCACCGGACAAACAAAAGGTTCTCGCTCTTGAAAACCCCAGTAGCACTCATATTTTTCAATCGGCCGCAAACCACGGCGCGCGTGTTTGCCGAGGTCGCGCGGGCTAAGCCGGACAAACTGTTATTGATCGCCGATGGTCCTCGAGCCGGCCACGCCGGCGACGAAGCAAACTGTGCGGCAACGAGAGCCATTGTTGAGCGCGTCGATTGGGATTGCGAAGTTTTGAGAAACTACGCGGACGTAAATCTCGGTTGCAAGATGCGGCCGGTGACCGGGATTAACTGGGTCTTTGAACAGGTTGAAGAAGCCATCATCCTTGAGGACGACTGCCTGCCACATCCGACCTTCTTCCGGTTCTGTCGAGAATTGCTGGAAAGGTACCGCGACGACGAGCGAGTGGCGGCAATAGGAGGATCGAATCTTCTGCTGGAGTGGCCGAAAGATACGCAAAGCTATTCTTTCTCTCTTCTCGGCGGGAACTGGGGCTGGGCCACCTGGCGCAGAGCGTGGCGCTATTTCGATCCGGAGATAGAATCGTGGCAACAAGTCTTAAGGGCGGGAGTCGTCGAGGGTCTTTTTCCCAATCCCAGGCACGCTGCCTTTTGGAAAGATATCATGCAGCAGGTTTACGACAAGAGAATTAAGACCGCCTGGGATTACCAGTGGCTGCTGGCCTGCTGGCTTCAAAACGGATGGCGGATAGTGCCGCGCGTCAATCTGGTGTCAAACATTGGTTTTGGCGATGATGCCACGCACCATCAGGATGTCAGCCTCCCATTTGCTAACCAGCCTGCAGCGGCAATGGGTTTCCCCCTTGAGCACCCCATGTTCATGACGCGTAACTACGCGCTGGATGATGCGCTGTCGGAAGCGTATTACAGCGTTAAGAAGGTTGATTCGATTGCTACACGGCTTCGGCGCAGAGTTGGAAAACTTCTACCGGCTGGAAATGGAAGAGGGTAAAACGAAAGGTTGGTAGGACGATTAGACCGGAAACTGAAAAGGCTCATGCGCAGAAGTTTCCTCAGGAACAGCTGATAACTTCGCGTGCGGGCCGACTCTGGCGCAAAGTTGAACAATACGCGTCCCCGGTGCGACACTAGGAGGCTCAGCCTCCAGGATCGAGTGGGTAAGTATCTCAACGATGTCGCTAAACAGAAAACCCTCGCGCCTTGACGTATTTTTGGCGCGTCTTGCTGGACGACTCAAGCGAGGCAGGTTGGCCGCCGCGCACGCGACCTTTTGTGCTTCAGTAGATCCGTCCGCTACCCTGCATCCAACTGCTGCGATCGACAACATACACGGTGATCCGGCAGCAATCGTGGTCGGCCCAAACACACACGTCCGCGGCCAACTATTAACCTTCTGGAACGGAGGCGATATCCGCCTTGGCGCCTGGTGCTATGTGGGAGAAGGAACGCGAATCTGGTCACAAGCCTCAATTTCGATTGGCGATCACGTAATGATCGCGCACCTGGTTGACATCCATGACACCAACAGCCATCCGCTTGACTGGCAAGAGCGCCGACGCGACGGCGAGGCTATCTTGTCAGGGCGGGGGTATCACTTGCCAACCCAAACGGTTTCGGCGCCCATAGTCATTGAGGACGATGCATGGATTGGATTCAAGTCAGTGATACTGAAGGGTGTCCGAATCGGCCGCGGTGCCATTGTCGCTTCCGCGGCGGTCGTCACCAAGGATGTGGACCCATGGACCATAGTGGCTGGTAATCCCGCCAAAGTAGTTGAAGTCCTAAAACCATGAAGCAAGGATCAGATCAGATCGTTTAGGATTTCTTTTCGAATGACTAATAACTCAAGTCGAATTGCGGACAGCAGATTTTGGAAGCCTCTCTGGAGCGATTATGCGACGGCTCCCAGCATCGCGCTTTGCCGCGTTCCCGAAATAGAGTACGCAAGCACGCTGCGCCTTGAAGGCCAGACGCTCGACCATTGCTGCGGAGACGGAAAATTTGCGGCAATTACCTGGCCCGGTCAGACGTTTACGGCTGGGTGCGATCTTAACGAATGGGCCATCACGCGGGCGCGCTTGCTGGGAAAGCACGGAACCGTGGACAGGTGTGATGCCGGCCAACGGCTGCCCTACGAAGATCATTATTTTGATCTCGTATTCGACAACAGCGCGCTGGAACACATCCCGGATCTCGACGCCGCTCTGAGCGAAATATCCCGGGTAACCAAGTCCGGCGGATTCTTTGCTTTCAATGTTCTCAATCATCGGTACTTCGAATGGTGGCCCACGAGCCGCGAAGACATGGTGGCTTATCGCGAATGGCAACCCTTTTTTCACGCGCTAAGACTGGACGAGTGGGCGGCCCGCCTTTCAGATCATCGTTTCGAGATTGAAGACGTGTACGGATATTTCTCCGAAGAGGCTTCCAGGACACTCGCGCAGTTGGATTTTGAGTTCTCGGGATATTCAATAAAAAAGCGCCCCAGCACTTTGGTCGATCAATACCGATCGTTTTTCGGGGGCAGACACCGACGCGCCTGGCGGCAGCGCATTGAAGAACTTTCGTGGCGTACCCAACCAGATCAAGGTGCGGGATATTTCATCAAAGCCAGACGTCAATGACGATCAGTTTGCTCAGCTGGGAAGAAGCCGTGCGCTGGTACCGCGACCAACCGGGCAACGAAGCCGAGGTCCGCGACAATTATTTCGATCTGCCCGTGCTTCAGGCGGCGGAACGCTATGCGAAGGGCGAAGAGTTCGCCGAGGTTTTGCGGCTGTTGGGCGCCGGTGAGAACCGCCGGATTCTTGAACCCGGTGCGGGAAACGGCATTGCCAGTTTTGCTCTGGCGGGGAGCGGCTGGGTGGTTACGGCGCTTGAGCCTGACGAGAGTGCAGAGGTTGGCGCCGGCGCGATTCGCGAAATTGTCGAGCAGACCGGTTTACCAATCAACGTCGTGCAGGAGTTTGGAGAGCAGCTTCCTTTCGAGGATGAGAGCTTCGACGCGATTCATGCCCGGCAGGTTCTTCATCATGCGTCGGATCTGGACGCGATGGTCCGGGAGCTTGCGCGCGTCCTGCGACGCGGTGGTCTGTTGCTGAGCACGCGCGAACATGTTGCCGATGACGAGCAGCAGCTGATCGCATTTCGCAATGAGCATCCCCTACATAAGCTCTATGGCGGTGAGAATGCCTATCCTCTCGAGGATTATCTGAAGAGCTTTGCCAAAGCCGGCTTGCGGATCAAGGAAACCTGGGGGCCGCTGGAATCGATCTTGAATTTTTTCCCGGGCACAGAGCAAGAGCGTCAGATCGCCTTGCGCCAGGTTACCAACCATAGTTACTTTCGGCTGGGCCGTCTGTTGGGCTGGTCCGATGTTTTTCGGCAAGCCCAGTTGCGACGGCACACGCGGCGCGATCGAACGCCGGGACGCATCCATAGTTTTCTTGTTGAGAAACCATGAAGGTTCTGATCACCGGGAGCACTGGTTTTATTGGCGGCAGTCTGGGGCGCTACGGCGCGCGGGCCGGTCACACGGTGATGGGAACCGGCCGTTCACCAGAGCCGAGCAACGAATGGCCGGGTCTTTACCAGCCGAACGACACAACTGCTGAAAGCCTTTCAGAGATCATCAGCAACTTTGACCCTGACGTTTTGCTTCACGCGGCCGGAACGGCTTCAGTTGGCGCCTCGCTGGCCGATCCATTGGCTGACTTTCAAGGCTCAGTTGAGGTGAGCGCCAACATGCTCGAAGCCGTGCGCCGCTCCGGCAAAAGCCCGCTGGTCTTCGTCCCGTCAAGCGCGGCTGTGTATGGGAACCCTGCTGCTTTGCCGGTAGACGAACAGGCCGCAAGTCAACCGATCTCCCCATACGGTTTTCACAAAGCGATGTGTGAAATGCTGGCGCGCGAATCGGCTGAATGCTTCGGTCTTAGGATCATTGTCTGCCGGCTCTTCTCAGTCTTCGGCGCCGGCCAACGCCGGCTGTTGATCTGGGAATTGTTCAAGCAGCTTGCTGGTTCGAGTGAAATCGCCTGGCTCGATGGCACCGGTTCTGAATCCCGGGACTTTCTCTACATCGATGACGTGGCCGAAGCGATAATTCAGTTAGCGGAAAAGTTTCGTGATTCACCATCCGGTTATTTCGACATCATCAACGTCGCCAGCGGAGAAGAAACTAAGGTAGTGAATCTTGCCGGCCAAATTCGCGACCTGGTGGCGCCGGGAAAAGACGTGCGTTGCCGTGGCACTTTCCGGCCGGGCGATCCCCTCAATTGGCGCGGGGAGATTTCGAAGCTTCGCTCGATGTTACCTGGGTGGAAACCTCGTCCTGTGATTAGCGGATTGAACGACTGCGCGGCAGCGTGGCAGCAAGACTCGAACGCTTTACAGCATGGAGCATAAATCATTGCCGCGCCGAATCGGCGTCGTGGATCAATCTTCTGCCGGCTGGACGGCGGCCGGTATTTACTCGCGGATGATGCTCAAATCGCTCGACTCGGTCTGTCATCAGGCGGGCATCGAGCTTTACTTCCTTTCGTCGCGCGATCTCGACGCCAGCGACAAATCGATCAACGCCGAACGGATTCACTTAGCACCGGCTGATTACCTGCCGGGCGAGCGACAGATTCGCAGGTCGCTGGGGATGGGTGAGAAGGCGCGCGCGCTGAAGGGCGAGGCGCGGCTGCGCAATCTGCTGCGCCTCGCGGATGATTCAGATGCGTTTTCGGTCGCCCGGAAGAATGGAATCGACGTCTTGTTGCCGCTTCTGGATGTGCCTCCGTGGGACGTGTCGCCAAAACTAATCGGTTGGGTTCCGGACCTGCAGCACGTTTACCTGCCCGAATTCTTTAGTGAGCCGGAACTACAAAAACGAAACGCCACCATTCAACGGTTAGCCGAGCGTGCGGCCCTGATTATTTTGTCCAGCAATGCCGCGCGAAAGGATTTCGTTTCCTTCGCGCCTCAAGGTGGCCAGAAAGCGCGCGTCCTGTATTTTCCGTCGCTTCTCGCTCTTGAAGCTCAATCGGAAAATCCTGAATCAAGCAGAACCAAATTCAATCTCCCTGAGAAGTTCGCCCTGGTCGCCAATCAATTCTGGGCGCACAAAAATCACCAGGCGGTAGTTAGCGCCGCCGCGCAATTGCGCGACCGCGGAACTGCTGTTCCGATAGTAATGACCGGACTCCCGGTCGACCACCGAGATCGTTCAAACAGCAATCTTTCATCGTTGCTGCAGGCAATTGCGTCCGCCGGACTGAATGGTCAGATCACAATTCTGGGCCAGGTGTCGTACGCTGATCTGGTGAACTTGATGAGAACCGCGGCGTTAGTAATTCAACCCTCGCGCTTTGAAGGCTGGAGCACGATTGTGCAGGACGCCAAGGCGCTGGGGCGTCCGCTAATATGTTCGGACATCGCTGTACACCGCGAGCAAGCTTCGAGCGCCCTCGGCTTTTTCCCCTGCGATAAGCCTGAAGTGCTCGCGAGTCTGCTCGCCGAGCATTGGGGTAAGTTGGAGCCCGGACCAAACAAAGGCCTGGAGACAGCAGCACTCGCGACCGAACGCGAATTTGCGCGAAGGCAAGCAGAGACTCTGCTAAAACTCTGTGCGGAAGCTTGCCAATAGCGTCTATCATTTCAGCAGATCCGACTCCGCAACAACCAACAACCGAACATGCACTATCACCTGATCGGAATCTGTGGCACCGCGATGGCTTCGCTGGCTGGGATGCTGCAAGCGCGCGGGCATCACGTCACCGGGTCGGACGAGCATGTCTATCCGCCGATGTCGACGATGCTGGCCTCACTTGGTATTTCAGTGATGCCGGGCTACCGGGCGGAGCATCTGAATCCGGCGCCGGATTGCGTGATCGTCGGCAACGCGATTCCTCGAGGTAATCCAGAAATGGAAAGCGCCCTCGATCGCAAACTTTCTTATCGTTCGCTTCCGGAAGTGCTCAAAGAAGAATTCATTCGCGGCCGTCGCTCGCTGGTGGTTACCGGCACGCACGGTAAAACCACGACGACCAGTCTCGCGGCGTGGGTGCTGGACCGGGGCGGACTCGATCCCTCGTTTTTGGTCGGCGGAGTCGTGCAAAACTTTGGCGCCAGCTTTCGGGTAACGAAGAGCGATTACTTCATCATCGAAGGCGACGAATACGACACTGCGTATTTCGACAAAGGTCCGAAGTTCATGCACTACCTGCCAGAGCTGGCCATCGTCAATAACATCGAATTCGATCACGCCGACATTTACAAAGATCTCGACGCAGTCAAACTGGCGTTTCGGCGCTTCATGAATATCGTGCCGGCCAACGGGCGGTTGATTGTCGGCTGGGACAGTCCGCAAGTGCGCGCAGTCGTTGCTGAGATGGGCGAGAAGCTTTTCACCCAATTGGAATCCTTCGGCACCAGCAGCGAGGCGCGTTGGCAAGCGCATGACATTGATCATACTGGAGGGATGACGCGTTTTCGCGTCTTCCGTGACGGTCGCGAATGGGCCGGCTTCGAGACTCCGCTGATTGGAACGTTTAATGTGCTGAACTCACTCGCGGTGATCGTTTCGGCCGACGCCTGGGGCATCGAGCGCGCCGCGATCGCCGAGGCCCTCGCCACCTTCAAGAGCGTCAGCCGGCGTTGTGAAATTCGCGGCGAAGTAAACGGCATTACCGTGATCGATGACTTTGCGCATCACCCAACCGCGGTACGGGAAACCCTCTCCGCGTTGCGCGTGAAGTTTTGGGGGCGCCGCCTGGTTGCCGTCTTTGAACCGCGGTCCTGGTCATCTCGCCTGGCGGTTTTCCAGGAAGAGTATGTGAATGCTTTCGCGGCGGCCGATTACGTGATCGTCGCCGGCGTCTTTGATACTGAAACGGCTGTTGCGAAAGGCCGCGTGCTTGATACCAGGACGCTGATCGACGGCATTGCCAACCAGAACAAGCCCGCCTTTGCGATTAGCGATGTCGATGAGATCGTGCGGAGCTTGAGCGCCGAACTGCGATCGGGCGACGTGGTCGCCTTTATGTCCAACGGCGGCTTTGGCGGAATTCACGAAAAGCTTCTCATCGCCCTGCAAGGCGCGTAAGCCGGCGCCAATCCTTCTTAACCGACACTCAAACCCGGTTTTCTTATCCGCTCGCGGGAACCAGTGAGGGAGTTTTCCTTTGGCTCACGCCTTAGTAGTTAGACGCGCACAAACGGGAGCAATAGCGAGTCGAGTGTCTCTGGGTGGCACGGCCCAACACAAGCCAAGGATTGACAGTTGATCGCCGCTGTTATATAAGTCGCGACCACCACGGCAGAAGCATTTATCGACCTCGCCTTTCATTGGGCATACTTCGGCTTTTTATCGAGTTCCTTGCCGAGTCAGTTTTACGGCAACGAATAAGAATCCCCTTGAGCAAAAGGAGAATCACGATGACAACAGGCACCGCGACAGCAGCAGCGCACTACGCAGGGCAATACGAGCCGGATCCTGGATGGACCGACGAAGAGCAGCAGGTCTTCGACGAACTTGGCATTGGCGAGGGCGAAGTAAGCCTGAGAAAGCTGATCAGGGGTCAAAGAAGGATTAACGGAAAGCTCTATGACGCCATAGACCTGATAATCGCGCATTTGAAAAAGACGTCAAAGATAGAGACGCCTGAACTCAAGAAGGCGGAGAAGCTCAACGACCAGGTTCCCAGTGCCGACCCGCCGAAATGTGAAAGTGGCGGCGGCGGCTTACCATAAGGGAACGCCTCCGGTTCTTTTTTGACGAACACAATTCCGACTAAGGCAAGATTCGTTAGCTTCGTGAAAGTGAGCTTCATGTAAGTGTCGGCGAAGCGTCTAATCCTGCCTTACCTCTCTGAGCTGATAATCATTACGTCGCGAAGCTCGGCCCCGCGGTCGCAGGCGAGTTGCTTGTGGTCGGGTGACCAGGCATAAGCAAGGATTTGGTCCGACTTGAAATGCGTAACCTGTTTGCGGCTGTCACTCGCAATTTCATAGTTCCAAATGTTGTAGACGCCGTTGACGGTGTCAACATAGGTCAAAGAGCGACTATCGGCGCTCCACTGGATTCGTTGCCGTTCCCTGATTGGGATGCGCAATAGCTTGACTGGTGGACCACCCTGGAACGGCAGGATCGCGATTCCCTGCTGGCCGGCCGCAACATCATACCGGCAAGCAATGAATTGATTGTCAGGTGAGACGACCGGCATCCAGGCGTTGTGGTCAATGATCTTGACCGGCTCACCCCCATCAATAGGCACCTTCCACACGGACATCGTGGGGCCGCTTTGATTCTCGTACAGGACCCATTGACCATCCGCCGAACACGTCGGATGCGCATTACCATCGCCGTAGGTCAGCTGCCTTAGATCGCCGCCATCTGACGCGTTCATGCGCCAAATGTTCAGACTTCCGGTTCGGTTAGACGAAAAAACAACAAGCCGGCCGTCAGGCGAGCTCGCAGGGCTGTAGTCATCTTTCGCGCTGACATTTAGGGCGGCCTGATCGGAACCGTCGGGATTGATCGCCGAGATAGTCATATTGTTTCCGACCATTGATGAAAAGAAAATCCTTCCCTGGCTGGTCCAATCAAGCCCGTACACCCGGCCGACACTCGATTTGATTTCTCGGAACCTCTGGACATCATCACCGGGCCCAGTCGATATGGTCCCGACAAAACGGCTCTGGACGGACACGATGGCATTCGCATCTTGTGACAGGCTGACGCTCTGATACTCGGTCACGTCCGTCGTTATTTTTTCTGCTTTACCCTGGGGATAGGACACTCGCCACAATTGATAAGGGCTCAATGGTTGATCCTTCGCACTGACTATCAGTGCGCTCTTATCCTCTAACCAGGCAACCTGCAGGACAAAGTACCATTGCTCGCCACCGACCGGCTTTTCTTTTCCGTCATCCACTTCAACTTCGACCAAATTCATGTGAATCAGATGATCCCACCAACCAGCTCCGCACACAATTGATTTTTCATCCGGAGACCACGCGGCTCCATAAATAGAAAAAGTCTTTCCATCACGCCGCGTTGCTATTGGGCGCTCTCCCGTTCCGTCAACGTTTGCAATCATCAAAGAGTACTCACCAATGTCTCTGTTCCACCTCACGAACGCGAATCGGCCGCCGGTTGGCGAAAAGGAGATTGGACTATCTACATTGTCCAGCAGTTTTCTCGGACTGCCACCGGGCAGCGCCACCTGATAAAGGGCGCCAACATCGCTGTTCCCCAAACTCCGCGTGAAATAGAGGTAATTGCCGTCGCGTGAAAAAGTAATACCGCGGTAAACATAGTCGCCGGCAGGGACTACCACCGAACTGCCCGTGTTAGCCACGTTTGTGGTGAGCAGCTCCTGCAGGCCGTCCTTCTTCTCAGCGTGCGCAAACAATTTGCCATCCGGAGAAATCGCGGCGCAGACTGACTGGCCCGCGTTCGTGAGCGGTGTCATCTTGAATGTCTGGAATGGCGCAACTGTCAGTGGCTGACTCCGCGGCCAGGGTATGCGCGGGACAACTATTAATAAAGCAAAAACCGCGATGAGTCCGGCGAAGACAGTTGTCTTTGGATGTCCTTTGATCTCACTGAGGAGTTGCTCCGCGGTATTTGAGATATACGTCAGCGCTGATTTCCACGTGTCACTGGATGCATGGGTTTGGATTTTCGGCTTGTGCCGCGTTGCTGATTCCAGCGAGGTCTTAGTGCTGATGCGCCGCGGCGCCGCATTATGTTCGGCCATCGACAATGGCTCGGCCGATGTTTCCCCCAGAAGCTCCAGTCGTAATTTTTTCAGATCAGCCGCCAGCTCGCTGACGGTTTGGTACCGTTGCTCACGGCTCTTGCTTAGCGCTTTCGCTACCAGTTGCTGAAACTCGAGCGGCACGTCGTCGAAGAACCGCAGCTTGGCGGGCTGTCGCCTCAGAATCAAAGCGACGACCTCGTTTCGCGTGCGGGCTTCGAAAGGCGTGACTCCGGTGATCATCTCGTGCAGGACTACTCCGAAACTCCAGATGTCCGCCCGTTCGTCCACCGGACGTTCGCGCAGATGCTCAGGCGACATGTACCTGACCGTGCCCATCTGTGTGCCCGGTTCAGTGTGCACGTGCGCGATAGTCGAGTTCTCGTTGATTTTGTTGAGTCCTGAGTAGCTCTCGTTCAGCTTGGCCAGACCAAAGTCCAGCACCTTAACGTAGCCGTCCTCACGGAGCATTATGTTTTCCGGTTTGATATCACGATGGACCACGCCGGCCGCGTGCGCCGCCGTCAGCGCCGCCGCGACCTGTTCAGCCACGGTCAGTGCGTCCGCCAGGCTTAACGGGCCCCGCGAGATCCGCTCGCGCAACGTAATCCCCTCGATGAGTTCCATCGCGATGAAGTGACGGCCGTCGGTGGTCTTGCCGACTTCATGAATTACGCAGACGTTGGGATGATTCAGTGCTGAGGCGGCGCGAGCTTCCTGCGCAAAGCGCCGCACCCGATGCTGATCTTTGGCGAAATCCGATGATAGAAGTTTGAGCGCGATCTTTCGGCCCAGGCGGGTGTCTTGAGCCAGATAAACCTCGCCCATTCCGCCGGCAGCCAGCGGCGAAATGATCTTGTACGGACCGATCTGCTGGCCGGCAAACAGTCGGCCAAAGGCATCGGCAAGGAAGTCGGCGGCCACTTCGTAAGCGGGCAAGTCGAGAAAACTTCCATCCTGTTCGTGCGCTCCCAGCAGCGATTCCACCTCCACGCGCAGAGCTTCATCCTCGCCGCATGCCTGGCTCAGAAAGCCGGCACGCTTTTCCGGTGCGCACGCCAGCGTCGAATGAAAGAGTCGGTCGATTTGCTGCCAGCGGTCGGCTTTTATTTCGGGTGTCATTACTCAGTTTCGGCGTTTCCCCAAGTCGGCGGTGCCTTTCTTGAGGTCCCAGGAATTTGGGGTCTCAAGAATTAAAGCGTGAGCCAAGGCAAAAATCCCTCAGCCGCAAAACCGTGATGAATTACTCCAGTTGTAGCCTTAGCCACGCCCGCGCCAGCTTCCAATCGCGCTCGACAGTGGCGTGGCCAATACCCAGAACTTCTGCTGTCTCCTCAATTGAGAGCCCTCCGAAAAAGCGCAGCTCGACGATTTGAGCTTTCTGCGCATCGAATGTCGTCAGGCGTTCCAGTGCCTCGTGTACGGCGAGGAATTTGATTTCGGGATTGACGCTCACTTGCTGGTCACCGTCAAACGACACGCGGAATTGTTCTCCGCCGCGCTTAGCCGCCTGACGACTGCGGGCGTGATCAACCAGAATATTACGCATGACTCTGGCGGCCAGGCCATAAAACTGCGCGCGACTCTGCCACTCAACTTTCTGCTGATCCACCAGCCGCAGATAGGCTTCGTTTACCAGGGCCGTCGGCTGTAAGCTGTGATTATCGCGCTCGCGGCGCAGATAACGAACCGCCAGGCGCCGCAGCTCGTCATAGACCAGCGGCATAAGCTGCTCGAGCGCAGTAGCATCGCCGCCGCTCCACTTCAACAGTAGGTCGGTAATATTTTCAGGGGCGTGGCCAGACATGCTTCGTCCGCTGTTTCGTTCCCAAATTTGTTACTAATTCACGCTATAGCATCTGAACCAGGTTTTACAATGAAACGAACCCCACGCGAATTGAAAACGCTCTCCCATTGAGATGGCGGAGCCGGCGAAAGAATTTCCCAGACGCTCACCCGTTGGGAATCCGACGCCGGCTCCGTCTGTTTTTGTCAGAACCGCCTGCGGTAGCGGGCGGTTGATCATCGGTTCTGCTTGCTAATCAAAGCTCAACCACCCGCTACCACAGGTGGTTACGGACTTACTGCGCTCCGACAATCCGCCAGTTGTTATCCGCTGCGGTAGGAATGTTCTTGTGTCGCTCAACCCAGTCGATAATTAGCTCGCGCACTTCTTCGCTCGAACGATAGATGACCGGCGCGTCCTTGTACATGGTGAAGCCGCCGCCGCCGTTCACCCGATAGTTGTTGGTCACCACGCGGAGCTTTTGGGTGGGCGACAACATCTGTCCTTTGAACTTCAAATTCTGTATCCGCTGGCCGAACGGCTTCTTTAGATCGATTTCGTACGTCACCCCCTCAGCCATGTCAAAGTTGTAGCCGGGAATGCGCTGATCGA
>WNFB01001050.1_pt1 | contig 24411 bp, 21 predicted proteins | sample 5400501 | NCBI WGS metagenome assembly WNFB01 (sample SAMN13153341, study PRJNA577476) | soil metagenome | isolation source: 200 cm saprolite under Douglas fir tree site 2 hole 1 | place: USA:California | collected 2015-04-18 | reverse complement strand
GTGTCAAAGGCACCCCGCAGCCACCTTGCGCCCCGTGGCGCGTCGTGGGCAGTTTGAGCAGCAAGGAGAAAGTAGCGTGTCTATGAGGCCCGTGCTCCGCACCACCAACCTCGCGCTTGTCGAGAGCGCGCGGTTGGCGCTCGAGGCCGAGGAGATCCCGGCCGTCACGAGCAACGCGTATGCGGCCGGTCTCCCGTTCAATCTCGTCACGGTCGCGGTCCTGAGCGACGCCGATGTCGAGCGAGCCGTCGCGATTCTCGGCAAGCTCCAACCCGATATCGTCGACGCCGATGACGTGCGCCTTCCCCGGCTTCGGCGGCCGTGGCAACTGTTCGGCGTTGCGCTCCTCGTGCTGATGGCGCTCGCTGGTCTGTTCTTGCTGGTCGTCTAGATCGTGCGCCCGTCGGCCGCGTTCGGACTGGATCCGCTGCGTTGCCCCGGCCAGTGACCAGGTTGCTTGCCACGCCCCTTCTCGCGGGGCCAGCCGGCGGACTTTGGGCGGCCCTGGTCGCTCGCGCGCTTGGTGTATCTGTAGCGATCGCCGCCGGAGTCGCGGGAACGATTCTCGCTTTGGTGGTGGCCCTTATGGTACGGCAGCGGCGAGCGGACTGACAGGCGCTGCGAGCGTTGGGTGCACACCTGAGATAAGGAGAGGCCGCATTGCCTCGCCGGCTGGCTCGACGACGGAAACCGGCGGATGCGCATCGCGCGCTGCGTGAGCACGTGGTGGCGTTGCTCGAGGGCGGCCACGCGCACGTTCAGTTCGAGGTGGCGGTCGCTGACTGGCCGATTGAATTGCGGGGAGCGAAGCCAGCGGGGCAGCCGTTCACGCCCTGGCGCCTATTAGAGCACATCCGCATCTCGCAATGGGATATCGTCGAGTTCACGAACAGCCCGAAGCACGTGTCCCCGGAGTGGCCCCGCGGTTACTGGCCCCCAGATGACGCGCCGCCCGACGCGCGCGCCTGGGACGAAAGCGTCGCACAGGTGATCCGGGACCGCCGGGCGATGAAGCGACTCGTGACCAACCCCGGCACGGACCTGTTCGCGCGCCTCCCGCACGGCACCGGGCAGACGGTGCTGCGCGAGGCGCTCGTGCTGGCCGACCACAACTCCTATCACGTGGGGCAGCTGGTGCTGTTGCGCCGCCTGCTCGGCGCCTGGGTGGGCGATCGCTAGCGGCGCCCCGCCTGGTCTGCTGGGTGCTCTTTCGCGGTAGCAAGGCGCTGCTGGCGACGATTCTGTTGTTCAACCTGGCCAATTTCCCGCGCCTTTCCAGCGCCATAGACTCGAAACAGATCCTCATTGGGCACCCGGGGATCGTCGTTAGGCTACGCTGGTACTGGTGGGCGTGCTGAGCCGACGGACGTTGCCAAGCGAGGCCGCAAACGCCACGCTCCCACTCTTCGGGGTAGGGCGCTCCCTAGGGTAGGGCGCGCGCTGAGGAGTAGGGTCTGGCCATTGCGCAAGTCGCTTTGGCGTTTGAGGAAACGGCGCGGGTGATTACTCTTCATGCCGGGACGCCACACCCGGCTGAGGAGGTTGCGACATGCCGCTCCGCGTGCTGCTCGCCGACGACCACGAGCTGGTCCGGCAGGGCTTGCGGGCGCTGCTCGAGCGGCACGGCTTCGCTATCGTGGGCGAAGCGGCGGAGGGTCGCACGGCGGTGACGCTCGCGAGCGAGCTCCAGCCCGACATCGCGGTGCTCGATGTAGCGATGCCGATGCTCAATGGCGTCGGCGCCGCCGAGGCAATCGCACGGGCTGCTCCCAAGACTCGCGTCATTTTGCTGACCGCGCTGAACGACGGGCAATTCGCCTCGTCCGCGCTGCGGGCCGGAGTGCGGGGGTTCGTGCTGAAGCTCCAGAACATCGACGACTTGGTGCACGCGATTGAGGAGGTCAACGAGGGCGGGCTGTACGTCAGCCCGGGGATGTCGCAAGCCGTGTTCGACGTGGTCAATAAGGCGGCCGCGGCCGAGCCGCTGAGCCCGCGCGAGCGCCAGGTCGTCCAACTCGTCGCCGAAGGAAAATCCACCAAGCAGATCGCCGAGCTGTTGAACATCAGCGTGAAAACGGCCGAGTATCACCGCGGCCGGGTGATGGACAAACTCGACATCCACGACACGGCCGGCCTGGTCCGCTATGCGATCCGCCACGGCCTGGTCGTCCCGTGAGTAATGGCCTAGGGTTTTCCCTAGGGGAGCGTTGGGGGAAGACCTAGTATTACTCGCCCGGTCCCGCCGCCATCCTTAATAGTGAGAGGATCGCTATACTGCTGGAGGCCAGCCCTACCCCGCAGCGGTAGACCGTCGGCGGCGTCCGGGCGTTGACCCGCCCGTTCGGGGGTGCCCGCCAACCCGCTTGGCTGTGACGCTTACTGCACTCTTGAGGGAGCGCACCTGAGCAAGCACACCGCGTCGTCCCCAGTCGATCTTGCCCTCATTGTCAGCGCCGACGAATGGTGGGCCGGCTCGCTGGCGAGCGTGCTCGAGCCGGCGGGATATCGTGTGACGGTCGCGGAGACGGGCGCCGACGCGCAGGCGCACGCGCGGAGCGGCCGGCCCGACGTCATCCTCATCGCCACTCCGCTGCGGGACATGGAGGGGCTGGAGCTGTGTCGCGCGCTGCGGCAGGATCCATCGGTCCGATCGGCCGTGCCGATCATCGGGACCACGTCGGAGCCGATCACCCGCAAGCAGCGCCTCACCTGGCTGCAAGCCGGGGCGTGGGATTTCTTCGGACTCAGCTTCGACCGGGACGAGCTGCTCGCAAAGCTCCGCGTCTACTTGGGTGCGAAGCGCGACGCCGACGACGTCCGCGCCGGCATCCTGGTCGACACCGCGACCGGCTTCTACAATGGGCAAGGCCTCAAGCGCCGTGCGGATGAGCTTGTGGCGGCAGGGGTGCGCGGGCATTCGGCACTGGCGTGTGTCGTGTTCGGCACCGAGGTGCGTGCGGCCAGCCGCGGCGACGCGCCTGCCGCCGAAGGGAGCGCGGTCCGCGGTCGCATCGGGTTGCTGTTGCGGACCTACGGGCGCCACTCCGACACGATCGGGTGGTGGAATGACGGTGAGTTTGCGGTCCTCGCCCCGGGCACCGACTCGCACGGCGCAGACTTGCTCGCCCACCGGCTCACGGCTGCCATGGAGACCGCGCCGCCCGAGCCCGGCGCCAGCGCTCCGGCGTTCGAGCTCCGGGTCGGCTACGAGGCGGTGGCCGACCTGCACGCCACGCCGCTCCGCGCGGACGACCTGCTGGCGCGCGCGACGACGGCGCTCGTGCTCGCGCGCCGCCGACCGGACGGCCCCCGCATCCGACGGTTCGCACCGGACCCCTAGCTCCCAGCCTGCCAACCGCCGCGTTCGCCTTGCGTGGTGCGGCGGCTCGGGCCCCTGCGGGAGCCGCCTATGCCCGGTGCGCGGCCGCCGGGTCGTGCAGCCCAGGCGGCAGGGCGCTTGCAGGTGGTTGACTCGGTCACCGTGCCCGGAGCGTCTTCCTGCCGTAACACTTGGCTGACGCCATGAACCAGCGCGCGCCAGTGACGAATGGGTGGCCATGTCGCTACAGAGCGCCGGTCCACCGAGCGGACCGAGTCCCCCCGGCGGCCAACACGCTACAGGCACAGAACGTGCGTCCGGACACGGTTGCTCCTGGCACTCGCCCCGGCCCTGGTGTTGCGGCGAGCACGCCATCAGCCGGCGGCAGCCCACGGCTAGCGGGAGTCCACCAGGCGTGGTGGAGAGCTGACCGCTGAGCAAACCACTCGATCCGGTGATGGCCTATGTACGGAACAGTCCGGCGGTACCGAGTGAGGGGCGGTGACGAGCACGGCGAGCGCCACGGCGACGAGGGCGGGACAGCACGTCGCTGAGACTCGAGTCCCGCCCGGGGATGAAGAGTTGAGCGAGCCTGATCGCTGCCGACAGCGCCGCTCCGGTGAGGCAGAAGCGCAACAAGCGCCACCCGGTCAGCCCGAGGACGGCGCCGAACGGCATGAACAGAATGATGTTGAGGATGATGTCAGCGACGCCACGATCGCCGCACGCGACGCAGCATCGGTTCGAGTGTCTCGCCCCCGGTGGGGAACAGCGTGACCGCCAGGAGGGCGAGCAGGGTGACGGCGAGCGCCAGCCGCCGTGCGCGGCTAAGGTAGCGAAGCGTCACTGTGGCACCCCGTGCACCAGGTCGGCGACACCGTCCGGCCCGGTTTGAGCATGACCTCCCGTCTGAGGACGGGGGAAGCTTGGCAGCGTAGTTCAGTGAACGGGTGTGCGTGCTTTAGCAGAAGCCCTGGTACGATAGCGATCGGAATCAGGCCTCCGCACCAGGGACGTCTCGCGAGTTTGTTTTTTCTCGGGACAGGTATGGAAAGAACTTCTTCAGTCTTAGGAACTGCTTTTCATAGAGGTGCCAGCTCACAAGGGCAATACTGACTGAGACCACTGTTGCTATGATCAGGAAAACCAGCTGGCGCAGCAACTGCGATCCGCCGATGTTTGGAACAATCCCCAAAGGAATGACGCCCGGCCTGAAGAACAGCATAGGGTGATGGAATACGTAAAGCGCATAGCTGTAGCGGCCGAAGAACGACAGAAATGAAGAGTCAAATACCCTGCCGATGAGACTGTCGCGCGGCCACGTCAGAGCGAGGACCAGGATCGCGCCGAAGAGACAGGCGAGAAGAGTGTAACCGGCGCTCGATACAACCGGGTCCTGAGCGACGAAACCCCTCCTCAGGACGAAAATGGCCAGGAGCGAAACACTCAGCAACGCCGCGGCTGGCAGGGCCCAGCGGGAGATCTGATGCAGACCCGCCGGCCCGCGAGCTGAAATGGCGAGAAAGGCGCCAACAGCCAGTGCATCTATCCTGGCGGGCGTGAGCACGAACGCCGCCGTCTCATACCCTGCAACATTCAGTCCGACCCGCACACCCAGCGCTCCAATGATGCAGGCTAGGCAGGCGGCCTGCAAATGTCGCCGGCTGAGCGCGAGAACGATAACCGGCCATACGAGATAAAACTGCTCTTCCACGGCGAGGGACCAGAAGTGTCCGATAGCCCCGAACCCCGGCCACCCGTTGAATGCAATCCTCACGTTGGAGAGGTACGTCCAGTACCAGACGGCGTCGCCCTTCATCGACTGGACTCCCGCATTCCCCGGGAGAAGCCCTGGCAGGGCGACAAGAAAGATGATCAATGCGCCGTAATACAGCGGGAAAATGCGCAAGACCCGGCGGACGTAGAAATTCCGGAAGTAGTGGTCGCTTTCCTTGGCGTCGTACAGAATGCCCGTGATAAGAAACCCCGAGAGTACGAAAAAGAGATCGACTCCAATCCATCCAGCCCGGCTAATGAGGTAATACAGCCGGTCAATAAATAGGGGGGAGGGGGCTAACCCATGACCATAGGAACTGAAGTGGAAAATCAAAACCAGCAGAATCGCAGCGCCACGCACTGCATCCAGGGCTGGGATGTGAGTGCCACGATCTTGGGAAGTGGCGCCATTATGGGATTTGGCGCCCGGCGTTTGCTTGTGTGACAATAGCACCGGTGTTGCCTTGCCGATCAGGACCGACGTTTCACGGGATGTCCGGAGTCAAGCGCAGCGAGAGCCTGCGCCTGGGAATGCGATGCGGCCCGGTCCACGAAACAACCGCATCGAACTCCTGCCTGCGCGGAGGCTGTCCGGCGAGCTTCCGGAAGCAAAGGCCGCACGGCGTGCACGCTCGAAGAAGCTCTTCCTGTCGGAGAACCGGAATATCATTACTCACGCTGGCGCGGGGGCCGTGCGGGTGGCGAGCCGCCCGCGCCTCAAGGCTGGCGCTCGCCGGGGTCGGCGCGCAGACGGCCGTCTACCAGGCGCAGCACCAGTTGGCCGTGCGGGACAGACGCCGGTCCATCGATCCCGAATGGCTCTCGGCGGGCGTAGAAGCGCAGCCACGGCAGGAGATCGGTGTAGCCGTGGCCCCCGAACGTATGGTAAGCGTAGCGCTGCCCCTCGGGCCAATCGATGGCGCGGGCCTGCGCTCCCAGGGCAGCGCCGATGCGGTTCTGACTCTGATCGTTGGACGGCCGCCAGACCGTAAGCGCGAGTGCGACGACGAACGCGGCCGCGAACGCCTCCGCCGCGAGTCGGGGCAGCCGATGGCGGGCGAGCCACCGCGACACGGCGTCGGCGGCGACGGCGGCCCCGAGCGGCAGCGGGAGGAGCAGGCAGTAGAGCCAGTAGCTGTGATCGTAGGCCCCGTTCTTGAACACCACGGCGTACCCGAGCACCGTGCCGAGCGAGACCCCGACGAGTGGTCGGGTGCGCAGGTCAAGGAGGCCCAGTCCCGCGACGGCGACGACCAGCCAGCTCCCCACCGGAAACAGGTCGTGCAGGTAGCGCAGCTGTTTCCGCGCCGCTTGAAGAATGCTGACGCGATCCGAGTCGCCGGCACCGGCTCGGAGCAGCGCTTGGTTCATGAATCCTCCGATGTCACCCTGGTACGCCCACAGGATCCACAGCCCGGTCAGGACGGCTCCCGCTGCCGTTCCGAGCAGCACGGCGGCCGCGGCCGCACGGCGCCTCTCGACCAGCAGCGCCGTTCCGACCAGGGCGGCGAAGAGGCTGGCCTGCCACGAGGTGAGAGCCCCGGCCACCGCCGCCGACCCCAGCGCCCACGACGGGGGGTCCACGCCTCGCCGCGACCGCTGCCACAGCAGGGTTAGGCCGGTCATGGGCACCAGTCCCAGGCCGTCGGGCCCCGTCATGGCACCGAACACGAAGAACATTGGGGTGCCGAAGGCAACCAGCAGGCCCACCGCCGCCGCGCCCGGCCCCAGTCCACAGCGATGGAGCAGGATCACGGTGAAGAACAACACCGCCAGCGCCGACACAACGGCTGGCAGCCGCGCCCGCGCCTCTACGGGTCCCGGCAGTGTGAACGCCAGGGCGCTCGCGAGGTAGATGAGAGGCGGATGGTGGGCGTACACGACGCGATCGCCGAACAGGGTCCGCGAGGAGGCCCCGAGCCTGGATTCGATGGGCCCTTCCTCCACAATGGCCCGTCCACCCGTCATGAACAGGGCGGCGTTGAACCCGTCGTGCGAGGGTCCGAACGGCGCCGCGAGCCGGTGCGCGTCGTGGCCCAGGAACACCCCTAAGGCCGCCGCCGCGGCGATCCAGAGCAGCGGACCGGGCCGCCCTCGCTCGGCGCGGCTGTCGGGGTTCCCCGCGTCTGACGGGCGAGCAGGGGTCGCCGTCATCGGCGCCGGGCGTCCTGACGTCCAGGAGTCATGACTGCCCCGCGATGGCGTCGGCGCGACGGTCCAGGGATCGCCACCCCAGGCACGCGACGGCCAGGCACGCGGCCGCTGTGACCGTGCTCAGCGCTTTGCGTTCCCAAGCATCCTTCGCCGTACCGAAAACCACGTCGTACAGGGGCTGGATCGTCCAGGCATCGCCTGGTGGAGACGAATGCTGCGAGTAGAACACGTACACAAAGTGAAGGTTCAGCAGGAAGCACACCGAGAGGATCGCCAGCGCCCACCGGAACGGGCGGACACCGACGAACGGCGCGAGCCCTGCAACGGCCAGGTACAGGTAGCGCTCGTGCATGCGCGTCAGGAGGGCGAAGCCGACGCACGTCACGGCAACGGCGCCGAACAAGGCAACGACACTCGCGTCGACTCGTCGCGCGAGTGATCGCCAGCTCCGCGCGGCGAGCGCGATCGTCCCCACCGCGAAGGCAGCGAGGCCGAGGTGGAACGGAGCGATACCGCCAACCGTCACGCCTCCGGGCCCGATGTCGGGACGATAAAACCCGGCTGCGCCCCATACGTTGAACGCCCACAGGCTCGTGAACGGGTACAGCGAGCCAGCATCGCGGTAGAACCTGGGGATATCGGTGGGGCCGACGCCGAACGGCTGGAACATCGCCAGCACCACGGCGACCGCGAGCAGGACCAGTAGGCCGACACGCGCCACGATGGTCGACCAGGCGCGCGACGCCGATGGGTCGCCGACCAGATAACGGCGCGCCAAGACGACGGCAATGACGGGAAGGGCGAGCAATGCCTGCGGCTTGGTGGCGACGGCGATCGCGAGCAACCCGACGCCGCACGCCTCGCGCAGGACGCCCAGAGGGCCCGCCGCGATGGCATAGATGCCTGCGAACACGAGCAGGGCGAGCAACGAGTCGACCTGTCCCCACACAGCCGACACCAGGATCAGCCCCGGGTTGAGCAAGATCGCGGCCGCGGCGGTCGCTCGTATCGGCGCTCGGCGAGCCCCACCACTCGGCGTCAGGCGCGCTGCGAGGAGCAACGCGAGAGCCGCGACGCCGAGGTCGGCGATGATGGCGGGGAGCTTCAGTACGGTGACCGATGGTGGCTCACCGCTTAGCACACGCGACGCCTTGCCGAGGGCGAGCAGCACGTAGAGATAGCCGGGGGGGTAGTCGGCGAAATATCCCGGTTCGTAGAAGTGCGCGGGGCCGCGCAGCGCGAGCCGGTCCGACCACTGGCGAAACAACGAGACGTCGAAGCTGAGCCCCCCGCTGTGGCGGGCGAGGACCAGCCGGATGGCGAGGCCCAGGGCGAACAGGCAGACCAAACCGCCCGGGGATTCGATCCAGGACGCCATGCGCCCCCCGATCATCGGGGCGGGCGTGTCTTCGTCGAGGCTGGTCGACCCGGTCACGAGCGGGGGGGACGGCTGTTGTAGTGTCGCCGCAGGCCATACAGTTCGAGGAGACCGCGCGCGATGACGCGGAATCGCAGGCCGGTCGCCGAGCCGGTGACGCGGGGGTGGTGCTCGACCGCGACCTCCGCGATCCGCAACCCCCCCTGGCGCGCGGCCACGCAGAGCTCGATGGAAATGCAGGCGCCGTCCGAGCCGAGAGCGAGGCCGCTGATCGCGACCCGGTCGAGCAGCTTGAAGCCGCAGTCGATGTCGTGCACAATGAAGCCGAAAGCGAGTTGACACAACTGATTCCACGCGCGTCCCGCCCAGATGCGTCGCCATTCGTCGGCGCGTCGCACGCGCAGGCCGATGATGATCTGGGCCTCGTCAGCGAGCGGGACGAGCTTGGCGAGCTCCTCCGGATCGAACTGGTTGTCACAGTCCATCTGGAAGATCCACGGCTGGCTCGCGGCAGCGAAACCGCTCCGCAGCGCGGCGCCGTAGCCGCGGTTGCGACCGTGCGAGACGACGCGCGCCCCCGCCCGGCGCGCCTCTTCGGCGGTACCGTCGCTGGACCCATCATCGACCACGATAACCTCGACATGATCCGCGAGCCGCGTCGCCGCGGCACGCGCTCCCTCGACGGCGCGCCGGACGTTGCCCCGCTCGTTCAAGGCCGGCAGGACGACGGAGATGCCTTCCAAGCGGCGTGCCATCACACCCAGCACCATCCCGCGGGCGGGGGTTGGGGTCGCGTCACGGGTCCCTTGTGGGTGTCGGAGACGGGTGGGCCGCAGTCCCTGAAGAACATGCGCCGTTCCCACTCGCGGTAGAGCAGGGGGCTGCCGACGAGGACCGGCCGGAAGAACCAGAACATGCCGATCGACGCGACGACCAAGGCAGCGATCGTGATCGCGCGGATATACTTCGCGGAGATGCCCGCCACCACGTGCGCCAACGCGAGACACAGGAAGGGCACGGCGGGCAGGAGGTAGTAAAGGAATGCCTCTTGCCTCGTTACGATGAGCCAGGGGACGTAGCCCGCGGCAAAGCCGGCGACGACGACCGTCTCGGGCGCTTGGACCTGGCGCCGCCGCAATGCCCGCCATGTCGTCGCGGCGAGCGCGAGAAGGGCTGTCCACCACACCAACGGGTTCCCGAACGCGAGGATCTCCTGATACTCGTCGCCCCCGAGATCTCGGAAATAAAAGAGCACGGGGCGTTTAATGAACGGCCACGACCACGCGGGCGACGCGTAGGGATGTGTGAAAAGCGAGCCGGTGTGGTGCTCGAACATGAGGTGCTGGCGCGCGAGGAAGGCGTGCGTCCAAGATCCACCTGTCCATGGCCACGCGAGCAGCGCGCCCTCCAGCCTGCCAGCATAGGACACGACGTAGAGCACCGCTGGAATGAGCACGAGCGCGACAAGCAACTGCACACCCTCTTCGCGCGCGACACTTCGATAGCGATGGGCATCGTCGCGCCGGCGGGCCACCGCGTGCGCGAATGCGAGCACGGCGACCGCAGCCAACAGATATCCGCCCGACCACTTGGAGGCGACGGCGGCGCCGCCCGCGACTCCCGCCCCCAGCAGCCACGGCCGCTCCAGTAGTCGATGAGACGACGGGTTGCGAGAAACGGGTCGCGTCGCGTCGCTCCGATCGCAGTCGTAGAGGAGGCAGAGGAACGACAGGAGCCCGAAGAAGACCACGAAGACGTCGAGCATCGCGGTGCGCGACATCACGAAGTGGAGGAAGTCGAACGCGAGGAGCCCAGCGGCAACCGAGGCGGCCAGAGTCGAGCCGAGCAGACGACGCGCCAGCAAGTACAGCACCGCGACGCTCAGCGTGCCCGCAACCAACGGCACGACCCGCCACCCGCCGGGAGTAAAACCGAACAGTCGTATGCCGGCTCCGATCAGCCACTTCCCCAGGGGCGGATGCACGAGGCTGATCTCGGTCGTGGTTCTACAGTGTCCGTTCGGACCGAGCATGTAGAGGCAGGCGTCGGCCGCGTAGAACTCGTCGAACACGAATCCCCGAGGCGCCGTGATGCCGGCGAATCGCAGCCCGCCCGCTAGCGCGGTGAGGACGGCAAGCAAGACTGCATCGATCGGGTGCCAACGCGCTTCGGCCAGACCCGTTCGCGTCGGCCCACCACCCGGCGGTGCCGCGGATGACGTGGGATCAGCGTCCATGATCGCGTGGGCGGACCTCTGGCGGGGGGGCACTAGTCAACGGCGTGACCGGCTGCGTGCGCACGGTCGCGGCAGCTGGCGGCGAGGGACGTCGTTCAGTGAGCTGGACGGCCAGGATCACCACGTCCGTGACATACAGCCCGATGAGTAGCGCGACCACCCAGCGCGCGACCTGGCGCCGCTGGGGCTTTCGCGCCCACCGTGCGTCAGCCCGGTCGGCCTCGTCGGCGAAGAAGAACATGTAGGCGAGCAGCGCGGGGAACAGGAACTCCGCCTTCATCGTCGAGAAGTCGCGGTACGAGAGGGTGTACACGATGATGAACGCGATGTACCCCACGGCAGCCAGCGCGAGCAGCTCCTCGTCCAGCTTCTCTCCATATCCGGACGCGCGACGCCGGCCCGAAACCATGAGCCCGAGGACCGCGCGCATCATCCCCGCCAGCAGGAACGCCGTTGGCAGGAGAGCGAGCACAAAGATGAGCCGTCCGACGGTGACGACCAGAGGGCTGGTGTTCCGCCACGAGGGCGGGTGCTGAGCGAAGTGGCCAAAGTGTGCCCGGCCGTACACCTGTGACCAGAGTGACGTGCGGTGCAGGGGGTAGACGACGGCGTCGTTCGTGATCGTCGGATGCTCGAGCATGTCGACGAAGCGGAATGTGAGGTAGGTATCCGCGATCGACGTCGTGCCGGGACGGTACACGTAGGTCCGTTTGATCAGCTGCGGCCACGGCGCCCGATCCCCGTTGATTGCGAACGGGTTCCCGGTGTCCTCCCAGTTGGGCCGATACGAGCCCAGGGCGGCCGTGGACACCAGGAAGATGGCGACGAAGACGGCACTGCGACCCAGCAACTGTCGTCGCGCCAGTCCTGGGACAGCTTGCCGTCGGAGGATCGCATGAACCAGCGTCGCTGTCACCGCGAGGAAGACCACGAGGCCGTTGCCCTTGGAGAGCGCGGCGAGCACGACCGAGGCGCTCATGACGATGAAGGCTCGCCGCGCCCCCGTGCGGAAGAACTCGCAGCCCTCGCTCAACGCCACCGTAGCGAACAGGATCACGAACGAGTCGTTGGTTGCCTGCGCGTTGAGCCCGATCAGGGTCGGATTGAGGGTCACGAGGGCGAACGCCAGCACTCGACTCGGAGGCGATGTTCCGCGCCGGATCAGGGCCCGGCGCACGACGAAGAGCGTGGCGATCCCCGCGGCGCAAGCAACGAGCTGGGCAATCCGAAGCTGTACTGTTGGAGATCGCCACGGGCTCAGGTTCCAGAGCACCGCCACCGGGACGTGGTACAGCTTCGGCTGGAAGCCCTCCCAGGCATCGCGCAGCCGGGGCAAGCGATGTTGTTGAGCGATGATCCTGATGACCGTCAGGTGATCGTCATTGGCCTCGGTGTTGACCAGCGCCAGATACACACGCAACAGCACGCCGACGGCCAAGACAGTTCCCTCGAGAGACCGGAGTTTCACGGGACGTCTCGAGTCAAGCGCAGCAAGAGCCTTCGGGCAGGGAATGCGATGCGGCCGGCTCCAAGAAACAACCGCAGCGAACTCCTGCCCGCGCGCAGGCTGTCGAGCGAGCGTCCGGACGCAAAGGCTGCACGGCGCGCGCGCTCGAAAAAGCTCTTCCTGTTGGACAACCGAAACATGATTACCCAGAGCGCCCACCGGAACAAACTCCCGGCCAACGCAAGCAGACAGCCAAGGGCGTTACGCCTCGGAACCGATCTGACTTCATGCCAGATGGGAAGGTCGTGGATCCAAATGTCATTCCGTCCCCGGGAGAAAGCTGTCGACGAAATCCGCCGCGGGGTTATGGTCTGACGGTCGACGCGATGATGCACGACCGCGACCGGGCAGAACCAAACACTGCCTCCAGCCTTCCGGATGCGATCCTGGAACTCGGTATCCTCGAAGAATTCGCTGTCCTCCAACTCCACCCTCTTGTCCCCCTGGAGGCCTGCTGTCTCATCCCACAAACCAAACTGGTCGAACAGGCGCCTGGGAACAGCCATGTTGCCTCCCCATACGTACTCACCGTTCCTCAGCACCCGCTCCTCACGGTGGTGGAGCAGCCCTGCATCTGCCAGGGCAGGCTCATCGAGCCAATCGGGCCACCTCCCGAGATCGTGTGGGATCGGAACGATGGGACCGCCGGCCAGCATCAGCCCATCCGAGCGCCGAGCAAAGAGGTTGTGATAAGACTCAACCCAATGCGGCTCGACTCGCGTGTCGTCGTCGGTGAACAGCAGCAGCGGAGCACGGGCCATCCTGATACCCGCGTTTTTCCCCCGGCTGAGCCCAGGGAGAAGCTCGCGGGCGGTTCTGAACATCGAGTCCGTACGGCACCACTCGTCGAGAACGGCGGGAGTGTTGTCTGTGGACGCGTTGTCGATCACGATGACCTCGAAGGGAGCATCGCACTCTTGCGCTGCCAGAGTCCTCAGGACATCAGGCAGATAGTGGGCGCGGTTACGGGTCGATATGATGACGCTGATATCCACTTCTGAACTCATGTGTACCGGTCGCACCGCGTGCTCAGCCGGGCTTATGATACCAACCTCCAATACTCAGCCTTCGCTTCTGTCCGGCATCATCAGACTGGATGGGCAAGACGAGGTGCGCCGGAGCGGCCAGGACGTCAAACGCGATCATACTGTTGTATTCAGGTTCAACCTCCGTGAAGCTTCCATCTTTGTGAACCACCCGCAGCAACCCGCCAAACGCCCGCTCCCATCCCGGGGTCAAATAGATAACCAGAGCCAGCTGCCGGCTGCGGTTGTCGTCAGAATGGGGGCGCAGAAAGTCCCCCTGGGTCATCGCGTGAGCTCCGAAATCGTCGCTCCCGCCCAAGGGCATGCCAGCAACGGCCTCAAAGAACGCTTTAAATTCGGGGCGCTGGAATGTCATACGAAACTGCAAGTAGGTCAGGGCATTCGGGCTCGTCTGGAATTGGGGAGGCGTCCCCACCAACTTACCGAGGCGGAAGAAACGATCCTGATCGTCTGCGAGCAACCAGTCCTCCTGCTTCACGGCACCCTCGACCGAGTACAACCCGTATTCGGGTTTGAACTCGGCTTCGTTTGCCAGGAATCGACTCAGCCTCTCGGCCACCTGAGGTACCAGAAAGTCCTTGATGACAACCAGTCGCGCGGCGTGTGAGGTGAACGCGTTCTGATACGTCTCGAGAGCCCGGCCCTCGAGGTGCTGAGGTTGAATCCATGATGCCAACCGCTGCCGATCGAGCATAGTCCGGTTCTCTTTCCTGCGGCCCCTGAGTGGTGATGCTCAGTCGTGATGCTAAAGCTTCGCCTGATCCCTGCTGCGCAGGCGAGCGCCAGCTTTACGAATTCACCAAAGGTGTCGCCTGCGTCTCGGAGCCTTGGGAAGCCGATTCCACTTGCGCTCTCCAGGATTGCGAGTACAGGCCAGGCCTGGCCAGCAGGTCCTGGTGACTTCCCGATTCGACGATCTGACCGTGTCTCATGACATGAATCACGTCGGCCCGCATTGCAATCGTCAAACGATGGGTGATGATGATGGCTGTGCGACCACGGGCGAGGGCTCGGAATCTCTCGAACCACTCTGCTTCAGCCCAGGAGTCCATGAAGCTTGTCGGTTCGTCGAGGACGATGATCTGCGATTGCCTGAGATAGGCCCGGGCCATAGCCACCCGCTGCCACTCGCCCGCACTCAGCTCCGTGCCTTCCCCGAACCATTTTCCCAGCAGCGTATCGTATCCGTTGGGCAGCGGAGCAATCACCTCATGGGCGCCGGCATCCCGGGCAGCTGCCTCGATCCTGGCTAGATCGTTTTGCGCCTCAAGATTGCCCATCGAGATGTTTTGGCGTGCGGTATCCTGATAGGGAACCGGCAGTTGAAACATGACGCTGATCATCCTGCGCAGCTGAGTAAGAGAAAGGTCCCGCAGATCGACACCATCGATTTCGATGTGACCGGACTCGGGATCGTAAAAGCGACAGAGCAACTTGAGAAGCGTAGTTTTGCCGGCGCCGTTGGCGCCCACGATAGCGACGGTCCCGCCCGCGGGAATCGTCACGTCGAAATCCCTCAGGGCCACCCGATCGGTGCCGGGATATCTAAACGTGACATTGCGGAAGCGGATGCCCTCTTTCAAGGTCGCAGGAGCTGGAACTGGGTTCGGGGGGTCGACAATGCGCGTCTCGAGATCCAGGAACTCGAACAAGTTCACCAGAAACAGGCCGTTGGTGTAAATCTGACCGACGTTTGTCAAGAGAGCACGCATCAGGCCCTGCCCCCTCTGGAACGCCTGGTAGAAAAGCGCGATGTCGCCCAACGTCGCGTGGCCCAGGAAGGCTCGCCAAACCATCCAGGCTATAGTAGCGGCTGAGACCAGCAAGGCTACAACCTCCGCACCCACGCGGGCCAGGCTCTGATCTCGCAGCAGACTCAAACGCTCTTTACGCAGGCGCCGGCGCAGTTCGCGGTAGGCATCGCGGAAATAGCCCGCCAGACCAAACAGGCGAACCTCCCCTGCGTGCCACGCCTCCGTCAGTATGACGCCAAAGTACTGGCTGCGACGCCGCTCCGTCGTCCTCTGCTTCCACCAATCGTGATAGCGCCGGCTGGTGCGAACCACCACATAAAAGGCGGGCAGGGTACTCACAAGCAGGGCAGGGGGCAGCCAGGTTCCGTAGGGCAGCAACACCGCGGCCATCGCTATCAGGGTGATGCTGTTTTGCACTAGGCTGCCGCTGCTCTCGAGCAACGCCAGAGGACGATTACTCGCGTCGCCGCGAGCTCTGTAGAGGTGGTCGTAAAAGTCAGGCGTTTCATAAAAGGCCAGATCTACCGAAGCCGACTTGGCGTGCACAAGATCGGTGATATGGTCCTGAATGAGCTCTGACTGGGCAGTGCCGATCCACTCCAGGCAGACCTTGAGCAGTTCTGTGAGTAACAGAATGCTGCCAATGCCGAGGGCTACCACAACGACCGGTCGCACGCTTTCCCAGGTTGTGCCTCGTCCCACCGTCGCTTGCAAGCCATCCACCAGCGGCTTCGTCAAATAGACCAACGCCACTGGCATCAATCCCTGCACCGCGAGCAGAATGCCCCACGCAACCATCCATCCCCTGGCTGCCGTCCAGATCAGACCAAACACTCGTATCATGTAAGACAGCTTGAGCGCTGTATGATGAATCATGGGCCTGAGTGACTTGCCTTCTGGTCGCATTGGCGTCATGGCTAATTACCGGTCCAACCGGTCTAGCGCGGGTTGCTCACTCACAGCCCGAACCATGGCTGCTACGTCGCCCGCGGCGACCGCACTGGCGCGGCGGATCAGGGACCAGCTCGCGCAAGGCCTGGACCGCTGGGTGGCTGAAGCGGGGGGAGGCACGGGGCCCCCATCCGGCGGGCTGCGGCTCACCGCGTCCTGTTGCGGCGCGGATGGGTGGGTCAGTCGAGCGTTGGGCGAAAATGCCAGCAGATGCTAAGGAGCCGGCGCCACAGGCCGGCGAGAAAAAACCCCGACACCGCGTGAAGCGTGCCGGGGTTTCACTACGATCGACGGCTCGAAGACGGGTTCAGCTGCCCGCGTTTGCCGACAGCTCGCTAAAACTGTCGAGGTGGCAGTTGGTTACGCAACCCTTTACTCCGCCCGGGGTCGTGAACGTACAGTCGGCGATATGACCGTAGACGACCAATCTGGGCGATTCGTACGTTCTCTTCATTCGACACCCCCTGGGCGGTTAGGGTGATCCCTGGGCCGTGCACGTACCCCCAATCAGGCAGGCCCGCACCCCCGCCTGTCTTCCGGCAAGTTGTCTGCCATCGGGGCTGGTGCTTGGCGGAACGGGGGGGAGGCCGTGAAATCGCTGTAGCCCTGCAACACCTTGAGGCAAAAGTGTGCAGCACGGGCGCTTCTAACCAGAGTCACGGTCGAAATTGCTCCGCAATCCGCTCCACGGTCGCATCAAGGCTCGCCAAGCGAAGCGGGCGGTACAGGTTCCAAGTCGGGAGCGCACCGACCAAGCGCGTCAGTTGGCGGAACGACCGGGCTCGGGCCTCGTCAGTCCGGAGGTGGAAGTTGAGAGACCAGAGATCCGCAAGCGCCACCGATGCGGCAGCGCGCTCGAACCGCAGGTCGTCCGTCGATTCACGCAGGAATACGATGGCTCTGATTGGGATGGGGGCGCTGCTGCCCTTGCGATCGTCGTCGAGCGCCAGGTAGACGCGGTCGGGGCGAGCCAGGACGACGTGCGTGCCCAAGGAAGGGTGTCCGCCGTATACATCAGGGCGAATGCGCAACAGCGCGGGACCGGGGAGCAACTCGGGCATCGGATTCACCCGGCAACACGCGAGGTCCTCGCTCAGGATGCGATAGCCGTGCTGATGAAAGGCGAGGGCGAGCGTGGTCTTGCCGTATTGCCGCGGCGCGGCGAAAACGACCGCTCCGGCGCCCACCTCCACCGCCGCGGCGTGCAACGGCAGGTCCCCGCGATGTATGAAGCAGAGCGTAGCCGGAATCCCCCACAGGCGCTGCTCGCGCACGATCTCCTCATCGCCGTCAGGGATCTCAATGCGCCCGCGTTCCGGATCGATATGATACACGCCGGCGTCCGAGGCCCAGAACTCGAACCCTCGATCCGCCTGGTACAACGTTCCCTGCGCCTCCTGGCCACCCCCCGCAAGCGTCCAGTCGGCGAGTGGCGCGACCTGCGGCCGTCTCCGCGGCTCCGGGGCTGTGACGACTTCAAGCGTCTCCACACCCCCGCCCGATCGGAGGAACCGGAGGGACTGCTGGCAGCGAACCTGGAAGCCGAACGCCGACGGCGCCGCTCGGGCTACAGGGGGGGCAGGGAAGCCGCTCACCATGCGTTGAGGAACGCGTGGATCCGGGCCAGATCCTTCGCCCAGTGCCAATCGAACCTACTGAAGTTTCCCTGCTCGATCCGTTGCGCCAGGCGGCGGTAGTCCACCCCAGGTATGCGATAGCGCGGCTCGGCAAGCCAGTGCTTCAGTGTGGGATAATCCACCTGGGCCATGACATGGTCATCGAAGTAGGTCTTCTCACGGCGATCGAGGATTGGGTCGGGGAGTCTGCCTCGCAGCAGCCCACGGGCCAGGGTCTTGTAACGAAGGTCCGGACACTTGAGCTCGGCGGGGAGACTGAGGAAGAACTCCCATAGATCGATGTCGGCGAGGGGTCGCCGGACCGTGACACCCTCTTGTGCGGCGCAGACCTCGTCCGCTTCGATGGTGATCGTCGATCCCTCGGTGCCAAAGAGTTGAACTTGCGTCCAGCGCAGGCGGCTGGATGGCAGCAGGTCGGTGCGATAGGGGATCTCGTTGATCTTGCGGGCGTCGAGCCAGTCGGGGATCCGCTGGGGGTAGTCCAGGCGCCGCCAGTGGAGATACCAGTTCGCCAAGCGGCCGGGGATGAAAGTGGCCAGCAGGTGCTGCGCGAGCCTCCGCCACGAAACGCCGCGTCGGCGCTCCGTCAGCAGCAGGCCGCCGAGCGCCCGCCAGCGCGCATGTGTCACGAGGTGGGATACCAAGTGGTCTGGGCTGCCGAATGCGAACTCGGCAAAGTCCCCGGTCAAGAGGTTCGTGTAGCCAAGCTGGCGAGCCAGCGCGTGGTTCTCAGCGAGCTCCGGCACCGAGACGATCGGCACGGGGCTGCCGAACAGGCGACACCATTTCTCCACGTCGTCGAGCCCGCGCGAGCGGGGGCGATAGGTGTGGAGCTCGATGCCGCAGTGTTCGCTTACCAGTTCGATGTAGCGACGCTCGTCGACGGCCGGCAGGTCCGGAAAGACCGCGGACAGTGCGCCGATCGGCCGACCGGTGCGCCGACGGTGCTCCGGGGCGGCGAACACCGCGACGGCAGGGGAGTCGACCCCGCCGCTCAACAGAATCGCATCCCTGCCCGTGAGGCTGCGCGCCACCGCTTGCCCCAGCAGCTCTAGGAACCGGTCCCGGACATCGGCCAGGCTGAGGCGGGCCGATTCGAGCAGCTCGACCGGGTGCCAGTATCGCCGCGTGGCGACGCCGTTCTCGCCATCGACGATGAGCGTGGTGGCCTGGGCCAGACGCGCAACACCTTTCAAGGCCGCCGGGGTGTTGGAGGGCATCCGCCCATAGAAAATCTGCTCGAGCACCGCGAAGTCCGGCTCTTCCGAAAGCTGCGCCCCGACGGCCACCTGCCGGGGCTCGCTCGCGGCGACGAAGGCTCGCGGGTCGTCCCTATAGAACAATGGGCGGAAGCCGGCGTGGTCGCGGAAGCACCAGACGGCCCTGCCGTCGGTAACGATCCCGGCAAAGCAACCTCGCATCCGGTTCGGGGCGTCCGGCCCAAACGCCCGGAAGGCCGCGACGACGACGTCGGCATCCGCCGGCGACGCAGGCGGAGAGCCCGCTGCGGTGAGCGCCTGGTGAAGCTCCGCCGCGTTGTCCAGCCGACCGGATAGAGCGGCGACGAGGGGACCCTCGGAGGAGACGGTCGAGTCCACGAAATCTGGCCGGTTGGCGATGCCGAGCACGCAATTCCCCAGCACGCGCAGCGTGGTGCAGGAGCCGCGGTGCGGTGCGGCGGCGAGCATCTTGCGGGCGAGCGCCGGATCGGAGCTCGCTGCCCTGCCGAGGATCGCGATCATGAGGGTGGCTCTCTCGACGTCAGACCGGGGCGCCCGGGAGGGGCGGCAAGGGGGTGTAAGGGGGCTCGCCACGGAGCTCGCCCACGACGATGTCCCCACCGCTCTCCACCCACGCGTGGGCTGTGAGGCGGCCCCTCTCGGTCTTAATGACGCCTATCCGCAGCTCGGCCGGATGGCCGGCCCGCGTGAGGAGCGCTTCGGCGGCAAGGGCCTGGGGGAGACAGGTGGCCTGTGGCACGACCCGCTGGGCGACGGCGACGGCCCAGGCGATGCGTTCCTTCGTCGCGGCGGCAACGGAGGTTGAGCGAGCGGCTCGCGCCAAGAGACGACGGACGACCCGGAGCGGCAGCAGCCACAGGGCCAGCCTGGTTGCGCCGAGCAAGAACACCGACCGCACCAGGAGCGAGCGATCCGCGCCCGGAAGGCGCAAGAACTTATCGAGCGGCCTCGGTCCCATCTCTGACCTCGATCAAGCCTTCGGTGGCGAGCTGGCGGAGCAGGTCAAGGACATCGCGCTCGCACCGCTCGAGCTCGACGTCGTACTCGCGCGCAATGACGTCGCGGATATCCGCCACCCGTGCCGGCTCGCGTACCAGTTCCCAGATACGCGCCCCAACCTGATCCAAGCCGTAGTACATCGCGGTTCGCAGGCTGAGAACGATGGCTTCGCCCGCGAGATCGGACGACACCTGGTCCTTGGTCGCGACGACGACCGAGCTCGTCGCAAGGGCGCCGTTAACGGTCGGTGAGGCCATGACTGCTCTCCTGGCGTCTCGGGTTAGGGTGCGTTGACTGGGAGCGCGAAGCGTTGGGTCCGTCGCAAGTAGGCCAACCCGGCACCGAGCTTTCGCAGCTGAGCCCAGAGGGGGCGGTGCCGGGGCTGCTCCGACTCGTGCTGCTCCGAACCCGCTATCTCCGAACCCGCCATCCATCTCTCGCACACGTGCCAGGGGCGCACTGGACCGTGCCCGCTCCAGCGGGGCAAGATACCGGCCTCCCACAGCCGGCGCGCAAGCAGCACCGAAGGGCAACCGTCCCTGGACGGGAAGAGATTTGATACGTAGTGCCGTTCGATTCTCTCCAGCAACAACTCAGGGCGAGGGGGGCGCAACGCCGCCAGGACGCGATCCGGCACGTCTGCCCCGGCCAGGCGTCGCGACAGCCTGAGCGTCCAGAAGCAACACGTCCCGGCCTGGCTCTTCCGAGCCAGGTCGACGAACTCCGGCCACTCAACATCGCCGCGCCAGATGATCGCTGCTACGTCCCTGAGCGTGCGCCACGCTCCCCACTGCATCTCGTGCGACCAGGCGAAATGCACACACACGTGCCACAGTTGGTGCAGTGGGTGGGGAACCGTCAGGACGCGCCCATTCAGAGGCACTTGTTTCGCTTGTGCCCACACGGTGGCCGCCGAAAACCGGAACGGGTGACCGCCCGGCAAGAGATCGCCATGTATCTCGAGGCGAGACGCCCCTCCGGGGTCTTGGATGAGCGGGGGCAAGTGCTGGTGGGCCGTGTAGCGTTGGCTGGCCCACCGGGCCGACGGCCACGTCCAGCCGTGCGTTTGCAGCAGGGACCAAGCCTGTGCCGCGCGGTGGGGCGGCACGAGTACATCGAGATCTACCATCGGCCGATCGACGAACGAGGGATAGGCCGTGTAGCCCAGTCCGGCGCCCTTGAGCAGCATCACATCGATCCCCTGCTCGGCGAGAACGTCGAGTGTCTTGTGGAGCAGTTGCTCGAGATGGAGCATCTGCATCACCGAGGCCGCGGCGAGCTGTCGCAATTCGTGCGCCGCAGCGTGGGGGACTGCCAGGCCGAGGCGCCACAGCTGTCGCAGTGCGATGGAGGTTGCCTTCTCGTGTTCAGCCAGGGCGCACAGCTTCGCCCAGTCGATCCCCGCGGTCAGCAGCCGCCGCATACCGGTCTCGCTGGGCGGTACGGCAGCCGTGAGCAACAAGAGCTGCGCTTCGGGAGAGAGCAACGTGCGGGTCATGGTCCGGGATTCGGTCAGTACTGTGCTAGCGTGCCGGCACGCCCGGCGTAATGGGGTCCCTGAGAGAACGCGAACAGGCTGGCCCCAAGCAATACTGCAGCGAACGCCGAAAGGGTCGCAATGTCCGCGGCCCGACACTGAACGGGGCGCCGTCGAGCAGGGTCCGCCGGAGTGCCCGCACTCCACACGTCAGGGGCAGAAACGCCGAAAGGTCGTGTAGCTATGATGGAATGACGTGCGTTGGATAATATACGCCGCCGAGCACCCCTGAGAGCGTAACGACGCCGAGCGATAGCGGTCCGGTCGTCTTGAACCTGATGAAGAAACGAAGCCGTCAAGACACTGAACGGGATGTGAGGCTGGATGCTTAACGAAAGGATGCCGAGCGCCGGAGACCCCGGTGCTAAGGCACGTGCGCGCCTAGGACCCACGCCGTGAGCCGCGTGATCGCCCCCTGTACTCGTACTCAACTCGTTGTACGCATGGCGTCAACGCCCCCAGACTTGTAGCGCGGCTTCGCGACTCCACCAATGTCGCTTCGGCCGAGTAGTGCCGCATCCCGTGCCGGATGAGCACCACCGCATGCTCCGTCACCGGCTCTAAGTCAGTTCGGGGTGCGGCGAGGAAGCAGCCTCGGTCGGGACCCGGCATGGCCTGCCGGGTCGGGATGGCAAATCCGGGACCAGGTTTGTGACGGGAAGCCGCTCGCGTGCCCAGGGTATCTAACCGCATGAGCTGCCACTAATTACGCCGGCGTGGACCGCGCGTTCTTTCGGGTCGACCGATCGAGCCCCGGACCGACGCTGCACGCGTACCACAGGTGGGGCGCAATACTCACTCCATGTCGTCCGCATGGCTTTTCCCTCGCTCGGGCATTTGGCTTGCGCCCGGTGGCCGCTCAGTCGGTTGAACGCGGGCAGCACCCTGTCCGCGCACCATGCCGAGCCGGTTGTACGGCCCCTGTCGGATGCGGTCAGGGGGTACGTGCGCCTACCAGTGGGACCGGCCTCTGGGGATCGCCAGATTCGCGTCGCCGCGGCGCGCCTGGCGCCTCGGTGTGGCTCCGAGTATTCATGACCTCTGTGTCGCAGTGCGCTCCCGGTCACCCGGTATCGCCTGCGCTCGGCGGGCGCACCGCGGCCTTGCTCGCCCGCCGACTCACGGATCCATCGAGACCGCGCCGCCCGAGCCCGGCCCGAGCCCTCCGGTGTTCGCGCTCCGGGTCGGCTACGAGGCGGTGGCCGACCTCCACGCCACGCCCGTCCGCGCGGACGACCTCCTTGCGCGCGCGACGACGGCGCTCGCGCTCGGCCGCCGCAGACCGGATGGCCCCGCATCCGACGCTTCGCAGCGGACCCCTAGCCCCCGGCGTGCCACCCGCCGCGCTCGCCCCCCCGCCGCGATCCGACGAGCTCCTCGATTCGATCGACTAAATAGGCACTGAACGGCAACACGCTGGTGGACGCGGGCAACACAGCGTTCAGGAGATGAAACGAGCGGTCGTCGCTGCAGGCGCTTCGCCCGAGCGCTTACCACAGCCGAGCCGTGCGCTGACCACAGCAGGGAGGCTCTCGCGTGTGCGAGCAGTCGGCGCGCTGGAGGCATGAGCCTTGTCTACGTTGCGAAAGACTGTCAGCGGAGGGCAGCGATTTACCACGTCCCCTGCGGCGTCACGGAACATCATCCTCCAAGAACCGGGCGCACGGCCAGCACTTACGCTGCGCGCTCACCCGGCTCCGCTGACAGGAGTACTCACCTCGACCCAGCAATCCGGAGCCCACCACATGCACACCGGGACGTGAGCGTATCGTCGACGTTGCCAACGGAGTGCCGGACGGCGCGGCGTGCACGAAGAGCCGTTAGGCCGCGCCCCAAACGACCAGAACGATAACCCCGTGTGCGGCGACGAGGTCCGCGGCCGGGCCGGTCGCACCATCAACGCGAGACGCCGCGGTCCCTGCTATGATGATCCCTCAGCTTCCGGCGGCTTCGCGATCGCGCCCTTGCAGCGTGGTGTCAAGCCAGTGCGCCAGCTGCTCGAAGCGGAATGGCTTCTGAAAGACGGTGGAGTGATGTAGCTGCAACCACGGTTGTACATCGGGGGCATCCGCATCGGCCGTCATGAAGGCGACCCGATCCTGCAGATGCGGCCACCGGTGCACGATGGCGAGGGACAAGGCGAGCCCCGATATCGTCGGCAGGCGAACGTCCATCAGGACCGCGTCTACGGACTCACGGCCAAGGAGCGCGTAGGCGCTGTCCGGCTCAGCGGACGTGAGGACGCGATACCCCAGGGACCCGAGGACGCTCTCGAGCGCCGCTCGGAGCGAGGCGTCGTCATCGACGACCAGCACGGTGGGCCGGGTCGCATCCATATTCGCATGATGAAGGCGGCCGGGCGCAAAGGACGTGACCGGGGTCACACAAGGCGAGCGTGGGCTACGCGCTCACGCAACCGCTAGCGAGGATGGCACGCTCATGGGTAGGGCGCGCTTCACGCGGGATTCTATCATCGGCTCTGGAGCGTCCCTCTTCCCTGACATTTGGCTGACGCCGTGAATAAGCGCGCGCCGGTGACCAATGTGTGGCCGTGCCGCAACACATTGCCCGCCTACCGAGGGGAGCGAGTCACCCTGCGGCGAGCACGCGACAGGCACAGAACGTGCGCCCGCACATGCGTGCGCGACCGGTGCTCCTCGTGGCCCTCCAGTTGCGGCGATCACGCGATCAGCGCTGGGCAGCCCGGCGGACAACGGGAGTGCACAGGGCGGTCGCGGAACTGGCCGCTGAGCAAACCACTCAACCAGGGTGACGGCCCATGTACGGAACAGTCCGTCGGTACCGAGTGAGGCTCGGGACCGTCCCGCAAGCCGTGAAATACGTTCGCGGGAATCTCCTGCCGCTCCTGAGGCAGA
>WNFB01000931.1_pt1 | contig 24421 bp, 23 predicted proteins | sample 5400501 | NCBI WGS metagenome assembly WNFB01 (sample SAMN13153341, study PRJNA577476) | soil metagenome | isolation source: 200 cm saprolite under Douglas fir tree site 2 hole 1 | place: USA:California | collected 2015-04-18 | reverse complement strand
TGTCCATCGCGGCCAGGACGCTGCCTCACGCGGCCGATGCGCGCACGTGTCCGAAGTGCGGCTCGAGCCTCATCTTCGACGCGGTTTACGTCGGCCACGACGGCGTGTACCGCTGCCCCAACGGCGATTTCGCCCGGCCTCAGCCGGAGCTGACCGCGACGAACATCGCGCTCAACGCATTCGAGAGCCTCGCCCTGACCATCGCGGGCACCCGGATCGAGCTTCCGCTTGGCGGCCTCTACAACTGCTACAACGTGCTCGCCGCATACGCGGCGGCCTACAGCGTCGGCCTCGAGCCTGGCTACATCGCCGACAGGCTGAAGACGTTCAAGGCGGCGTTCGGCCGCCAGGAGCGCGTCGAGTTCCGCGGCCGCCACCTCGTCCTGGTCCTGTCCAAGAACCCGGCCGGTTTCAACGAAACGGTGCGCACCGCCGTCTACCTGGCCAATGGGACCAATTACGTGCTCGGCCTCAACGACCGCAAAGCGGACGGCACCGACGTGTCGTGGATCTGGGACGTCGATTTCGAGCAGCTGAAGGACAGGGCGCGGGTGGTCATCCCCGCAGGCGTCCGCGCGCACGACCTCGCGGTGCGACTCAAGTACGCCGGCGTGAAGGCAGAGGAACCCGAGACGGACCCGGGAAAAGCCCTCGACCTCCTGATCAAGAACACCGACGAGGGCGACACCGCGTACGTGTTGAGCACCTACACGGCGATGCTGGACCTGCGCGCCGACCTCGTGAGGCGCGGATGGGCGCAGCCCTACTGGGAAACATGATCGGAAACGTGAAGTTCACCGTCGGCTGGCTCTACCCCGACCTGATGAACATCTACGGCGACCGCGGCAACATCCTGACGCTGCTCAAGCGCGCCGAGTGGCACGGCCTCGACGCGCGGCTCAAAGAGCTGGGCCGAGGCGAACCGAAAGAGCTGCAGGACGTCGACGTCTTTTTCTTCGGCGGAGGCCAGGACCGCGAGCAGGGCCTGATATACGACGACCTCCGCCAGCACAAGCAGGAGTCACTGCAAAAAGCGATCGATCACGGCGCGCAGATCCTCGCCGTGTGCGGCGGTTACCAGCTCCTGGGCCACTACTACCAGACCGCGAATGGCGAGCGCTATGACGGAATCGGAATGCTCGACGTGAGGACCGAGGCGGGGAAGAAGCGCTTCATCGGCGACGTCGTCGTGCAGACACGTCTCGAAGGCATCGTGCCGGACACGCTCGTCGGATTCGAGAACCACAGCGGACGCACCTTTCTCGGCCCGGACGCCAAACCGCTGGGCAAGGTCCTCAGGGGAAAAGGCAACAACGGCTCCGACAAGACCGAAGGGGCGGTGCAGGGGAGCATCATCGGCACCTACATGCACGGCTCGCTGCTGCCGAAGAACCCGCACGTCGCCGACTATCTGATCGGCAAAGCCCTCACGCGACGGGGCGGCGGCGCCCTTTCCCACCTCGACGACTCGGCTGAGCTTGCCGCTCACGGGTGGATCCTGCAGCGCGCGCAACGACGGTAGTCCGCGAGCCGTTTCCATTCACCGCGACCTGCCGTCGCGAGACCAGCGCCTCTCGCAGCACCTGGTCGATCGACTCGAGCAGGACGAACTGCATCTGCTTGCGCAGGTCGGCGGGGATGTCGTCGAGGTCGGCCTCGTTGTGCAGCGGGATCAGCACGCGCCGCAAGCCCGCGCGGTGAGCTCCTAACACCTTCTCCTTGATCCCGCCGATCGGCAGCACGCGGCCGCGCAGCGTGATCTCGCCGGTCATCGCCACGTCGTCGCGCACCGGGCGGCCGGTGAGGATCGACGCCATCGCCGTCAGCACGGTCACCCCGGCTGACGGTCCCTCCTTGGGCTGCGCGCCCGCCGGCACGTGGACGTGGATGTCGTTCTTGTCGAACAGCGTGGGGTCGATCCCGATGTCGCCCGCGCGCGATTTCAGGTATGACAGCGCTGCCGCCGCCGACTCCTTCATCACCTCGCCCAGCTGACCCGTCAGCTTCAGCTCGCCCTTGCCGGGCGTCAGGGTCGCCTCGACGAAGATGATCTCGCCACCGGTCGGCGTCCATACCAGGCCGGTCGCGATGCCGGGCCGGTCGATGCGCTCGGCCACGTCGTCGAAGAAACGCCGCTTGCCCAGCGCGGCCCGCACCTTCTTGGCGCCGTCCATCTGCTTGAGGCGCTTGCCGGAAGCGATTTCGGCCACATCGCGCCGGATCAGCGAGGCGATCTCGCGCTCGAGGTTGCGCACGCCCGCCTCACGCGTGTACTCGCGGATGATCAGGCGCACCGCGTCCTCCGGGATGGTGAGCTCCCCCTCCCGCAATCCGTGAGCCAGGACCTGCTTCGGGATCAGGAAACGCTCAGCGATCTGCACCTTCTCCTCTTCGGTGTAGCCCGAGAGGTGCAGCACCTCCATGCGGTCGCGCAGCGCCGGTGGGATCGTTTCCAGGGAGTTGGCCGTGGTGATGAACATCACCTTCGACAGGTCGAACGGCACGTCCAGGTAGTTGTCCCGGAAGTCCTTGTTCTGCTCGGGGTCGAGCACCTCGAGCAGCGCGGACGACGGATCGCCGCGCCAGTCCGCGCCGATCTTGTCGACCTCGTCGAGCATGAACACCGGGTCGTTCGACTCGGCGCGGCGGATCGCCTGCAGGATGCGTCCGGGCATCGCCCCGATGTAGGTGCGGCGGTGACCGCGGATCTCCGCCTCGTCGTGCACGCCGCCCAATGAAGCGCGGGCGAACTTGCGGCCCATCGCGCGGGCGATCGACTGGCCGAGCGAGGTCTTGCCCACGCCAGGCGGACCGACGAAGCAGAGGATCGGCTCGCGCCCGCGGTCGGTGGAGCCTCGCTCCTGCTTCAGCCGGCGCACCGCCAGGTGCTCGACGATGCGCTGCTTGACCTTGTCGAGGTCGTAGTGGTCGGCGTCGAGGATCTCGCGCGATTTCTTGACATTGACCTCAGCGCCGGTGGAGACGTTCCACGGCAGGGAGACGATCAGCTCGAGGTACGTGCGAATGACCGACGACTCGGGTGACGCTGAGGGGATGCGCTCCAACCGCGCGATCTCGCGGTCGGCCTCGCGCTTCGCCTCCGGCGACAGCCCCGCCTTCTCGATGCGCTCGCGCAGCTCGCTCAACTCCGCGTGCTCGGTGTCGAGCTCGCCCAGCTCGCGCTGGATAGCCTTGAGCTGCTCGCGCAGGAAGTATTCGCGCTGCGCCTTGCCCATCTGCTCTTCGGCCTGCGACTGGATCTTGCGTCCCAGCTCGAGCACCTCCAGCTCGTGCGACATGTGGCCGAGGAGCTTCTCCAGCTTCGCTTTCGCGGAATCGAGCTCGAGGACCTCCTGCCGCTGCTCGGTCGTCAGCCGGATGTGGTTGGCGATGTAGTAGGCGAGATGCAGCGGGTCGTCGATGGCGCCCGCCGCTCCGGCCAGCTCCGCGGGCAGGTGCGGAGCGAGCGAAACGAGCTGTTGAAACGACGTGATCGCGCGGCGCATCAGGGCCTCGCGCTCGATCGTGAGGATGTCCTCGGCGTACTCGGGATGCATCTCCACGGCGCAGGTGAGGTAGGGCTCCTCGGATTGCGCCTCGGTCAGACGGATGCGGCGCAGCCCGAGCACCGCCAGCTGCACCGTGCCGTCGGGCAGCTTGAGCAGGTGCTGCACGCGCACCATCGCGCCGACGTGATGGATGTCCTTGAAGCCCACCTCTTCGGCGGATTCGTCGAGCTGCGTGGCGACCGCGATGTGGCGCTCGACGCCGGTGAGGTCCTCGAGCAGCTGGAGCGATTTCTTGCGGCCGACGGAGAGCGGGATGAAGATGCGCGGAAACACCACCGTCGACTTCAACGGCAGCACCGGCAGATGCGATGGCACCGCACCTTCGACGTTGGGTGCCGGGACTTCGCTCACGAGAAGCTGATGCTACGCCCTGAGATCAGGTGTTCGGCCAGAACTCGGCGGGGCCCCAACCCGAGTTGAGCGCGAAGGGGCTCTGCCCCGGTAGGAAGTAGACCGACCTCTCCACGCCGATCGCAAGGTTCATCGCGAACACCTCGCCGGTGGGCGCCGTCCCCCACGGACCGCATCCCGGCTGCATCGGGTCACACGGGGCTTCCTCCTGGTACCAGACCCAACCCGGCTCGACGAAAACGACCTCCGACCGCAGCTTGTCGACGACCAATCGAGTGGTGTCGCTTGCGACGTCGTAGATCCAGACGCGCAGGCTCGTGGGCGTGGCGGCGTCGGTGTACGCGCTGTACGCAACCTGTGCTCCGGCCGGCGCGACGCCCGCCTCGTACGTCCACTGCTTCGCACCTTTGAGCGGGACGAAGCCGCCCTCGGGCGTCCACGTCTGCGAGCCGGACATGCCCGACACGAACAGCCGATGACCCTTCCAGTCCCACGCGGCGAAAGTGGCGTTGATGTCGAGCGTCGCGACGCGAACGCGATCCGATACTCGCCACACGACCGCGGGCGTCGCCCCCTTGCCGATCGGCCATCCGGACACGAGGTACTGACCGTCGGCCGAGAAGGCGAGGATCGGCCGTGGAAGTCCGAATCGGCAAACGCAGTCTGTCAGCGGCTGCGGAAACGAATAGAGCGCGGTCGACTTGCGCTGAGAGTACAGCCAGACCTGGATCGCTGCGTTGCCTGCGGCGTCCATCGTCTGGATCGTCGTGGCGCCGGCGCTCCCGTCTGGCGTCCAGGCCCCGGCTCCGCCCCACGCCGGGTTGAGCATCGGCAGCGGGATCGAGCTGGCCACCGTGTCGCTGCCGTCTGTCATGGAGTGATGCATGACCTCGGCGCCGCCCGGCGCGTCCCGCAGAAAGCTCAACGTGTAGGCCGGATACAGGTGAACCGGGGCGCTGACGAAGCGGCACAGGAGCATCGGGCGCACCGGGTCGGTCACGTCGTAGATGGCGCGCCCGATCAGCACGATCGGTCCGCCCGACGGCGTCGTCACGCACTGCACCGTCCGCGCCGGCGGCGTGGGACTCGGACTTGGGCTCGGACTTGGCGATGCAACCGGACTCGGGGTGAGAGTCGGAGTTGGCGACTGCGACGCCACGAGGGGGCCATTCGCGGTGCAAGCGCAGACGAGGCAGGCGACCGCGCCGATCAGGCCGATTGCCTTCATCAATCGGGTCGAGCCACAGATACGGGATTCATTTGTTCGGCCAGAACTCGCCGGGGCCCCATCGAGACTGGAGTGCCGTCGGGCTTTCGCCCGCCTGGAACACGACCGGAGTTTCCACTCCGGTGGTCAGGTCCATGGCGAACACCTTGCCGGTCGGACCGGTCGCCCACGGACTGCAGGTCGGTTGGGCGGGGTCGCACTTCGCTTCCTCGAGGTACCAGACCCAGTGGTCCTTCACGAAGATGACCTCGGAGCGCATCTTGTCGATGAGCAGACGGGTCGTGTGGCTCGTGATGTCATACACGTACACGCGGAGGTCGACCGGGTTCGGGGGATCGAGGTACGCGGTGTAGGCGACCTGCGATCCATCCGGCGATAGCCCAACTTGAAACGGCCATGCCGTTGCGCCATCGAGTGGCGTGAAGCCGTCTTCCGGCGTCCAGGACCGCGAGGTGCCGGCCCGTTCCGTTATGTAGAGACGGTGGCCTGTCCGGTCCCAGAACGCGGTTACCTCGCCGGGATCGAGCACCTGGACGAGAGCGCGATCCGCGACCCGATAGACCCGGAGTGAGGTCGCGCCTTTGCCGATGGGCCAGCCCGAAACGAGATACTGCCCGTCGGCCGAGAAAGCGAGCACGGGCGGCGGCAGGCCGAAGCGGCAGACGCAGTCGGTCAGCGGCTGCAGGAACTCATAGAGCTCGGACGTTTCGGGCTGCGAGAAAAGCCAGATCTGGATCAACGTGTTGCCCCCCGGATCGGTGGCCGCCAGGGCCGTCGCCGCCTTGTTGCCATCGATTGTCCACGCGCCCGATTGACCCCACGACGCGTTGAGCAGGGCGATGGGCCACCCTGCGATGACGCTTTCGTTGCCGCTTCCCATCGAACGGAGGACCACCTCCGTTCCGGAGGGGCCTGACTGGCGCAGATAGCCAAACGTGTCGCCGGTGTACAGGTGTGCCACGGTGTTGGTGATCTGGCACAGCAGCCTCGGATGGACCGCGTCGGTCACGTCGTAGAGGGCCTGCCCGATCAGCACCATGGGGCCGCCGGCGGGCCGGGCGACGCAGCGCGCATTCGGCGTCGGGACACCGGGAATCGGGCTCGGCGAGCCGCCTTTGGCGCCGACCGGGCTCGCTGACGCAGACGGCGCCGGGGTCGCGCCCCCTTTCGCCGACGGGCTGGACGCCGACGCCAGCGGCGACGCGGCGCACGCAGTCGCGGCAAGAAGGACGGCGACAATCAGGGATAATCGCGTTGATCTGAGCCCGACCCTGACTACGGTCATACTCGCCGCCGGCCACGGTACGCGAATGCGCTCGCGGATTCCCAAAGTCCTCCATCCGATTTGCGGCCGGCCCATGATCGACTGGGTGCTCGAGGCGGTCAACGAGGCGGGCGTCAGCCACGTTACGGTCATTGCAAACCCCCACCACGCCGAGCTCGCGGCCCACCTGGACGGGAAAACGGAGCTCGTGTACCAGAGAGAGCCACGAGGCACCGCGCACGCGCTGCAGCAGATCCCCGCCGGCGAGCTGCGCGGCCGCCAGGTCCTCGTCGTCAACGGCGACTCGCCGCTGCTCACCGCCGCGAGCATCCTCAAGGTCCTCCACGCGCACAACGAAGAGGGCGCGCCGGCGACCATCGCCAGCGTCGACGACCCGACGCGCGACGACGGCCGCATCGTGCGGGCACAAGACGGCTCGTTGGACCGCATCGTCGAGCGGAAGGACGCAACGCCGCAGCAGCGCAACGAAATTCACGAGTTCAACGTCGGCCTCTACTGCTTCGACGGCAGCAAACTTGTCGCCGAGCTCGAGAAGGTCAAGGACGACAACAAGGCGGGCGAGTTCTACCTGACGGACGTTTTCCTGCACCTGAAGCCTGTCACGGTGGTCAAGCTCGACGACCCGAGTGAGGCGATGGGCGTGAAGGACCGCGTGCGGCTCGCCCGGGCCACCGGCATCCTCCGCCGCCGCATCCTCGAGCGCTGCATGCTCGGCGGCGTGACAATCGTCGATCCCGACAGCACCTTCATCGACGGGACAGTGGCAATTGGCATGGACACGGTCATCGAACCCTTCACGGTCCTGAAGGGCAGCACGAACATCGGCTCTGAATGTCGGATCGGACCGCACGTGTATATAGAGGACGCGAGGATCGGCGACCGCTCGGACTGCGGGCCCTTCGCCAAGCTGCGACCCGGCACCGAGATCGCGGAGGACGTCCACATCGGCAGCTTCGCCGAGCTGGTCCGGACCAAGGTCGGCAGGGGAACCAGGGTTCCCCACGTGTCCTACCTGGGCGACACCGACCTCGGGGCGGACGCCAACATCGGCGCCGGTACGATCACGGCCAACTTCGACGGGACGAACAAAAACCTGACCGAGATCGGCGACGGGGCTTTCACCGGTGTGGACACCATGCTGGTCGCGCCCGTCAAACTTGGTAAGGGAGCACGCACCGGGGCCGGTTCGGTGGTGACCAAGGACGTGCCGGACGGCGCGACAGCCGTGGGAGTTCCAGCTAGGGTGATACGGAGGAAACCTTGATCGGGAGGCTGCAGACCGCGGTCGAGTACACCGGGACCGACACCTCGCCGTGGGGTGAGCTGAAGCTCATCTCGGGCAGCGCCAACCCGAAGCTCGCCGCCCGGATCGCCGAGATCCTCGACGTCCAGCTCACCGATCCCCGCCTGCGCCATTTCCCGGACGGCGAGATCAACGTCAAGATCGAGGACTCGATGCGCGGCCACGACGTGTTCGTGATCCAGCCCACGAGCCCGCCGGTCAACGAGCACCTGATGGAGCTGTTCATCATCCTCGACGCGCTGCGGCGCGCCTCGGCCGGCCGGGTGACCGCTGTCATCCCGTACTACGGCTACGCGCGCAAGGAGCGCAAGACGCAGCCGCGCGAACCGATCTCGGCCAAGCTGGTGGCCAACTTCATCACCCTCGCGGGCGCCGACCGGCTGCTCCTCTTCGACCTCCATGCGGAAGCCATCGAGGGCTTCTTCGACGTGCCGACCGACCACCTGTCACCGCACCGCATCTTCGGCGAGTACCTCAAGCACCTCGACCTCAAACACATCACCATCGTCGCCCCCGACGCGGGCGGCGGGCGCCGCGCCGAAGCGGTCGCCAACGACCTGGGCGCGCCGATCGCGTTCGGCTACAAGCGCCGGCTCGACGACGAGCAGTCGGTGGAGGTGATCGCGATCTCAGGTGACGTCAAGGGGCGGGACTGCGTCGTGGTCGAGGACATCATCACGACCGGCGGCACCGTCTCCAAGCTTGCCCTGGCGCTGCGCGCGCAGGGCGCCAACCGCGTGCTGATCGCGGCGACGCATCCAGTTTTGACCGGCGACGCAATGGAGAGACTGAAGAAAGCTGACGTGGAAGAGGTGATCGTGACCGACACAGTGCCAATCCCGGCCGAGAAGACGGGCTCCCCGTTGAAAGTGCTGTCGGTGGCACCTCTCCTCGCTGAGGCGATCATCCGGGTACACGAGAACCGGAGCGTCAGCGAGCTCTTCAGATAACCCCTTCTCCATGAACGGGCAAGAGTTGGCCGAGCTCATCGTCCTGTTCGCCTGCCTTGTCATCGCCGCGCTCGCCAGCGGCACGGAAACCGCGCTGACCTCGGTGGGGCGCTTGCGCGTCCGGTTCCTGGCCGAGCAGGGAAGCCAGGCCGGCGTGATCCTGCAGCGCCTGCGCGCCGACCCCAACCGGTTCCTGTCGACCGTGCTGTTCACCAACACGCTCGCGCTGATCGTCGCGTCGACGGCCACGGCGCTGATGGCCGACTCGGTCCTGACCCGGGCGGGCCTCGGGGAGGGGTGGCGCCTGTGGTTGACGCTGCTGGTCTCGGTGCTGCTGTCGGTGGTCTTGCTGATCGTCGCCGAGGTGACGCCCAAGACGCTTGCCATCGCGCACGCCGAGCGCTGGGCGCTGGCGGCGGCGGGTCCTGTCGACCGCGTGGCGACGTTCCTGAGCCCGATCCTGTGGGCGGTGACGATCGTCTCGCGCGGGATCACCGGTGGCCGCGGTGGTCGCGCTCCGTACCTGACCGAGGAAGAGCTGCTCACCGTGCTCCACGTCTCTGAGGAGCAGGGCGTGATCGAGGAGCAGGAGCACCAGATGATCCACGGCATCATCGAGATCGGCGACAAGACCGTGCGCGAGCTGATGATCCCGCGCACCGACATCGTCGCCGTCGACCGCGACGTGCAGCTGCGCGACATCGTGAAGCTGTTCAAGCAGCACCGTCACACGCGCATGCCGGTCTACGAGAACGACATCGACCACGTCATCGGCCTCATCCACACCAAGGACCTGCTGCTCTTCTACACGCTGTCCAGCTCGCAGAAATTCGACATCGACAAGGTGCTGCGGCCGATCCAGTTCACTCCGGAGCAGAAGAAGGTCGACGAGCTGCTGAACGAGATGCGGCTGAAGAAGCACCACATGGCGATCGTGGTCGACGAGTACGGGGGGACCGCGGGCCTGGTCACCTTGGAAGACCTCCTCGAGGAGATCGTCGGCGAGATCCGCGACGAGTACGACACCGCCGAGCAGGACGAGCTGGTGATGATCAACGACCACGAGGCGCGGGTCGAGGCGGGATATCCGCTCGAGGAGCTCAACGAGCGACTGCACCTCAACATCGAGGAGTCCGGCGACTACGACTCCGTCGGCGGTTACGTCCACGCGATGCTGGGCAAGATCGCCGAAGCGGGCGATTCGTTCCAGTCGGGCCTCGCGAAGTGGACCGTCGAGAAGGTGAAAGGGCGGCGCATCGAAACCGTGCGCCTCACCTCGGAGGAACCATGGCCGACGGAGGCGATGGGCCGCGACGGTTCGCACCAGGCCACCGTGGAGGAAGGAACTGGCCACCTATCGTGACCGCGCCGTCGTCCTGCGCAAGCTCGACTACGGCGAGGCTGACCGGATCTTCACGCTGCTGACGCACGAGCACGGCAAGGTGGGCGCGATCGCGAAGGGCGTGCGCCGGCCATCGTCGAAGCTCGGGCCGTCGCTCGAGCTGTACGGGCATGTCGACGTGCTGCTGGCGAAGGGACGCGGCGAGCTAGACGTGGTGGCGCAGGTGCAGCGCGTGCCGGGGTATCGGATCGAGGGCGACGTCTCGCGCATGGCACATGCCGCATTGATCGCCGAGCTCGCCGAGCGGGTGTGCGAGGACCGCCATCCGCTGGACGGGGTGTACGAGCTAACGGTGGGCGCGCTGTACGAGCTGGCCCACGAGTCGGATCCGCGCCGTGCGTCGGCGTGGTTCCTGATGTCGGCTCTTGATTTGCTGGGCTACGCGCCCCAGCTGATGGCGTGCGTGTCTTGCTCCCGTCCGCTCGCGGCGAAGCCGGCCGCGTTCAGCGCGGAGGCGGGCGGGTTCTTATGCGACCGATGCGCGCTGCCGGCGATGGAGCTGGTTCCGCTTGCCACCATCAAAGTCCTGCGGCTGATGGCTTCGGGCGACCTGGAGACCTACCGCCGGTTGAAGCTCGATGGCGCGGTGATGGCCTCGCTCGAAGGCGTCCTGCACTCCCAGCTCGAGTACCACATGGACCGCCGCCTGAAATCACTGGCGTTCCTGAACCAGATGCGGGTCTGATGGTGCTGCCGTTGAAGGCGGTGAGGTCCTCCCCCTTCATGGTGAGGTGGGTCCTCCCCATTCATGGGGAGGTGGCGCGCAGCGCCGGAGGGGCTGTGGTGCAGGAGTTCACCTCCCCGCTCGCCGGGGAGGTCGGCCCGAAGGGCCGGGTGGGGGGTTGCAACTGCCGATGCCGGTAGCCAAAGAACAGCTGATGGACAAGGTGGTCGCGCTGACCAAACGGCGGGGTTTCATCTACCCGTCGAGCGAGATCTACGGCGGACTGTCCGGCTTCTACGACTACGGCCCATATGGCGTCGCGCTGAAACGAGCGATCCGCGACCTGTGGTGGCGACACGTGGTCGAGCTGCGCGACGACGTGGTCGGCCTGGAGTCGACTGAGATCATGCCGTCGGCCATTTGGGAGGCGTCGGGCCACCTGACGAACTTCGTCGACCCGCTGCGCCAGTGCCTGGGCCGGTGCAAGAAGCGATGGCGCGCCGACCATGTGCTGGGCGAGAAATGTCCCGAGTGCGGCGGTCCGCTTGACGACGCGCGGCTGTTCAACCTGATGTTCAAGACGTACGTGGGCCCGCTGGAGGACCGCGCGTCGGAGGTCTATTTGCGGCCGGAGACGGCGCAGGGCATGTTCGTCGATTTCAAGAACGTGATCAGCTCGACGCGCGTGCGGGTGCCGTTCGGCATCGCGCAGCAGGGGAGAGGGTTCCGCAACGAGATCACGCCGGGCAATTTTGTCTTTCGGGTGCGCGAGTTCGAGCTGATGGAGATGGAGTACTTCGTCCGCCCGCACCAGGACGAGGAGTCATTCGATTACTGGCGTAAGGAGCGGATGCGCTGGTACACGGACGTGCTGGGGATCAAGCCCGAGCGGCTGCGCATGTACGACCACCCGAACGAGTCGCTGTCGCACTACTCGAAACAGACGACGGACATCGAGTACGAGTTTCCATTCGGCTGGGGCGAGCTGGAGGGAATCGCCGACCGGACGGACTACGACCTGGCGGTGCACCAAGAGAAGTCGAAGCAGGACCTGACATACCTGGACCCGGAGACCAACGAGCGGTATCTGCCGTGGGTGATCGAGCCGGCGGTGAGCGTGGAGCGGATCTTCATCACTCTGCTGCTCGACGCGTACGACGAGGACATGGTGAACAACGAGCCCCGAGTGGTGCTGCGTCTGCACCCGAACGTGGCGCCGGTGCAGGTGGCGGTCGTTCCGTTATCAAAGAGGCAGGAACTGATCAACGTCGCTCTCGAAGTCGTAAGGTCGCTGCGGGGTCAGTTCCGGGTGGAGTACGACCAGACGGGGGGCCACATCGGCCGGCGCTACCGCCGCCAAGACGAGATCGGCACGCCGTTCTGCATCACAGTCGACTTCGACACCCTGACCGACAAATCGGTGACGATCCGCCACCGCGACTCCACACAGCAGGAGCGGGTGCCGATCGAAAGCCTTACCGCGCGTATGGGCGTACTAGTTGATGGAGATCTGTAAAACAATCGGCTCTTCTTGATCGCGTCCGAAACCATGCCGGGACAGCCAGCGTGTGCCAGGGCGAACCCGTGGTCTCGTCGACGTCCAGATCGTTTAGAGGCCTTTCTTCGCGGCCTCCTCGATTGCCAAGTGCGTGAGAAGGGCTCCGATAGCGGCCCCGATGGCGGCGCCGACAGGGCCGCCAAGGGCAGCACCAACTGCCGCCCCAGCGCCGCCGCCGACAAACGAACCTACGACTTTCGCTTCTTTGTCGGGTTCCTTCTTTCTCATGCTGATGTTCGCCTCTTCACCGCTTGATGTGATGGGCCGGCTTAACTGGCTTGTATGTCGTTCCAGGGGGGCCGGGCGGCAGCGGATGGCCCTGTGTTGAAACTATTTGTTCCCCGTCAGGGCGCTGATAGATTCCGGAAATGGGGGCTGGTGTGCCCGGCCGAAGTGGCTTTCCGCTTGATGGACTCGTGGCGTTTCGTGTCATATCTGTTTCCTCCGTATTTGATCGATGGGTGCGCTGGCAGTTGGGGCTTGGCAACGACTTATGGGGTTACCGCTTTCTTTGGCGAACTTGCGAGATCTTCCTCAAGCTCCATTAGAGTCGTCCTGAAGGCGTCGACATTGTCAGGAGGACCTGAGAAAGTCACTAGGCCCGAGCGGGCAATCTCGGCCAGTTGACGAGCACGATCGAATTGGCCACCTGACATCGCGCATCGAGCGCCATTGAGCGCCATCAACGCGATGTAATCAGCGGGCGAATTGAGCACTAAGGAATGCAATTGCGTTCTGCCTAGTCCGAAGAGAATCACCGGGGCAGTTAGCAGTCGAGCCGTGAGGAGCCCCGCGAACATAGTGTGCGCTTGATCAAGATCCCCAAGTAAGTAGAGGCAACACGCCACGTTTGCCTGCAATAACTCTGTCGATGCATACTTCCCTGCCTCGGCTCGTCTGAAGGAATCGAGAGCATCCTGTGGTCGGCCCTGGGCCAAGAGCGTGAACCCCAGGTTGTTGTGAACATCGGCGGAGGCTGGAAATCTCCGAGCAAGGTCCCGGAAGATGACGGCGGCCGTCGCTACGTCTCCACCAAGGTAGGTCTTAAAGCCCTCGGTGAGCGCATTGCTGAGGGTGTTGATCGGTTCTCCGATTGGACGACGTGGCTGGCCCACAGTGGCTGTGATCTCCATCGATGCCACAGCCTCACCATCGAGATCCACTTTGATCCAATACGTTCCGGGTCCTGGCAATGGGACAGATCGCATCGTGTAAACCAATGGCATCGTCGTGTACTCAGGCGACTGTCGGGTAACAGCCGATGGGCCGAACGTGAAGCCAAACAGAGGCAGCAGTAGATCGTCTGCTGCATCTACGTATCGGATTTGAATTGCGTGCTCCTGAGCTTGTTCGGAACGGCTCAGTGAGAGCTTGAAGGCGAGCGCGACCTGTCCCAACTGAGCTGGATACATTGGGAACGTCACCGTGTCCAAGCCGGCTCCCATCGCATCGATCTTTCCGTCGGGATGGGCAACTGCGTGATCTGCAAGGAAGGCCGTGACTACATTCAACCCAAAATTGACCTCGATTGGTGTAGACTTTAGGGACTTTGGGTACTATTGTCAAGAGCATTCGTAACTTGACGGTCACTGGAGGTCGATACACTGATGGCGATGGCTTCGACGCTACTCGAGCGAGGCGAGCTGCAGATTCCGGAAGTATCCGAGCTGCGGGCTGCCCAATGGAACCTTTCGGCTGCTGTTGAACAACGCGCATACGCCCAGGGCGGGGCGGCTGTTGCGGTCGAGGATCGTAGTGGCGTAGGCACTGTAAACATCAGGGCGGCCGCCGCACGCCTCGGTGTTCATGAAAACACCATTCGGAATTGGGTTGATCGGGGGCTCCTGCAAGCGATTCGCTTGCCTGGGTCAAGTTTCCGACGGATTCGCGTCTCAGACGTGCAGAGGGTCGCTCACGAAATGGCCGGAGAACTCCGATTTCCGGCTGCGGCAACCGGCGGCCGAGATCTGGAAACACATCGGACGGCTGGCAGATACCAAGGCAGGGGACGTCAGGGCGAAGCACACGAAGGCTGGTAGCAGTTGGAGCGGCCAGACTTCGAGGACTTTCCTCGACCGACCGGAAACTACTACGAAACGAGGCACGAATACCTGACGCAAGGGGACATTTTCAGAGATGTTCCTTTCAGCCAAATGGGCCCTGTGCTGACCTTAGTCGATCCGCCCCCCGAAGGCTTGCCCATACCAAGCGGGCACATGGCTGTGTTGCATTACGTATGGATAAGTCCCTTAGGAATGCTGGTTTCTGACACTTGCGATTTTCGACATCCGGGTGCGGAGGATATTGAGCGCGAACCTGAGAGGCACCGCGAGCCTGACAGCGTCTATCACAGCGGCTTTCTTCGGATAGCTCCGATAATCCCTATGGCGGAATACGAGGGCCTACCCGCGGGCGAAGGTGTTCGCGATCGGATTCGTAAGTTCGACCACTTTCGGCGACTCATGTTCCTTCCGGTGCTTGTTGAGGGGGAGGCTCGACGAACGCTCATTCCGGAGTCCGTTGTTGCGCTTCACATGACTGACTTGACGAGCCTTGACTTAGTGCGCCGCCTGGAAAGAGTCACGCAACTCACTCAGGTTGCTCGTAAGCAGCTTGATTTCAAGCTCACCTATTTCGATACGGGATTCCAGGTCCCTCTCGATGAGTTCATACCGGACCTAAGTTGAACCAGTGTTAGCGTGGCGACTTGGACCGCTGTCAAGTCGGACTCTCACGATCGCTCAAATTGCCGCGAGACTTCGAACAAGTGCGGCTGACAGCAATTGGTAGCGACAGGACCTGACAGTGGCGTACGTTCGCCAACGATTGAGCGTCCAAAAAAAAAGGGCCATTCGTATTCGCGGTGAGCGTCCGCGAACTAACGCGAACAGGCGATTCAGGATCTTTAAGCGCCGCGAAAGCTACGTCATAAGCTGATTGGTGAGTCGAGATCTCAGGGCTGTCTTTGGGATGCGGTAAAGGTCTAGGTGAGTTTGAGCTGCCGAGCCGGGGTGCCAGTCGAAGCTCAGGTGACCCTCCGATTCGTGCGGTTTGCAAACGGCGCGCAGCTCTTCGGACGGGATCAGAAGGCACTCGGCGTGGAATCGGTGCTCCTCACGCAGCCACGCAAGGACGACGAAATATGTCGTCGGGGAGGCGCGGAAGCTCGCGGCGTGGATTCCAACGGTGCCGGCGGGATGAGCTGGGTCGACGCCCACCGTCTTGATCTGGAGACCGAGAACGGCGCGCGTGGTGAGATCCAGGACCGCCAGCTCGGACGTCTCCAGGTCCGGGAACGGGCGGAACAGATTGAAATTGCCGGCTTCCGCGAGCAAACGAATGACTTCGGCTTCGCCGAGGAATCCCAGGTCGCTGCGCCACATCGGAGGTGGTTGGGGTGCCGCTGCGGTTGTCGCGGTGATGCCGAATCGCTCGACCAGGCGGTCGGTCGAAATTAGAAATTCATAAAAGCGGCTTCGTTCGCGCGGGTGCATGCCGAACCGGGCAGCATAGATCGGTCGGCCTTCGTGATGGGAGAGCTCCGCCAGGCGCTTGAAGTCACCTTCTCGAACGACCAGCATTGTCGGTCCCAATCCGCCTTCGGTGATCAGTCCGCTCACAAGCACGGCGTTGTCGTCTTTGAGGCTGTCCGCCCAGACCACCAAATGCACCCCGCCGTCGTCCAGGGTCGAGCGGCCTTTCGCCTGGATCGAGATGTAGGCGCCGTCGGTCAGGCGATGCACCAGGCCGTCGATGCCGCGGTCGGTCAGCGGCAGGAACACGTGGAGGGAGCCTCGCGACTGTTCCGTTAGCGCGGCCCACAGGCGGAACTCGAAGACCTGGCCGGACGCGCTGAGCTCGTCCGACGTCCAGGGGCCACTTAGCTGCACCCCAGCCCCTCCGTCGCCTTCGGCGACACCTCCCCATGAATGGGGAGGACTAGTGGCACAGTAGCTCCGCCGCGCGCAAGTACACCTCGACGCACTTCTCGACCGAGGCCACGTCGACCCATTCAACGTCGGCGTGCTCTCCTTCGCCGATCGGGCCGAACGCCACACACGGGATGCCGGCCGCGTTCAGCAGCGCCATGTCCATCCAGTACGCGACGCCGATGATTTCTGGGTTCTGAGCTGCCTCGGCCACGGCGACGCTCAGCGGATGATCCGGGGCGACCTCTGACGGTGGACGTTCCAACATCACCCGGGCGTTCTCCCCGATCTCGAGCCGGGAGCTCGCCCCGTCTTCGCCCGGCACCGTGCGGCGCTCGAGCTTCGCCACGCAGCGGGCGGGATACGTCGACATCTCCTGGCCACCTTCAATTAATGAGGCGTGGATGGAGCCCGTGCCGAGCAGGGGATGTCGCGGGCCTGACCGTAGGCGAGAGTTCAGGCCGAGAACACCGGTCAAGACCCGACCCATATGCGCGATGGCGTCGACACCGATGTCCGCACGCGAGCCGTGAGCTGCCACTCCGACCGTCTCGACCTCCAGCCACACAAACCCTTTGTGCGCCAGGCAGAGGCGCAGCTCGGTCGGCTCGGTCACGATTCCAAAGTCGGTCCGGAACCGCTCCAAGACGGCGGAAGTGCCGAGCGATGCGACCTCCTCATCCGCCACCGCGGTCACGATCAGGTCGCCCTTCAAGCTCAACGAGCGGGCCGAGCGGGCCGCGACCATGATCGCCGCCAGGCTCGCCTTCATGTCGTAGGCGCCGCGACCGTAGACCCGGCCGTTGCGCAGCAACGGCGTGAACGGCGCCGACATCCCGCCCGCGCCCACCGTGTCCATGTGCGCGTTGAGCATCAACGACGAGCCGCCGCCCGAACCGCGCAAAACCCCAACGACCGAAGGGCGGCCGGGCACCGGCTCGACCACCGAAACCTCGAGACCGGCGGCGCGGAGCCACGACGCCACGAATGCGGCGATCGCGCCCTCACCCGAGACCGACGGCACCAGGTCGGGGTTCACTGAGGGGATCGCCACCAGGTCGCAGATCAACTCTTGCAGGTCGTCCAGTTCGGTTCATGCTAAGCGCATGCAGACGATTGAAAAGAAGCAGCCCGCGGCCTCAGGTGAGCAGATCAAGTTCGAACCCAGCGATGTCCTGAAGCAGGTCGTCATCTCGACCCTCGCCGTGGCTCCCGACGCCTCGTCCATCGTCTACGTCCGCCGCACCGTCGAGGACGGCAAATACGCGCGCCGGCTCTGGCGGACGACGTTCGAGGGTGGCGCGCCCGAGCAGCTGACGAGCGCCAAGGCCAGCGACACCCGGCCTCGCTTTTCGCCCGACGGCCGCTCGCTCGTCTTCATCTCCGATCGCAGCGGCAAGCCGCAGGCCTGGGTGATGTCGCTGACGGGCGGTGAACCACGCCAGGTCACCGACCTGCCGAGCGGGGTCGGCGCCGCGGACTGGTCGCCAGATGGAAAGCAACTCCTCCTTCTTGCCGCCTCCGGCGAGAAGCGGTTCATCGTCGGCAAGGAAGACGACCCCACGGCTCGCAGGATTCGCGACTACACCTGGCGGTTCGACGGCGTGGGAATCAGGGACGAGTTCACCAGCGCATGGATCACAGACGTGGAAGGCGGGAAGCCGAAGGGTCTCACCGCCCCGACCTACAACGTCGGCGGCGCCGCGTGGTCGCCCGACGGAACCCAAATCGCCTTCATTGCCGACCTGAGCGAAACCGCCGGCCTCGAGGAGCTTGGCGACGTCTGGACGATCTCGATCGAACCAGGCGAGCCCAAAAAGATGGCCGCCCTCGGAGGCACTGTCTTCAACCTGGCCTGGGCGCCCTCGAAGCACATCGCATTTCTCGGTGTCAGCAACCCCCAACTGGCGGGATGGTCCGACGTCGAGCTCCACGTATCCGACGGGCAAAAGGCGCGCCGGCTCGCCGCCGACCGGAACCTCAACATCCAGGTCACCAGCTACGGCGACTTCCAGGACGCCGAAACCTTCGGCCCGCCACCAGTGATCTGGGAAGACGAGAAGCGTGTGCTCGGGCTGGTCTCTCATCACGGCTGCAGCCACCCGTACCGCTTCGGGATCGATGGCACCGTTGAGGCCCTGGCCGAGCCAGAGGCCATCTGCAACGCCATCGCCACAGGCGGCGGCAGGACCGCCGTCGTCGCGTCCACCGACCAACCCTCCGATGTCTACGCCGTGGAAAGCGGCAAGCTGCGCAAGCTGACGGGCGATGGGAGTCGCTGGTTTGGGCCGTTCAGCCGGCCGATCGAGCACGTGAGCATCAAGCATCCGGAAGGCCACGCGATCGACACGTGGCTCATGACCGTCAACGGCAAACGTACGAAAGCCCCTCTCGTCATCGATGTGCACGGAGGTCCCAACGCGTCGTTCGGTCCGACTCCCTGGCTCGAAATGAACGCCCTGGCCGATGCCGGATTCCACGTCATCTGGTCGAACCCGCGCGGATCCGTCAGCTACGGCGAGGACTATGCCAAAGCTCTCGAGGGCGTCTGGGGCGATCCCGACGGGAGCGACCTCATGACGATCATCGACTGGGCGGTCGACCAGGGGCTCGCCGACCGGAAACGAATCGGCATCATGGGCCTCTCCTACGGCGGGTTCATGACCACCTACATGCTCGCCAAGCACCCGGGCGTCTTCGCCGCGGCCGTAAGCGAGAACCCAGTCACGGACCTCCTCGGCGAGTGGGCGACCTCAGACTTCGGCCGCTTCATCGGCCGCCGCGCCGTCGAGACGCAGAATCCGTGGGAGAACCTCGACGCATTCCTCTCGCGATCGCCATTCGTAAAGATGCACCTCAACCACGCGCCGCTCCTGCTGCTGCAGGCAGAGAACGACATGCGCTGCCCTCCCGGCAACAGCGAGATGGTGTTCCACATCCTGCGCACGCTCGGCCGAGAGGTGGAGATGATCAGGTACCCGGCCGAGTCCCACGTGATGCTGGCGATCGGCCGGCCCGACCGCCGCGTCGACCGGATCGAGCGCATCGTCGGCTGGTTCCAGAAGCACCTCGCGGAGCCATAACCTGTTCATCACTTGCCTTTCTCCCTGGCCTGAATAGACTTCAACCAGCCGCTTTCACGCGTAGGGACACGGGGTTTTTGGAGGAGGCGTTATGTCTCGATCCTTGCGACGCGTGCTCACATTCGCGATCGGTTCCCTGACCGTCCTGGCCGCCGGCCCCGCCTTGACCTCGGTGCAGGCCGCCAACCAGCAGAAAGCCTTTGGGGACATCAACCACGTCGTGGTGATCTACGAGGAGAACCACAGCTTCGACAACCTGTACGGCGGCTGGGAGGGAGTCAACGGCCTCGCCAACGCCGGCGCCGACAATACAACGCAGGTCGGGCAGCACGGCGCCGCCTACACCTGTCTCTTTCAGAAAGACGTGAACCTGACCTCGCCGCCGCTTCCTGCGGACTGCACGGACACGACGACCGGGTTAACTTTCACGAGCCACTTCGCCAACCAGCCATTCCAGATCGACTCTTTCATCCAATCGACCGACACCACGTGTCCGCAGCCGGGCCAGGAATTCGCCAAGTCAAACGGCTGGGTAAACGGCACCGGCATTCCCGGCGGATGCACCCGCGACATCGTGCACAAGTTCTACCAGGAGCAGTACCAGATCAACCACGGGCAGCAGAACCGCTACGTCACCGGCAGCGACGCGGCCGGACTGGCCATGGGCACCTATGACACGACGGCGCTTCCCATCTACAAGTTCCTGCACACGGATGGCGCGCCGCACTACGCCATCGCCGACGACTTCTTCCAGAGCGCTTTCGGCGGATCGTTCCTCAACCACCAGTGGCTCATCGCCGCCGCAACTCCCAAGTGGCCAGGAATTCCCGCGGGCCAGCACTCGATAGTTGACGGCAACGGATTTCCAAACAACAGCTATCCGCTGTACACGCCCACTGTCCCTGTGCTCGACAGGGCGGGAGCGCAGGCCTGCGGACTTTCCACGACCAACACAGACGTGGCATGCGGCGATGTCGCGGTCAACACGATCCAACCGGCGTTCCAGCCCTTCAGAGGTTCGCCCCAACTTCCGGCGCAAACCGGAACGACGATCGGCGACGAGCTCACCGCGGCCAACGTCAGCTGGGCCTGGTACTCAGGGGGATGGTCGAACGCCGCCGGTATCGCGGGCGGTCCCGGCTGGACCAACACCGATCCGAAAAACCCCGGCACCTGCGCCGACCTAAACTCGATCCCCAACCCGACGTACCCGTTCTGCCCGAACAAGGTCTTCCAGTACCACCACCAGCCTTTCAACTACTTCGCCAACTACGCGCCCGGGATGCCGGGCCGGACCCACCTGCAGGACGAGCAGGCTTTCATCGACCTCGCCAACGCCTCAGGCCAGGACTGCAAGCTCAACTCGGTGAGCTTCATCAAGCCGATCGGGCTCGAAAACGAGCACCCCGGCTACACCAGCGAGAACCGCGGCAGCGACCACCTCGTCGGCCTTCTGCAGGCGATCAACGGCAGCGCGTGCAGGAAGGACACCATGGTCGTCGTGACCTACGACGAGTTCGGCGGCCAGTGGGACCACGTCGCGCCTCCTGGACAGCGCGGCACCATCGGGCCGCACGACGAGTGGGGCCCCGGCACCCGGATCCCGACCCTGATCATCGCGCCGCGCCTGCGCGGCGACTTCGTGGTCGACCACACGCAGTACGACACGACCTCGATCCTCGCCACCATCGAGAAGCGCTGGGGCATGGCGGCCGTGGGCTCGCGCGACGCCGCCGTTAAGGACCTTTCGAACGTCTTCAATGCGAAGTCGCCCTTCGACACGTGAGGCTGGACTTAAGCGACTTGGAAAAATCGGGGAGGAACCTGCGATGAGCCCATCTCGCCGTTTGATGCTCGCCGGAGTCGCCGTCCTGGCCGCCGCGGTCTGGTCGGCCGGCCCGGTCGCCGCCGGAGGGTCGGAATGGCACGTCGGCTCGATCACGCCTTCCGGCCAGACTCTTTCCATGGCGTCGGCCGACATGCCGGCGACTGGGCTCGCGGCCTTCCAGTTCACCGACCAGCCCAACACCTCGCTGCTTGTCACGACCCACGGCGCGTCCAAGGGATCGCTGCTCGGCGACCTGCGCGGCATGACCATCCAGGCCCAGTTCACGATTTCGGGAGCGAGCGCTTTCTTCTATGACACGACCAACAACCCGTGCGGCACGCCGGCCAGCACGCGGTTCTTCTTCCAGACCGACAACAGCGGCGGATTCGCATTCACGCACTTCTGGTGGTCGAACCCGGAGAGCCAGGTCCTGGCGAACGGCACGTTCACGCTGACCGCAACTGTCGAGCCGGGCGAGTGGTCGGACTGGAACGGCAAGGGTGGCCTCACAGACCCGCCCGCGTTCGCTGATGCCGCCTCGAACGGGAAGATGATCGGGCTGTCGTTCGGCGGCGGATGTTTCTTCGAGAACGGCGTCGGCACTACCGACGGAAGCGGAACGTTAACGCTCGACAGCTTCAGCGTCGGCTAGCCCAAACAAGAGGCGAGGGCTCCGTCGAGCCCTCGCAATGGATTCGATTCCAGCCCCTCCGGCGCTTCGCGCCACCTCCCCATAAATGGGGAGGACTCGGCGAACCAGCTACCCGTTGGGCTCGTCACGAAGACGATCGGGTCCTTACACGTGTGCGGAAGGTCGACAGTCGCGTTGATGGTCGAATCTCCCGCCCCGCCAGCGGGGAACTTTCCAGTCGACACGTTGACCACGCCGTCCGGCGTCATCGAGTCGAACGCGATCAACACGTCGCCGCGACCGTCGGCCCCGACGCTGACCGTCCCGGCGCCGAGCAAGCTCAAAGCGCCGATTGTCGCTACCGCGAGCTTCCGCCAATGCGCCATCGCAAACCTCCCCTGAACCCACTGCCGGCGTCGGGGTTGGATACCCGTCCGGGGTTACGTCAGGCCCTGCGACCGAAGATCGAGCTCTCAAGCACGTAGAACACCCCGATGGCGACGTAAAGCGCCGCACTCGCCACCGGGCTGACCAGCGCGACGAGCGTCGCCGCGAGGTAAATGGCCGGGCCCAAGAGGTAGGTCCGGCTGATGCCGTCGACCACCTTCTGGTCTGCGTCGTGGTGCAGCAGCCGGCGCCCGCTCGCCGCGTAGCGCCACAGCACGTTGAACATCACGGCGGTCGCGGTCAGCGTGATCCCGTACGCCAGCGCTGCCGCCTGCGCTCCCTCTGACTCCAGGTTCAACGCCAGCAGTCGCGTCGGGAACGGGATGAAGGCGATGAACATCAGGAAGATCACGCTGGCCATCTGGAAGAACCGGTCGATGTGGGCGACCTGGTGCATCACGAGGTGGTGGTTGGTCCAGATGATTCCGATCGTCACAAAGCTGAGGGCATAGGCGACGTAGCTGGGCCAGATGCCCAGCAGCTGCCGGCTCAGCGGGTGACCCTCCACCGCGAGGTTGAGGATCAGCAGGGTGGCGGCAAACGCGAAGATCCCGTCCGAGAAAGCCTCCAGCCGGTTCTTGGGCACGGCGTCAATTGAAACGCAAGTTAAGCCGGCGGGATTCGTTAAGAACCGTCAAAGGAGGTGATCCGTTGATCACGCCCATCATCACGTTCCTCAGCACGCGGATCGTCTCGGTGATCATCACGACGGTCATCGTGGTCGCCGCGGTGCCCACCCTGATCGTCGCGATCAACGGCAACACGATCACCATCACGACCGCCGCTTCTGGGAGCCGCCACCACGACGACCAGGAGCGAACCCGCATCATCGTCGAGGTCAAGAACGCGGGCGACACTGTCGTCGTCAAGCTGAACCACGAGGAGTCGAGCTGCGACTCCCAGATCGCGCAGCTTGCGGCGCAGTCGAAGCTCTCCGGCACGGCCACCGCCGCAGCGCTGCAGAAAGGCAAGGACGATTTCCACGCCTCGGTCACGCCGTTCGAGAACGAGATCAAGGCCGACGAGGACGAGCTCGACCACATAACGGTGATCACCACCGAAACAGAGCAGACATTCCTGGTGCGCATCAACGAGGTCCAGGTCATCGCGCTGGGCGAGGACGGGCAGGTGGGCGCACTGATCACGATCTGCCAGACCATCCTGGTCGAGATCCAGCAGATCATCGTGGTCGTCCAGCCGGCTCCGGGCGGGGACGAGGACAGCAAGACCGTCCGATGACGAAGGCACCGGCCGGTCCCCTCAAGGACCTGCTGGCCGGGTTCCGATGGGGAACCCGCGAGGTGGTCGCCGCAGTGGTTGTGTTGCTGGCGATCGACCTGTTCGCAGGCTGGTCGTACCTCGCGGTCTATTTCGGCTACTTCCGGATCCCCGTCGAAGGACTCGGACTCGGCCTGCCCGAGGTCCTCGGGCAAGGCCTGCGCACGGTGCTGCTTCCGCTGACGGTCGTGGTCGTGGCGGCCGTCGCGCCGGCAGGCAAGCTTCGCCCGGCCGCCATCGCGGTCGGCGTCTACCTGCTCTTTCTTGCCGCCGCCGCCCTGGGCAACCACTGGGCCTCGCCGGGCGCGGTGCTGGTGCAGCTGGCCGCCGCGGTAGTGGCCGCGGGCATCGTCTTCGGTCTGCGCGCGGGCGTGGGAAACAAGCCGCTCGAGCGGCTGTTGATCGGAGCCGCAGGCTTGCTGCTGCTCATCTCCGTCCCGGTCGCCGGGGCTACGCTCGATGCCGGCCAGGTCGCCGGCGCGAAGACGACCACGCTGCGCCTGGTCACCACGTCTGCAGTCCTGCCGAGCGCGGTTCCCGCCGACGGGCAGTACGACTACAACAACTACGTGCTCCTGCGCGAGAACGACACCCGGTACTGGCTCTTCCGGATCGGCGACCACTACGCGTACTCGATCGCCAAGAGCCAGGTCGTGTACATCCGGTACTAGGCGCAAGGTTTCAGCCGGCCGCCCGTTAGCGCTGTTTGTAGTTCGCCAAACCCCCGGAGCGGGCCCCTCTCCTCCACCTCTACTCCTGAGGGCCAAAGCTCCAACCGACCCGGCGAGCCCCCTCCCTACACGCTCGCCGGGCTCCGGGGGGTTTCACCAGCCCCATCCCCCGCCCGCGGCGGGTACTTCCCCGCAAGCGGGGAAGACGGGCTCCGGGGGGTTTCACCAGCCCCATCCCCCGCCT
>WNFB01000929.1_pt1 | contig 24426 bp, 23 predicted proteins | sample 5400501 | NCBI WGS metagenome assembly WNFB01 (sample SAMN13153341, study PRJNA577476) | soil metagenome | isolation source: 200 cm saprolite under Douglas fir tree site 2 hole 1 | place: USA:California | collected 2015-04-18 | reverse complement strand
GGGCTCACTCTTCACGAAGAAGTCCTGGTCCGGGAGCGCTGACTCGCCAAGGTAGTCATAGCCGATAGCGGCCATCGCCTTGACGTCCTCCTGGCGCAACGGCGATCGAAGAGCGGCCCAAATGTCGATGATCGGCTTGGCAGCGAGGCCTGGAACCGACGTGCTGCCGCCATGTTCCAACGCCACCACCTGGCTGTCCAGCACACGCTTGATCGCTGCCTCTTCCTCGCGAAATTGGGCGGGCCACGCAAGGTTGTAGTCGACAACCTCGACCTTCCGGCCCCTGACCCCATCGCGGATGTTCACCCACCAGCTCGCCAGCCTTACCGTGCCGCTTGCGCGCGCTCCAATCGTCAGCTCCACCCGCGATGGACCCGATCGCAGGGTGAGCGCCGCCGTGGGCAAACGCAGCTCGTCCCATGCGATGCTCACCGCGACGCCGGTCGAGGGCCAAAACAACCGCACGGTGAAGGCAGGCTTCAATTCGAACGGGAGGTCGAGCCCAACGGGCGTCACGTCCTTGCCTCTGGCCACCAGCTCCATGCCGGTCTCGTAGCGGAAAGGCCATAACATCGACTGGGCGATCTCGAAGCGGACGGGCTCGACCCGCACCCGATCGACCTCGGGCGTGACGACCCATGAAGCGGCCGTATTGACCAGTGGTCTCGCCTCGCCCGCCAGCAGCTCGACACCCCGGAGGCGAAGCGAGACCAGGCCGCCGTCCGGGCTGCGCTCGACCTCCCAGTCAGACAATCGTCAGTGGGCTATGGGAGCCGTCGGCGAGTTCGACCTCGACCGTCGACGTGCGGTGCGTACGTGCGGTCACCGATCCACTCCGCCGGGGCGATCGCCAGGCGCTGCGCCATCAGGACTAGTTGCGAGGCGTATTTGCCGCGAAGGTGCTGGAACTTCGTCCAGGACTCATCCAACGGCTTGACTTTGTAACCGGCCTTCTTCAGGCGTAAGACGGCCTGGTGGAATTCTTCGTGGTCGACCAACGGCTCCTTGGAGTTCGTGTAGCGGAAGTACCACGCCAGGTCCTCGACGAGGTGGTTGCCCACGGTGAACATGAGCCGCGCCGGCCCTTCTTCGTCCTCGTCGACTGTGCTCATGACCAGGGTGGCGGCGTCCATGACCGCGCCGAACGAGTTGAGCCAGGCCTCGTTGTCGTGACTGGATCGAAAGTAGAGGAGGATCGGATACGCGAGGTGGCTTTCGAGCACGGCTGCCGACCACCGGCGCCAGTCGTCGAAGGTCTTGACGAGCTCGTCTCGAAGCCCGCGCTCGAAGACAGTCTCCAGGAGCTGGACGCCTGACGGCGGAGCGCCGGCGATGGCGTCGAGCTGGACCACCAGCTCCTCGCGCTCCTGGAAAGCCGCATAGAGGGAGAAGAGGAGGGTGATCACCAGGGCTGCGATGCCGACGCCCGTCGCGCTTTCGAAGAGAATCATGATTCGCGCACCGAGGCCGATGGGTACGAAGTCTCCGTAGCTGAGGGGCACGATGGTGCTCGCGGAGAAATAAAGCGACTCGCCGAAGTTATCGAGCGGCGGCCGGATCTGGTTCCTGAGCCCATCGAGTATGAGGGCGTAGCCGAGCAAGAAGGCAAGCGCCCACGTGAAGAACATCGCGATCACCGCCGACGGCCCAAACGTCGCCAACCAAGTTTCTCTTCGAGCTGCGTTCGTCATGCGCCGGCTGACCCAGCGCCACAGCGCCCAGAATGCGAAGAAGAGGAGCCGGACCATGATGAAGCGGTTGACGGACGGCCGCGGGAGGACGACCGACTTGAAGAGGTCGTAGAACGCCGCGACGGCGATGGACACGCCGGCGACAACCTCTAACCAGCCCAACGCGGTCATGCTCGCCCCAACCCCATGTCACGATCCTAAAGCCCGGGCGGTGACTTAGCATGGCTCGCGAACTAGACGGGGACGGGTGGCCCGTCACCGGGCGGTGAGCGGGCCACCTGGACGTAGTTTCGTTGTTGGGGGTTAGTGGCTCAGCATGACGCACGCGGTGTCGTATTGCGACACGGCGTTGATGGTGTGCGGCAGAGACGCGAGTGACGCCGTTCCCGGATTGCCCGCGTACACGTTGCCCGCCTGCCCTGCCAGATTGAATGGCGAGCCAGTCGCTGAGGCCGCTGCCCCCGGCGTGTCCGGGTTGCTGGGTCCGCACGTGTTCGTCGGCGCCCCCGGCTGGCCGGTCGCAAGAGCCGGCGTCCCGCCCAATAAGGTAAAGCTGGCCACACAGGCCACCCCCAGCGCGAAGTCCCGAACGAGTCTCTTCATCGCATCCTCCATAAAGGAAGTAGGCCGCAGCCCCAAGACCCGTTACCGGGCAGTGTTACGCGCGGCTGCTCCCAGCGGCGCGCCCGATCGCGAGGCCGCGGAACCGGTGGGTGACGTCCTGCGTCCCCAAGTAGACCCACCCGAGGCCGACCGCCCACAGACAGTAAGCGACCGCGGCGACCAGCCCCACTGCCCTGACCACATTGCTCGAAGCGCCGATCCACGTCGAGACGCTGAGTGCAAGCAGGCCGGCGCCCGCGAGCTGGCCAAGCAAATCGACCCAGCGCGGGTATCGTTCAGCGCCGAATCCAAGCCCGGAGGCGACGAGAAACCAGGCTCCCATTAAAGCCAGAGGCCAGGCCGCCCAGTCGCGGTAGCCCTCACCGCCCAGCGAGCCGGCGACTGCCACGATCTGGACCACGATCAGCCAGAGGACACCCACCACTCCCCAGAAGCCGACGAACACGCCCCACGAGGGTGTACGCATCGGATGACTGAAGAGCCCAATCGCCACCGGCAGCAGGAGGGTCGCCCACGCGAGCAGGGCCCAGCCGCGTACCGACACCAATCCGGCAAGCTGGCTGATGGCCGCGGCCAGCAGTGCCGCGGCCGAGAGATAGGTGAGGATGCTGGTCCCGCGCATCCCGCGAGACATAACCACCAGAAACACGAGCACCACCCACGCGATCAGAATTCCGGTGCGAACCGCTTCCCATCCGAGGAGCTGGCTGACCAGCGCGGCCACGAACGCGGCGACGCTGATCCAGTTGAAGGTGGCGCCCCAACGCACGACGGTTATTGTCGGGGATCAGCCGGAACCGCTTCGCGCATGGTTGACCAGCCCCGTTCCTGGAGCGTGGAGATGAGTACACGGGATATTTCGAGGCGGGCTCGCCACGATTGCTCTAAAACGACGGGATCTCGATGTGATTAAACACCTCGCGGACAAACAAGTAGATGCCCACCGCCACCAGCACGAGCAGGATCGAGAGGACAACTCCGAGCTTGCCCACGGTTCGACCGTCAGGTACGAGCGAGATCGTGTGCACTCCACGACGGGGTGCGACCTCGTCCGGCCTGGAGCGGCGCGCGTTCATAGCCGTCCACCCGGGATCATCAGTCGAGTCGGTCGACTCGTAATGTCGATTCCCAAGTCTCCGTCCCGCTACCGACAAACATGGAGCCAAAAGGAGAATCACCAGGCCAATGTAGATGTAGACGCGGGGATCGATCGGCGGAGGAATCACGTAGCAGGTTCCGTCCGCGGTGCAATAACGGTTTTGGGCATAGTCCGCGCCGGTCAAAACCAGAATCCCCAAAACAAGCGCAAGGATTGCGGCGGAACTGAGCGCGAGGCTGGCCCAACCGCTGCGAGGCTCGTCGAAACCGATCCAGTTTCGCAACACGAGTGAGATCCTAGGCTTCACCGATGACCACCAAGAGCAGGGCCGAGCGTTTTCTCGAGTACGTCACCAGTCTTAGCGGTGGCATCGAACCCAAAATGCACAGGGTTGATTCGACTCACGCCGGTCAGCCTCCGATCACGGCGATGGTGTTCAGGGACCAACCGGAGCCCGGGATGTTGACAGGCGTTACGTATGGCCTTTCCCTTTCCGAACATCCGGACTGGATACTCGGCAAGCCAGAGCTGACCATTACAGTCCGTTCGGCTGATATCGCATGGGTGTTGTGTATCGCGATCTTTGCTGAAGAGAGTCGCAGAGAGTGCCCGTTCACCTACGGCGGCACGCTCAACCGTGGCGAGAGGATCGCGCCCGAGTCGGACATGACCGCGTTCGTTACCTTCGCGCCGGGATCGCTCGACCCGGAGGACGAGGCGATCGATGTGGGCGACGGCAAGATCTATCTCACCGGCTGCTATCCGATCTATGAGTCGGAGCGGCAGTTCATCCACAAACACGGCCTGGAAGCGTTCTGGAAGCTCGATTGGGACATCTACGACGTTCGGCGTCCGCCCGTCGCCTAGACGATTCTCGATAAATCCGCGAATCCAAGAAAACGATGGTGCCGGCGCCCGGATTCGAACCGGGGACCCTCGGTCTAAAAGTCCGTACCGACCTCCGCAGCACGGCGTCCCAGGGCTCCTCGCGTACTGGATTTTCCGCTCAGCGCCTCCTCACGCCTCCCTGAGCCGCGCCGGCTTGGCTATACGAAATGGCTATACGGAAAGGTACCTAGCAGGCGGTGGAGCCGCTTATGCGAGTCCGCCAGGAATCAGCCGACGACTTGCACGCGCCTGTCAACGCCGGGCCATCTCGAGTCGGCAGTCAGGATTGCGGATGCGTCGGTAACCCGCCCTACCGAAAGGACCAGAGCGTCAGGCAGCCTGAGTGACTTGTGGCGAGCCCGTAACGCCGCCGCAATCTTGGCAACGTCCCGGTCGATTGGGTGGACGGTATCGATCACAGAGTCAACAAACGCCTCGGTCCGTCTAATTGCTTCACTTCCGAGACGACTCGCACTTACCGGTACTTCTGCGAAGGCGCTCGCCGGTAGATAGATCTGACGGTATTGGCCCATCTCGGGATTCTCCTCGGGCTTTTTGTCGTTCAGACTCTGGCGATCCATCTCAAAAACCCGGGTCTGTTGAAGGAACGAGCCAAGCGCCCTCATCCCGGCAGTGATGTGCGTGTCTGCCATTGCCTATCGAACGGCGGATGAGGATCGGATGCTGCAAAAGGACCTGCCTGGGTATCCCGATTACGCGGCAAAAGTTCGCTTCCGCCTGGTCTCGGTTGTTTGGTAGTCGCGAGGTTTCGGGGCACGCCCGCCTGAATTTCGCGAGCGCCTTGACGAGCAAATGGGCCTACGGCTGAATCTGGCCCGCGTAGGTTCCTGCCGACGAGAGGTCGGGCGCCGAGGTGCCATCAAAGATGAGCATTCCACTGAGGTGCGCCAGGCCACCTGAGCCGTGCGTGATGGTGGTAGTGACATGAACCACTCCTACCGCGCTAACTGTCACTTCGTCCTGGAACAGCACGGTCCCTGAGCCAACCCTTGAGACGGTTCCGGTGAACGCCTCGGTTGCGTGCCCACGGATGTTTCCCTGCGGATCGATCAAGAACGTTCCCGTTAACACAGTGGTACCCGCGAAATCGCCCACCCAGTGCGCGGTTGCAACGGCACCGATCTGGGTGTTTACGCCGGCTGCATCGGCAACACCGAAGGCGGGAGCAGAGGCTGCCCAAGTCCCCGATACGGCGCGAGGCCCAGCCGCTCCCACATCGGATGCCAAAGCGACTTGACCAACACCCAAGACCGCGAGCGTCACAGCGAGACGTGCGAGAAAGAGCCTCATGTTTACCCTCCTTGAAGGGAAACTGTGACCGGGAAATTAAACTTTTTTCCCGCGGTCAATCGAAGAGTATGCCTTCTCTTGCCGCGGCCTGTCGCCATTCGAAGCGGTTGTGTCCACTGGCGGACTCGCCGGGGCCGATCGACCGCCGCCTCGAAATCATGTGTCCGGGCCGTTGATCCAGGCGAAGGGGCAAGCCGTGAACGGCAGGCCGCTGGCCCCGGCGGCAGGTCTCGCGCTAGAGTACCGTCGACGTCCGCAGCTCGCAGGGCGGGCGCTGGATTCGATTAGCCGATTGCACGAAAAAAATGAGTGGTGCCGGCGCGGGGATTCGAACCCCGGACTTTCGGTTTAAAAGACCGCTGCTCTAACCAAGCTGAGCTACACCGGCGCAAATGAGATTGTGGCTTCTCAGGCATGACTGGCGCCAAAGACCCTCAATCTGAAGCGTGAAGCCGAGCGGGGGGGCGCAAGACATGTGGAATTTCGACTGATGTAGCCTTGCCCCGGTGAAAGCCTGGGTCGTCCGCGAGCTCGGCGGGCCTGAGACGATGCGATTCGAAGACGTCGACGCGAGCACGCCAGCGAATGGGCTGGTGCGCATCGCCGTCCGCGCCTCCGCGATCAACTACTTCGACGCCCTCATGGTCGCGGGCCAGTACCAGGTCAAGCCGGAGCTGCCATTCGTACCCGGCGCCGAGGTCAGCGGCGTGGTCGAGAGCGCGCCGAGGTCGGCGGGCTTCAAGCCGGGCGACCGCGTGACCGCGCTGCTCGACAGCGGTGGCCTCACACGAGGCGGCTACGCCGAGATTTCCGACGCTGTCCCAGCCAGCGTCCAGCCCATGCCCGACACGATGTCATTCGAGGACGGCGCCGGCTTCACGCTGATCTTTCAAACCGCCTGGTTCGGCCTGCACCGCCGAGCTAAGTTGCTTTCCGGCGAAGTGCTGCTCGTGCATGCAGGCGCGGGTGGGGTGGGCAGCGCCGCGATTCAGGTCGGCAAGGCGGCAGGCGCGATGGTCATCGCCACGGCCGGCTCGGACGAGAAGACCGCGGTCTGCTTGCAGCTCGGCGCTGACTATGCCATCAACTACAAGACGCAGGATTTCTCCGAAAAGGTCAAGGGAATCACGGGCGGTCGCGGCGCGGACGTCATCTTCGACCCGGTCGGCGGCGATGTGTACGACCGCTCCACCAAATGCGTCGCTTTCGAGGGCCGGATCGTGATCGTGGGTTTCACTTCAGGCCGCATCCCGCAAGCGGCCGCAAACCACGTCCTGGTGAAGAACTACTCAGTGGTCGGGCTGCACTGGGGCCTCTATTCGAGGCGCGCGCCCGAGCTGATTCCAGCCGCGACCAGCGCTTTGATGGACCTGTACGCGTCCGGCAAGATCAAGCCGTTGATATCCGCGCGGGTCCCCCTGGCACAAGCGCCTAAGGCGCTCGCGATGGTCGCGGGCGGCAAAAGCACCGGCAAGGTGATCCTCACTGTCTGACCCTGGGGCGCCGGCCCCACCCGAGAATGTGGAGCCGCCACCAGCGGAGCCCGTAGAGCCATCTCCACCCGAGCCGGTGGCGCCGGCCCCGCGTCCCCGACCTCGGTTTCGCCATTACCGGCCCGCGAGCGCCGGAATTGCGGTGGCGTTGATTCTGCTGTTGCTCGTGGTCGTCGTGGGTCCACCCGAAACGACGTCGCCTCCTGTGTCGGAAGTGCTCTCCACCGACCAGACGCTCAGCTTCCCGATCGCGCGGGACGTCTCGGACCTGGACCCAGCACAAATGTCTAGCCCCACCGACGTCGACATCTTCCGCAATGTCTTCTCCGGTCTCTACAAATTCGACCAATCCCTCCACGAGGTACCAGACCTCGCGGTTGGACCGGCGGATCTTTCGCCCAACGGGCTCACATATACGTTTCACACCCGGCACGACGCAGTCTTCTCCAACGGCGACCCTCTCACGGCGGACGACTTCATCTACAGCTGGAGCCGCGCCGCCGCCAAGCAGGGCGATTTCGCGGGACTCTTCTCGCTGGTTGCCGGCTACAACGCGGTGGCGAATGGCCGAGCGACCGCGCTCAGCGGGCTGGCGAAGGTTGACGCGTACACGTTCACGTCGACCCTCACCAAGCGAGCCGCTTACTGGACGACCCTCGTCGGGCTGTGGCCGTTCTGGGTCGTAGATCGCAAGGTGATCGCGTCCGCGGGCGAGGACATCTGGTTCACCAAACCGGAGACGCTGATCGGAACCGGCCCGTTTCGCCTCACCGCCCGCGCGGCCGGCCAGTCGCTGAATTTCGAGCCTGTGCCCGCCTGGTTTGGTGGCAAGACTGGAGCTTTGCAGCGTATCCACATCGATGTCCTGGCCGATCAGCAGGCTCAGATGACGCGCTATGAATCCAATGCGTATAGCCTCATCGGGTACGGCCGCCAGGGCCTGGCGCCCGCGGATGCAGTTCGTTACACGACCGATCCGAAGCTCAGCGCGCAACTCCAACTGGTTCCCGCCGGCCTCACCTACTGGATAGGGTTCAACCTCAAGACGGGACCCTTCGCCGGGATCGACGCCGGCCGCGCCGGGCGCCACGCATTCAGCACGGCGATCGACCGCAATGCACTTGCCGACGCTCTTTGCTCGTCGGGCACCAGCTGCACGCCGGCCACCGGCGGGCTGATCAGCAAGGGGCTCGACGGCTACCTCGGCGATGGGACCGATCCGGGGGCGAAGTTCGACGCCGTCGCGGCCAAGGCCGAGTACCAGGCCTGGGATCCGAGCGGCGCCAAGGTCAAGGGGCTGGTCTACACCTACGACACGAACCCTTTCAACAAGGCCGTGTGCACCAACCTCACCACCCAGTGGCAGCAGAACCTTGGCGTCACCGTGCAGTGCGTGGAGGTCGACCGCGGGAACTATTTTGACAACCGCGACGGCCACTGCGCCTACAGCGCGTTCAGGCAGAGCTGGAGCGCCGACTACAGCCACCCGCAGGATTGGTTCGACTACCTGTTCCTGAAAAACTCGCCGTCTAACGGGTCGTGCTACTCCAACCCGGCATTCGACACGCTGGTCGCGGGAGCCGACACCAAGCCGCTGCCGATCGCGCTGCTCGATTACCAAACCGCCGGCATCATGCTCATCAACGATTCGATCCTCGGCGCGCTCGTGTACGGCGAGCAGCAGTACCTCGCTCATCCTTATATGAAGGGTGTCGGCGGCAATGCGCTTTATGACTTGGAGTGGCGTCAGGCGCGGATTCTGAAGCACTAGGGCAAACGCAGCGCCTTGAGGCCGAATTAGGCCTCTGAACAATTGTTCGCCCTGGGGCGTCCTGCTAGGCTTGACACCGCGCGGCGAAGCGCAACACAATTCAGCTTGGCCGATTTGGCCGGGAGTAAGACCTGTCGCCGGCGCACTCTCGCCCCGGACCCTTCCGGGAAGAAGGCTGCAGGAATCGGAAACGGCTCATGCAAAGAGCCGAACCTACAAGAGGGGTGCGCGTATGCAACGGTTCCGACACTTAATTCGCCCGATTGCGGCGGGTTTTGCAGGAGCGCTGATCGCAGCGGCCTGCGGGCCGTCTCCGACGACTACTGGTCCTCCGACGGTTTCGCTGACCTCGGACTACAAGGCCATCAAGGGCACCACGGGAGGCAAGCTCACCTACTCCGATTGGCAGAAGGTGGACAACCTCAACGCCTTTGCGTCGTCCTCGGCCGCTATCAGCCAGGCCACGGACGTCATCTGGGCCTGGACCTGGACCTTCGACCCGAAGGGCAAGGCGGTTCCCGACCTGGTCAAGGAGATTCCGTCCACCGACAACGGCGACGTCAAGAAGATCGATGCCACGCACATGGACGTGACGATCAACCTGAAACCAGGTCTGAACTGGAGTGACGGCTCGCCAATCACGGCCGACGACCTCAAGTTCACGATCGACACGATCTGCAACCCCAACGCGAGCTTCGGTGGCGGCACTACCGGCTACGACCACATCGCGTCGATGGACGTCAAGAGCCAAACCTCACTGGTGCTGCACTTCGGACCCGCCCTGACCAAGGATTCCAAGGACTCGTCCGGCGCACCTGCTTATCGCTGCGGACTGTCGGACAAGCTCGACAGCGGCATCTACTCCCCGTTCATCTCCATCATGAACTTCCAGCCGATGCCCAAGAAGAAGCTGGGGAGCGTCGACCCGGGCACATGGACCACCAACCCGTACTTCACGCAGCTGCCGGATCCGACCAGCGGGCCCTACAAGGTCAAGTCGTACTCGCCAGGGCCGGCCGCGGTCGTGATCATGGTCCCGAACACTCACTATCACGACGGACGCTCGGGCGCAGACTTTTTCGCCGACGGTCCGTACCTGGACCAGCTGACATACAAGATCTACGGGAGCACCCAGGCGATGATCGCCGGCCTGGCCGCCGGTGAGACCGACATCGGCCTCAACCTCACCGTCTCCGATGTCCCGGCTCTGTCCGCCATCACCACGCGCAAGACGGCTGTTGTCACCGGCCTGATCAGCGAGTGGCTCACGTTCAACGAAGGCAACAACACCAAGGGCTGCGAGGCCCAGAAGTTCGCCGCCACATGCGGCACGACGACGTTGTTCGCGAATGATCGCCAGCTTCGCGAGGCCCTCTCGAAGGGAATCAACAAGGACGCCGTCAACACGATTCGCAACAAAGGCCAGGGCGGCGTGATGAACACCATGTTCTTCGCCGGGTTCGGAACCACCTGGTACGACACGGCCAAAGAGCTCTACAAGCAGGATGCTGCCGCCGCCAACGCGGAGCTCGACGCCGACGGTTGGGCCAAGGGCTCAGACGGGATGCGCTCCAAGGGTGGCAAGAAGCTTGCCTTCACCATCACGACCACGGGCGGCAACCAGGCCCGTGTGGCCATGGAGCAGGAGATCGTCAAGGACTGGGCGGCAATCGGCGCCCAGGTGACGCTGGACAACTGCGCCACCAACTGCTTCGAGGACTTCCCCACCGGTGGAACTTTCTCCACCGGTCAGTACGATATCTCGCTCTTCGCCAACAACTGGTCGCCGGATCCGGACATCATGTGCCTCTACATGCAGGCCAACCAGATCCCGTCATCGGCGAGTCCTTCCGGCAACAACTGGGGCCGCATCAAGAACCCCGCCTACGACAAGGCATGTGCCGACGAGGAAGGTAGCCTGGACGTTGCGACCCGTATCGCCGCCTTCAAGCGCATGCAGGACGAGATGCTCAAGGACTGGTCATTCATCGGTCTCGAAGTCAGGCCCGACGTGAACGCTTACGCGCCCTACGCCGGCAACTTTGCGATCAACCCGACCAGCGGTCTGAGCGTCTGGAACTTCGCCGACCTATTCCGCGTAAAGAGCTAAGGCACAGGCTCATCTGGAGAGGAGGCGGCTTTCGGGCCGCCTCCTTCTTCGTTATTCGGCGCTCGGACGGAGGTGGATTACACTTGGTCGGGCCATGCTCGGCTATATAGCCCGTCGCCTCTTGCAATCGGTACCCACGCTCTTTCTGATCAGCATCGTGCTGTTCGTGGGGATGCAGCTGATTCCGGGCGGCCCGATGCAGGCTTTCGCCTTCAACCCCCGCATGAGCCTGGCCGCGCGCGAGGCGATCATTCACCGCTGGGGCCTCGATCAACCGATCTCGGTCCAGTATGTTAAGTGGCTCACCTCAATGCTGCGTGGTGACTGGCAGTACTCGTTCTTCGCCGGGCGGCCGGTGAAGGATCTGATCGCCGATCATCTGCCCGCGACGGCCCTGCTGATGGGCACGGCCTACATTGTTCAGGAAGCGCTGGCGCTTCCGGCCGGCATCCTGGCCGCCCTGCGGCGGTACTCCGTCTTCGACACCTTCGTCACTTTCTTCGCTTATGTCGGCTACTCGATGCCGACCTTCTGGCTCGGTCTGATGCTGCTGATGCTCTTCGCCGTCTTCCTGCGTGTTCTCCCCGTGTCCGGCGTGGTGGATCTAAACCTGACCGGAGCTCCCTTCCTGTCAGGGGACTACCATGACTGGTTCTTCCAGCATCCGGTGGTCGGCGTGCTGGACGTCGCCCGCCACATCATTCTGCCCGCCACCACGATCGCAATCGTCGGAATCGCGGTGGATTCTCGATTCATGCGCGCTTCGATGCTGGACGTCCTGCACCAGGACTACGTCCGGACAGCGCGCGCCAAGGGACTCCCGGAGCGGGCGGTAGTGCTCAAGCACGCTCTGCGCAACGCGCTCCTGCCCGTCATCACCAGCATTGGCCTGCAGGTGCCGCTCCTTTTCTCAGGAGCCATCGTCACCGAATCGATCTTCTCCTGGCCCGGCATGGGTCAACTCTTCTTTCAGGCGCTGACCGACTTCGATTACACGCTGATGATGGGAATCCTGTTCGTGTCGGCCGTGCTCGTGGTCCTCGCCAATCTCATCGCCGACGTCACCTACGCCCTGGTCGACCCAAGGATCTCCTATGCTTGATCCGCGCACGGTGCTGGCGCCCTCCGATCGCCCGGCCTTTGCCGAGGGCGATGAGGTTGGCGTCAAGCAGTTCAGCTTCCGCGAGCTCACTGTTCGCCGCTTCAGGCAGCACCCAACCGCCAAGTGGGCTCTTCTCGTCCTCGGCATCATCGTCGTCGCTTGCTACGGCGCGCCGCTCTGGCACCTCCTGTTCCCTGGCTGGATCCAGGGCATCGGGGAGTTCCATCTCGAAGACGTCGAATCGCCTCCCTCGTTCAAGCACCTGTTTGGCACTGACCAGTACCTTGGCCTCGACATCTTCAGCCAGGTTCTGTACGGCGGACGGATATCGCTGGTGATTGGTTTGGGGTCGATGGCCATGGCGACGGTCATCGGTGTCGCATGGGGCGCGATCGCCGGCTATTTCGGAGGCTGGCTCGATGCCGTCCTGATGCGCGTGGTCGACGTCTTCCTGACGATTCCGGTGCTGTTGACGATCCCGCTGGCCTCCAAGGTGTTCGGCCACGCCGACACGTTGACCATCATGATGATCTTCGGGTTCCTGAGCTGGCAGTCGATCGCCCGCATCGTTCGCTCCACCTTTTTGTCCCTGCGTGAGATGCAGTTCGCGGAGGCGGCAAGGGCGCTTGGGGTCGGTCCGATGCGGATCATCTTCAGACACCTGCTCCCAAACTCGGTGGGGCCGATCGTGGTTGCCTTCACATTAGGAGTGGCCTTCAACATCGTGCTGGAGGCTTTCGTCAGCTTCCTGGGGTTCGGTCTTCAGCCGCCGATCTACTCCTGGGGTTCGATCATCAGCAACGCCCAGGGCGATCTGATCAATGGCAACTGGTGGTGGATCACTTTCCCTGGCCTTACGATCACGGCGACCGTGCTCTGCATGAACTTCATCGGGGACGGGTTCCGCGACGCGCTCGACCCCAAGATCGTCAACAACTGAGCTCGAGTTCTAAGTCTCTCCGGCAAAATGGCACGCGACTTGGTGGCCCCGGTACTTTTCGCTTAGCGGCGGTTCTTTTTCCGCGCAGATCCCCTCCACCGTCCCCTTCTTTTTCGCGAGGGGGCAGCGGGTCCGGAAGTGACAGCCCGAGGGTGGGTTGAGCGGGCTCGGCACATCGCCCTGCAGGACTGTCGGGTGCCCACGCTGGTCGGGATCGGGCTCGGGGATCGAAGAGAGCAGCGCCTGCGTGTAGGGGTGCAGGGGATGCGCGTACAGCTCGAGGCCTGATGCCAATTCCACGATCTTGCCGAGATACATGACCGCGATTCGGTCGGAGATGTAAGCCACGACCGCAAGGTTGTGGGCCACGAAGATATACGTGAGGTTGAATTCGTTTTTCAAGTCGACAAGCAGATTCAGCACCTGAGATTGGATCGAGACGTCCAAAGCTGAGACAGGCTCGTCGGCAACGATCAACTTCGGATTCAGAGCGAGAGCACGGGCGATGCCGATGCGCTGGCGCTGGCCGCCAGAGAACTCGTGCGGGTAGCGGTTCGCATGCTCCGGCCGCAGCCCGACCCGCTTCAGAGTGTCTTTGACGATCGCCTCCCTCGCGGCTCGGTTGCCGCGGTGGTGGACGACCAGTCCTTCGGCCACGATATCGCCGACCGACATTCGAGGGTTGAGCGATCCAACCGGGTCCTGGAAGATCATCTGCATCTCGGCGCGATAGTTCTTCATGCGACGTCTCGACAGCTTGGTGAGGTCGACGCCCTCGAATTCGATGGTCCCCGATGTCGGCTCGATCAGGCGAAGGATGCTTCGGCCCAAGGTCGACTTACCGCAGCCTGACTCGCCGACCAGTCCCAGTGTCTCGCCGGCCTCGACTTCGAGGTCGACACCGTCCACCGCCTTCACAGTGCCGGTCTGGCGCTGGAGGAAGCCGGTGCGGACCGGGAAATGCTTTTTGAGCCGGGCGATTTTCAGGATCGGGCCCTTCTGAAGCAGCACCGGGGAAGCGGCCAGCGGTGCGCCGGCGCTCAATCCACCGATCCCAGGCCGGCCGAACTGCGAACCGGCTTAGGTCGCGGTCCACCCTCGCACAGCCAGCACCGGGACTGCTGCAGTGCGCCGACGTCGAACAATGGCGGCTCCTTGGCGCACAGCTCCCAGCGATAGTCGCATCGCGGAGCGAAGCGGCAACCAGGCGGCACCCGCAGCATGTTGGGAACCACGCCTCGAATCACTTTGAGCTTCTGGCTCTGGGTCATACCCAGGCGTGGAATCGACGCCAGCAAACCTTCGGTGTAGGGATGTTGCGGGGAGGAGAACAGCGGCCGGACCGGGGCGTGCTCGACGATCTGACCGGCGTACATGACACACACCTCATCGCAAACCTGGGCGACCACTCCAAGGTCGTGAGTGATCATCAGGATCGACATCGCGAACTCCCTCTGGAGGTTTGCCATCAGCTCGAGTATCTGGGCCTGGATCGTGACGTCGAGGGCCGTGGTGGGCTCGTCCGCGATGAGGAGCTTGGGGTTGCAGGAAAGCGCCATGGCGATCATCACGCGCTGCCTCATGCCGCCTGAGAGGTGGTGCGGATAGTCGTCGACTCTTCGTTCCGCGGCTGGGATGCGAACCACCTTCAGCATCTCGATCGCCCGCTTCCAGGCCTCCTGACGGTTGACTTTGAGGTGGAGCTGGATCGTTTCCGCGATCTGGTCGCCGACGGTGAACACGGGGTTGAGGGAGGTCATCGGCTCCTGGAAGATCATCGCGATGTCGGCTCCGCGCACATGGCGCATCTCGTCCTCTTCGATGTCTGTGAGGTCTCGACCATCGAAGAAGACGCTGCCCCCCGCAACTCGGCCTGGGCGCGAGATGAGCCGCATGATGCTCAGGGCGGTGACGCTCTTGCCGGAGCCCGACTCGCCGACCAGGCCAAGCGTCTGGCCGGACTTGACGGAGAACGAGACCTTGTCGACGGCACGCAACACGCCGGCGTCCGTGCGGAACTCGGTCACGAGGTTCTCCACCCGGAGCAGGTCTTGAGTCATAGTTCGGAAAATATACCTTCAAGGTTCACAGCGCCGAGGCCCCAGGCCGGGTGGCCGGTTCCCCCGGCGTGGCATGATCGGCCGGTGAGTATGGTCGGGCTGGGCCGGCGGAGGCTGGAAGGCGGTGAAAAGGTGACCGGGGCGACCCGGTTCACAGCCGATCTCGACGTGGCGGGCCTGCTTCACGTCCAGCTGGTTTTGAGCCACCTGGCGAGCGCTCGGATCCGTAGCATCGACGCTGCCGCGGCGAGATCGGCGCCCGGAGTATTTGCAGTGTTCACCGGGGCTGACCTGGCGCTGGCCGGCGCCGCGGGGCCAGAGCAGCCACTGGCGGTCGGCCGCGTGTTCTATATGGGCCAGCCGGTGGCGGCGATCATCGCGGTGAGCGAGGCCGCGGCTGTGGACGCGGCGGCGCTGATCGAGGTCGACCTCGAGTCGCTCCCCGCCACCGTCGACGCCGAATCCGCCATGAAAGAGGGCACCGCGGCCGTGCTCGATGCTCGGGAGGAAGGCTCCGAAGAGGACGCGGCGATCCACGGGGCGGCGACGAAGTCCGAGTCCGAGCCGCTGCGCCGGCCGCCGAACGTCTCGGCGGTCGCGAGCCTCAAGCGCGGCCATGTCGCGCCGGCGATGGCCGGCGCCGACGTTGTCATTAGGGAGACTTATCGCCTGGCGGGCGTCCACCACTCGCCCATGGAGCCGCACGTTTCGATCGCGCGCCCCGAGCCCGATGGCGGGATGACGATCTGGGCGCCGACGCAGGGACCGTTTCAGGTGCGCGAGGAGATCTCCAAGCTCCTCGAAGTGCCGGCGCAGAAGGTCCGCGTCGTGCCGATGCCGGTTGGCGGCGGCTTCGGCGGCAAGGTTTCACTGCTCGAAACGCTGCTGGCCCTGCTCGCCCGGCGTACGGGCCGTCCCCTTCGCCTGACGCTGACCCGGCAGCAGGAGTTCGCGGTCGCGCACCCGGCGCCGGCGGCGGTTTTCGACATCGAGCTCGGCGCCAGGCGGAACGGAAAGCTCGTGGCGCTGCGGGCCCGGTACCACTTCGACAACGGCGCGAGCAGCGGTTGGCACGCCGGGATCACAGGTTCGTTCCTCGGAGGGACGTATCGAATCCCCAACTTCGAGCTGACCGGATATGAGGTCGCCACCAACAAGACGCCGGTCGACGCGTATCGGGCTCCGGGCGCTCCCCAGGCGTATTTCGCGCTCGAGTCGGCCATGGACGAGTTGGCGATCAAGCTCGGCATGGACCCGATCGAGCTCCGGCTCCTGAATGCGTCGAAGGAAGGCGACCCGGACGCTCAGGGGGAACCGTGGCCCCGAATCGCCATGTTCGAATGTCTCGAGGAGGCGCGGCGGCACCCGATGTACACGGCGGCCTGCGGACCAGGCGAGGGCGTCGGTGTCGCGATCGGGTCGTGGGGCGGCGCGCGCACGCCGGCAGCGGCGGGATGCCGGGTCGAACCGGACGGGACGCTTTCGGTGTTGATCGGGACGCCAGATGTCAGTGGCGCCACGACCGGGCTCGCCATGATCGCCGCGGAGGCGTTTGGCATGTCGACGGACAAGGTCAGGATCGAGACCGGTGAGACAGGCACCGCACCGTTCGGACCGATCGCCGCCGGCAGTCAGACCACGTATAGCATCGGCGGCGCAGTGCGCGAGGCCGCCATCGAGGCGCGGCGCCAGCTGCTCGAGATTGCAACCGAGGAGCTGGAAGCGGGACCCGAGGACCTCGAGATCGTCGACGGCCGGGTGGCCGTGCGCGGAGTCCCTGATCGATTCGTCGAGATCACCCGGCTCGTGACCCTCAGCACCGAGTTCATGGGTCGGCACAAGCCGATCCAGGCCACCGGTCGGTCCGCGGTGCTGAGCGCCTCGCCACAGTTCACGGTCCAGATCGCGCGCGTTCAGACAGACTCCGAGACCGGCGCCTTCCAGCTCACCGCTTTCGCCGCCATCCAGGACGTGGGCAAGGCGATCAACCCACCGGAGGTGAAGGCGCAGATCCACGGCGGAGCCACCCAAGGGCTCGGTCGGGCATTCGGCGAGCAGCTCGCGTACGACAGTGACGGACAGCTGCGCACGGGCAGCTTCCTCGACTACGAGCTGCCGACCGCCGACCAGATGCCCGACATCGACGTGCGCCTCATCGAGGTCCCCTCACCAGTGGGACCGCTGGGGGCCAAGGGAGTTGGCGAACCACCCGCCATCCCCGGCCCGGCCGCGCTCGCCAACGCTCTCGCGCGGGCGACCGGGATCCGCGTGCGCGAATTGCCGATCGATCGCTCAGCATTCGTCTTTGAGGCGCACCCCAGTTAGCCGTAGTTTGAGCATCGCGCTGGACGCCCCTGCATCCGTCGACAGAGGGAGTCCGGGCTCATCGATGCGAGCCTATATAGCCCACACCTTGCCCGACTGCTCGCCGATCGTCGTCTGCAATCGCGCTCCTCGTGAGCCCAGGCCGGAGGGTGGGTTCAAGCGCGGAGCCGGTGGTGTGATCACGGCCCTACTCACAGAGGCCGAGGCGATGGAGGCGGATTGGGTCGCGGTCGCGCGCAATGACGACGAGCGGCAGCTGGCCACCAGCCACGGCGCGATGGTCACCGTCCCCCTGCTGAACTCGACGGGCCGGCTGCACTACGCGATGCCCACCAAGGAGCAGTACGACATGTACTACGGGGTGTTCGCCAACCCCGTGCTGTGGTTCATCCAGCACTACCTCTGGGACCTCGGCAACGAACCTGTCATCGACGACCGCATCCATCAGGCGTGGGCGGAGGGCTACATCGAGGTCAATCGCCAGGTGGCCGCGAAGGTGGTCGAGGTCGCCCGCAACGCGCCGAGACGACCCCTGGTCCTCGTCCACGACTATCAGCTGTATCTGGTCCCGCAGCTGGTCCGCCAGGCATTGCCCGGCGCGATGCTTCAGCACTTTGTGCATGTGCCGTGGCCGACGCCGCAGTACTGGAAGGTGCTCCCCAAACCGATGCGCGACGCGATTCTCGAGGGGCTGCTCGGATGCGACATCGTCGGCTTCCAGTCCAGCCTGGATGTGCGGAATTTCCTCCTGACGTGTGAGGAGAACGCTGGGCTCCAGGTCGATGAGCGGGAGCGGGCGGTTTTCTACGGCGGCCGCGTCGTCTACGCGCGCCATTACCCGATCTCGATCGACGTCGCGACGACGTCGCGGCTCGCGGCGTCACGCGGCGTGAAGCGTCAGGAGCGCGACCTGGCGTCATGGCGGCCGCCACGCTTGATCTCCCGCATCGACCGGACGGATCCGTCCAAGAACATCGTCCGGGGATTCATCGCCTATGACAAGCTCCTCCGCTACCACCCCGAGCTGCGGGGCGAGGTGCAGTTCTGGGCCTTCCTGCAGCCATCGCGCCAGGACGTGGCCGTCTACAGCCGCTACCTCCGGCAGATCCGCCAGACGGTTGGTCGCATCAACAGCGAGTTCGGCACCGAGACCTGGCTCCCTGTCCGGTTGGAGATCGGCGAGAGCGAGCGCAAGGCGATCGCGTCGCTCAAGAACTTCGACGTGCTGGTGGTTAATCCTGTCTATGACGGGCTCAACTTGGTCGTGAAGGAAGGCGCGCTCGTCAACGCGACCAACGGGGTGATCGTCCTTTCGGAGAATGCGGGCGCCCATGAGGAGCTGCAGGCGCACGTTCTGTCGATCAACCCGTTCGACGTCGAGGCGACGGCGGCGGCGCTGTATGCGGGGCTCACCATGGGTGTGGAGGAGCGACGGCGGTTGAACGATGGCGCGCGCGAGGTCGTGCGCACCAACGACATCACGCGGTGGATCAGCAGGCAGGTGCAGGACATTCGGGACCTGGTGGCGACGAACCCGCGCTCAGCGAGCAGAGAAGCCTAATTTGCCTTTTCGCCTCCCCGGGTGGCGGGGAGGTGAACTCGCCTCCCGACGTAGTGGGGAGGTCGGCCGGCCCGCGAAGCGGGCCCGCCGGGTGGGGAGTCGCAGATTTCCAATTATGGGGTCGGCATTTCGCCTCCCCACGTAGTGGGGAGGTCGGCCGGCCCGCGAAGCGGGCCCGCCGGGTGGGGAGTCGCAACTTTCCAAGGTCGGCCCAGCACCCTCTTAACAAGCGACCTTGCTTGGAAGGGATCGAGCGGCGATCGTAGGCCGGTGCATTCGCCTGAGGTCGCTAACGCCCGCTGGTTGCACAACAACATGTCCGAGACCGAGCGTCCGTTTGGTCGCGCTTGCGCGGCAGGCAGGTTGGGGGCTACAAGTTTCAGCGCCAGGTCCCCGTCGGCGCGTACGTCGTCGACTTCATGTGCGTCTCAGATCGCCTCGCGATTGAGGTCGACGGCGCAGGGCATGAAGACGAGGACAAGGACGAAAGCAAAACCAAATTCTTGCAGGCCCACGGCTTTCGCGTGCTTCGGATCCCGGTGAGCCACGTCGATGAGTCAATTGACGACGTAATTCACGGAATCTTTTTGGAGCTGGCTCACCCCACGCGCCTGGGCTAGGGCGAGTCCCCACCCGGCGCGCTGCGCGCGCCGACCTCCCCGCGGAGCGGGGAGGCGAAAGCCCACCTCCCCACTGCGTGGGGAGGCTATTAGGCCCAGGCGGCCAGCATCTGCAGGAACGCCGTGGCCTGGTGCGGGCCGTCCAGGACCAGGTCGCACCGCACGAAAAGGTTGGCCGGGACCTCGGGCGAGCTCACCCCGATGCACATATGAGGGATGGAATGCGCGCTGAGCACTTCGAAGGCGGCGCGATCGTTCTCGTCGTCGCCCATGCAGATGACGCCGCCGGGATCGACCTCGTCCAGCAGCGCCGCGAGCGCCGTGCCCTTCCCGGCAAAGGGCGTGTGGACCTCGATCACCCGGCGCCCCTGGGCGCCGGAAAGACCCGTCGACTTGAGCAGCGGGCGGAGCAGCGCCATCGCCTCCTCGCCTGTGATCTGAGCGGCGCGCAGGTGGACGGTCGTGCTGGCCGGCTTGATCTCGATCCTTGCGCCTGGGATGGAGGCCACGAGTTTCGCAGCCTCCGCGTTGAATCGTTCAAGGGCACGCTTCTCGTCAGGAGTCAGCGGCGGAAGCCCGCTGTCGCCGATGAGACGCACGCCGCTCACCGGCACCAGCCGCGGCAGTTCGGTGCTGGTGCGGCTGCTGAGAACCACGACCTGCTTCAGCGCGAGCGAAAGGCGCCGCAAGGCATCGAGCGCATCCGCCACCGCGACGGTCTGGGCCGGATCTGGACCGATGTCCGCAAGCGTGCCGTCGAAATCCGTGACAAGCAGGATCTCTTGCGGGGAAATGGCTGAGACCGGCGATCTTCGCCAGACATCCGAGATCTCCTCGAGTTCCGCGCGCACCACCCTAAGTTAGATCTGCGGCTGGTGACGCCGCACGATCCCGGCGAGCTCCGCGCTCGGTGGCAGCGTGCCGAACGTCCGGCCTCCCCTGGAGTCGAGACGCGACGCGCAGAATGCCTCGGCGACCGCGGGATCGCCGTGACGGACCAGCAGAGACGCCTCGAGGACGACCGCCATCAGCTCCACGACCCTCCGTGCGCGAGCCTCCACGTCGGTTTGGTCTGACAGCTGTCGCTTGAGCTCGTCGACCGCGTCGTCCAGCCTTGGGTCCGATCCGCCAGCCTCTTCGACCTCATCCACGAATGCCGTCACCGCCTCAGGCTCACGAGCCATCGCGCGGAGCACGTCCAGGGCGTTGACGTTTCCCGATCCCTCCCAGATGGAGTTGAGTGGCGCCTCGCGATACAGGCGCGGCATGATCGATTCCTCGACGTAGCCATTGCCGCCATGACATTCGAGCGCCTCGGAAACGACCGCGATCGCCCGCTTGCACGTCCAGTACTTCGCGACGGCGAGAGCCAGACGCTTGAACGCCGCCTGCTCCGGATCGGAGGCGCGGTCGAATGCGCCGGCCAATCGCATCATCAGCACGGTGGTCGCTTCCGACTCCACCGCGAGGTCGGCGAGGACGTTCACCATCAGCGGCTGCTCGCTCAACAATCGCCCGAACGCGCTGCGGTGGGCGGTGTGATGGGTCGCCTGAGCGACCGCCTGGCGCATCAGCGCGGCCGAGCCGATGACGCAGTCGAGGCGGGTGTGGTTGACCATGTCGATGATCGTCCGCACTCCTCTTCCCTCTTCCCCGACCATCACCGCCCAGGCGCCATCCAGCTCGATCTCGGCCGATGCGTTGGAGCGGTTGCCCAGCTTGTCCTTGAGCCGCTGGATGTGGAAGCCGTTGCGCTCGCCGTCGTCGAGGACGCGCGGCAGGAGGAAGCACGACAGCCCGCCCGGAGCCTGCGCGAGGACAAGAAACGCATCGCACATGGGCGCTGAGCAGAACCACTTGTGGCCGGTGAGCAGGTGCGCGCCGTCGGCACCAGTGGGAACGGCTCGGGTCGTGTTGGCGCGGACGTCCGAGCCGCCCTGCTTCTCGGTCATCGCCATGCCGACCAGCGCGCCCCGCTTGCTTGCAGCCGGCCGCAAACCCGGGTCGTAGTCGAGCGTGGTGATGAGCGGCTCCCAGCGCGCGGCGAGCTCGGCTTGCTTGCGCAGGGCGGGGATCGCCGCGTAGGTCATCGAGACCGGGCAGCCATGCCCGCCCTCCACCTGGGACCACACGTAGAAAGCGGCCGCCCGGGCCGCGTGCGCTCCCGGTCGCGGCTCGCGCCACGGCAGAGCGTGGAGCCCGTGGCCGATGGCCACCTCCATCAGACGGTGCCACGCGGGATGAAACTCGACCTCGTCGATGCGGTTGCCGAAACGGTCGTGGGTGTGAAGCTGCGGAGGGTTGGAGTTGGCCTGGAAACCCCAGGCGATCGCCTCCTCGGTCCCGGCGAGCCGGCCGAGCTCGTGGACCATGTGGTGCGCCCACCAGGCGCCTTCGCGTTCGAGCGATTCGCGTAAGGGCGGGTCGGATTCGAAGAGGTTGTAGTTGACGAGCGGAGGTGGTTGGTTGGTTACCTCATGGGTGCCTGGCGCCACCGCTAAAGGCTAACGCTGCGCCCGCTGGCGGCTACGTCGGCGCTCGCGATTTCGCGCAGCGCGGCCAGGTGACGGTCGAACGTTCGCCGACCATCCCTGGTGATTGAAAGCCATGTTCTTCCCCGCTTGCCAACGAAACCCTTCTCGACCTTGATGTAGCCCGCCTGCTCGAGAGCGCTGATCTGCTTCGACAGCATCGAGTCGGTGACCTCGACGTGATCTCTGACGAAGCTGAAATCGACCTTGCTGGCCGCCGCCAGGAGGGCCACGATCGAAAAGCGAACCGGATGAGCCAGCAGGTCGTCCAGCTCGTGCCGTGGATGGCTCACCTGCGCCCGATCAGCCAGGCCGCGACAAACAGAGGGATGACAGCCATCACCACGCTGCCGCCAAAGTGCATCCCTGGCTGATGCGGCCCCCACCACCCGGTGGCGATGCTCACCCAAATGACCGCGCCATTCCAGGCCAGGAATGCCGCCACAGAGCCAAGCAGCCAGAGAATGCCCGTGCGACTCCAGGCTCGAACCCGCCAGGCGAGGTAGATCGCGGCGGCCGACCCGCCGACGAAAACGGGGAGGATCCAGAGATTTCCTTGTCGTGGGTCGCCACTGAGGAGTGCCCCAATCCCCAGATACATTGCCGCCACCACCAGCAGCGCCGGCCGGAACTGGCGATCAGAACGCCGAACCGCAGCGGCTCGTCTGTTTGCTTCGTCTAACGAAGCACGCGCGTCTTGTGGAGTCGGCGATGAATCAGTCATGGAGTCCAACCTAGCACCTACTTTCCATTTTGGCAAGTACATGCCACATTGGACTATCCGTTGAGCTCGGCCACCAGGCGCAGCTGCTGCTGGCGCTCCTCGGGGTCGAAGGTCATCGGCGACACGATGAGGGTTTCCACCCCGGCGTCGCGGAACGCACGCAGACGTTCGCGGGCGTGGTCCTTCGGTCCCGCGATGGTGGTCATGTCGATGAGCTCGTCCGGGAGCGCCTCCATCGCCGCCGCCTTCTGGCCGGTGAGGTAAAGGTCCTGCACCTCCCGCGCGGCGTCCTCGAACCCATACGACGAGACGAGGCGGTTGTAGAAGTTCTGCTCGCGCGACCCCATGCCACCGATGTATAGAGCCAGCACCGGGCGCATGGCGTCACGCGCGCCGGCGATGTCGTCGCTGACCAGGACGTTGACCTGGGGGCAAATTCGGAAATCGTCGAGGGCGCGCCCGGCGCGGGCCGCGCCTTCCTCGAGCGGCACCCGCAGCTTGGACACATGCTCGGGCGAGAAAAACACCGGCAGCCAGCCGTCCGCGATCTCTCCGGCCAGCGCTACGTTCTTGGGGCCCAGGACGGCCAGGTAAATGGGAATGCTGTCCTGGACCGGCCGGATGGTGAGCTTCAGCACCTTGCCGGGTCCATCGGGCAGCGGCAGGTCGAGCGTTACCCCGTGGTACTCGACCTTCTTGTGCGCGAGCGCCATGCGCACAACGGCGACGTAGTCGCGCGTCCGCTCGACCTGATGTGGAAAGCGCACTCCGTGCCAGCCCTCGGAAACCTGCGGGCCCGACGTGCCGAGGCCGAGCAGCATGCGCCCGTTCGAAAGCTGATCGATCGTCGCGGCCGTCATGGCCGTCATCGCGGCGCTCCGGCCGGGGATCTGGAAGATTCCGGCGCCCAGCTTGATACGGCTCGTGCCGGCCGCGAGCCAGGCCAGCACCGACGCGGCGTCGGAGCCGTAGGCCTCGGCCGCCCAGATGGAGTCGTAACCGAGATCCTCCGCGGTGCGCGCGATCTCGAGCTGCTGGGCCGCGGTGATCCCCATGCCCCAGTAACCGACGCTGATCCCGAGCTTCACAAGAACCCTTCCTTACCGCCGAATCCAACCGACTCGATTCGAGTGTATTGTCGTCTTGGGGGGTCGCTTTCGCGCCCCGGGAGGAATCGCATGTATTTTCACGGTCCGGGTTTCGTCGGCTTTCACCTCCTCTGGGTCCTGCCGCTGGTCCTGCTCTTGGTGGCGGGAGTGACAGTTCTGGCCATATGGGCGATTCGGGAGTCGGCGCGACCGCACCCGGTCGGTCCTCCGCGGATGCCCATGGACCAGATGGCGACCCTGACGCCACGCGAGACCCCGCTCGAGATTCTCGCCCGCCGCTTTGCCTCTGGCGAGATCACAGCCGAGGAGTACCAGAAGGCTCGGGACCTGCTCGGAGGCGGCCCGAAAACCTAGAGCGACGTGGCCGGCCTGATCAGTGCCCGCTGACGAGCAGGAAGATCAGGAACGCGTTCAGGCTCACGATCACGCTGACCACCAGGGTCGCGACCGCGGTCGTCGTCGGCCGG
>WNFB01000928.1_pt1 | contig 24439 bp, 24 predicted proteins | sample 5400501 | NCBI WGS metagenome assembly WNFB01 (sample SAMN13153341, study PRJNA577476) | soil metagenome | isolation source: 200 cm saprolite under Douglas fir tree site 2 hole 1 | place: USA:California | collected 2015-04-18 | reverse complement strand
AAGCGATTGCTGATCGGCGGGCGGACGCGCGGCCGGCGGCGCGGCATCCTCGAAATCGTCGAGCCGCGGCGGGTCGGGAAGCGCGTCGCGCAGCGACATGTGCCCGCTGGCGCACACCTCGCCCCGGCTCGCGGCCTCGACGGCAAGGCCGCCGCCGTTCTCGGTCGCACGCACCAGCACGGTTTCGCCGTCATAGATCGGCTTGAGCAATCGGCACTCCGCGGTTCCGCGCTCGAGCCAGGCGCGCCCCCAGCGCTGCACCGGCAGGTGCGTCATGTAGGCGTAGACCTCGACGCCGGGCACGAGGCCGCCGGAAAAGCCGTAGCGGCGCGCCACGTCGTCGTCGTGGATCTTGTTCTCGGAGGCGAGCGCCGTGTTGTAGGCCTCGACCCGATAGGGGACGGCTTCGATCGTGCGCATGGCCGGTGTCCTGCGTTTGGGCCTCGCATCGTAGCGTCGGCGGCCGGCGGTTCCAGCGCGATCTTGAAGGCGCGGTCGACCTGGGCTAAACATCGATGCGGCGGGGCCGTCGGCGGTCGCCCCGTATTTCCAAGGCTCGCTGGCCCAAGCACCGCCTCCTTCGTGGACGGAGGAGGCCTATGTTTGCCGCACACACCGCCGCGCCCCACCAGACGCCTGGGCGGGCCGAGCCTCGCCACGGCGTGACCCGTGGCGAGGCCCTGCGGGTCTGGCTGCGCGTCGCGCTGCTCAGCTTCGGCGGGCCCGCCGGCCAGATCGCGGTGATGCACCGCATCCTGGTCGACGAGAAGCGCTGGATCTCCGACAGCCGGTTCCTGCACGCGCTCAACTATTGCATGCTGCTGCCGGGACCGGAGGCGCAGCAGCTCGCGACCTATGTGGGCTGGCTGATGCACCGCACCGCCGGCGGCCTGATTGCCGGCGGCCTGTTCATCGTGCCCGGCATCGTCTCGATTCTGGCGCTGAGCTACATCTACGCGGCGTACGGCAAGGTCGGCTTCGTCGCCGCCTTGTTCTTCGGCCTCAAAGCCGCGGTGCTGGCGATCGTGCTGGAGGCGGTCTTCCGGGTCGGCAAGCGGGCGCTCAAGAACGCGATCATGGTCGCGCTGGCGGCGCTCGCCTTCGTCGGCATCTTCTTCTTCGGCGTTGCGTTCCCCATCATCATTCTGGCGGCGGCGCTGATCGGCTTCATCGGCATACGGCTGCGGCCGCAAGCGTTCGCGGGCGGCGGGCATGGCGGCAAGGGCGGCGACAAGGCCGTCCTCGACAGCCTGCTCGGCGAGGATTTGCCGGCGCATGCGCGGCCGAGCGTCGCGCGTTCGCTGCGCGTGTCGGCGATCTGGCTGGCGCTGTGGCTCGTGCCGGTGATCGTCCTGTTGGCGAGCCTCGGCACCGCGAACGTGTTCAGCCAGATCGCGATCTTCTTCAGCAAGATGGCGCTGGTGACGTTCGGCGGCGCCTACGCGGTGCTCGCCTACGTGGCGCAGGAGGCGGTCCAGTATTATCACTGGCTGCAGCCGGGCGAGATGCTCGACGGCCTCGGCATGGCGGAAACGACGCCCGGCCCGCTGATCATGGTGCTGCAGTTCGTGGGCTTCATGGCGGCGTTCCGCGATCCCGGAACGCTCCCGCCGATGCTGGCCGGCACGCTCGGAGGCCTGCTGGCCACCTGGGTCACGTTCACGCCGTGCTTCCTGTGGATCTTTCTCGGCGCCCCGTTCATCGAGCGGCTGCGCGGCAACAAGGCGCTGAGCGCGGCGCTCTCGGCGATCACCGCCGCGGTGGTCGGCGTGATCCTCAACCTGGCGATCTGGTTCGCCGTCAACACGGTCTTTCGCCAGGTGCAGCCGGTCCGCGGTTACGGCTTCGCGTTCGATGCCCCGGTGCTGTCGAGCGTCGATCCCTGGGCGCTGGCGCTCGCCGCGGCGGCGGTGGCCGCGGTATTCTGGTTCAAGGCCGGGATGATCCAGACGCTCGTCGCCTGCTCGCTGGTCGGCGTCGTGCTCCATCTCGCCGGTGTCGTTTAGAGCATGATCCCGAAAAGTGGATTCCGGTTTTCGGAAAAGATCATGCTCCAACAATAAGCGAGGCGCCGTCACGGCTCCGCCCGTACCGCGCTCTCGTGCCACCGGCGCAGGATCAGGTGCGAGAGCAGCGACAGGATGAAGAAGATCGCGATGCCGGCGATCGACAGCAGCAGCAGCGCGGCGAACAAGCGCGGGATGTTGAGGCGGTAGCCGGACTCGACAATGCGGAACGCCAGGCCGGAGCCGGCCCCGGCCGTTCCTGCGGCCATTTCGGCGACCACCGTGCCGATCAGGGAGAGCCCGCCGGCGATGCGCAGTCCGCCCAGCATGTAGGGCAGCGCCGCCGGAAGCTTGAGATTGAACAGAATCTGCGCGCGCGAGGCGCCGTAGAGCGCGAACAGCTCGACCAGGTTGCGGTCGACCGAGCGCAGTCCGAGCGTGGTGTTGGCGAGCACCGGGAAGAACGCCACGATCCAGGCGCAGGCGAGCACGGCGGCCGGCTGCGGCAGATAGATCAGGAGTAACGGTGCGATCGCGACGATCGGCGTCACCTGGAGGATCACCGCGTAGGGATAAAGCGCATACTCGATGATCCGCAGCTGATTGAACAGCACCGCAAGTGCGATACCCCCGGCCCCCGCCAGCAGCAGCGCCTCGAACGTCGTCACGAGCGTCGAGGCGAGCGAGGTCGACAGCACCGGCCAATCCGCCACCAGAGTCGCGACGACGAGGCCGGGGCCGGGAAGGATATAGGGCGGGATCGCGTTGACCCGGACGATCACGTCCCAGGCAATCACGACGATCGCCAGAACGACGATTGGCAGCGCGATGCGCAGCGCGCCTTCGCGCCGGCTGCGCTCGGGCGGCTCACGCTTCTCCATCGGATCGACGCTGCTCATGCGCCGCCTCCCGCCATGGCGTCGGCCAGGGCCTGCGACACGCGCCGGCAGAAGCCGGCATATTCGGGCGAGGTGCGGAAGCTTTCGTTGCGCGGGTAGGGGGCGTCGATCGCGATCTCGGCGAACACGCGGCCCGGGCGCGGCGTCATCACCACCACGCGGTTCGACAGGAAGACCGACTCGAACACCGAATGAGTGACGAACACCACGGTCTTGCCGAGTGCCTGCCACAGCCGCAGCAGGTCGTTGGCGAGGCGGAAGCGGGTGATCTCGTCGAGCGCCGCGAACGGCTCGTCCATCAACAGCAGCGCAGGTTTTGTCACGAGCGCGCGGGCGATCGATACGCGCATCTTCATGCCGCCGGACAGCTCGCGCGGATAGGCGGCGGCGAACTCGGCAAGCCCGACGCCGCCGAGCGCCTCCTCGACGCGCGGGGCGGCGGCGGTGCGGGCGAGCCCGGCAAGCTTGAGCGGCAGATGCACGTTGCCGGACACGGTCGCCCACGGCATCAGCGTGGGCTCCTGGAACACGAAGCCGATGGCGCGGCGCCTCGCCCCGCGGCCGTCCTGCGCCCCGTCGCTCCATTCGATCGCGCCGGCCGTCGGCGCGGCGAGCCCGGCGATCAGCCGCAACGCCGTCGACTTGCCGCACCCGGACGGTCCGAGCAACGTCACGAACTCGCCCGGGCGCACCGCGAGATCGAATCGATCGAGCGCGACGACCGCGTTGGCGAACGCCTTGCCGACCCGGCGCAGCGCGACGATTGATGGCGCTGACGAAGAGAGGACAGCGTCGCTCATGGGCGCGCCCACCTCTCCCCGCGTGCGGGGAGAGGTCGACGCGAGAAGCGCGTCGCGTGAGGGGGCGGCTGAGGAAAGCGCGCACTCGCAGAGGCCCCCTCACCCCAACCCTCTCCGCACAAGCGGGGAGAGGGAGCCCGCGCGCGTCTCGATCTCATCATCAATTCTTCGGCCTCAAGTCCAGCCCGATGCCCTTGTTGACGAACTGCAGCGTGTAGGCCTTGCGCACGTCGAGGTTCGCCGGCACGACCTTCGCCCGCACCATCTTGTCGAAGAAGCTCTTCACCCGCGCGTCGGTCATCGCGCCGACGCCGAGCCGTTCGGCGTCGCCGGAATCGACGATGCCGTGTTCCTTGAGCTTGGCGACCGAATAGGCCAGCACGTCGTCGGTCATCTCCGGATTGTCGCGCTTGATCATCGCGTTGGCGGCCTTGTTGTCGTGATAGATGTAATTCATCCAGCCGATGATCGAGGCTTCGACGAAGCGGCGCACGAGATCGGGCTGCTTCTCCACCAGCTCGCGCCGCGTCTCGATCAGGGTCGAGTAGGTGTCGAAGCCGTAGTCCGCCAGCAAAAAGATCTTCGGCTTGAATCGGCCCGCGCGTTCGACCGCATAGGGCTCGGAGGTGACGTAGCCCTGCATGGCGACGCGCTTGTCGGCGAGAAACGGCTGCGGATTGAACGTGTAGGGCTTGACCTGCTCCTCGCGGAAACCGAAATCCGCCTTCATCCACTGGAAATAGGTGGCAAGCCCCTCGTTCGAGACCAGCAGCGTGAGCTTCTTCAAATCCTCGAACCGCTCGATGCCCTGGTCGGGATGCGCAAGCAGGACCTGCGGGTCCTTCTGGAACAGGGCGGCGACGCTGATGGTCGGCACGCTCTGGGCGACCGCGTCGAACGCCTGCAGCAGGTTGGCGCTGAGAAAGAAGTCGATCTTGCCGACCGGCAGCAGGATGCGGTTGTTGACGTTGGGGCCGCCCGGCACGATCGTGACGTCGAGCCCATGGCGCCGATAGGTGCCGTCGGCGAGCGCCTGATAGAAGCCGCCGTGCTCGGCCTCGGCCACCCAGTTGGTGCCGAAGCGGACCTTGTCGAGCTGCTGGGCGTTGCCAGTCGCGATCGTCAGGGCGGCAACAATCCCCGCCAGAGCCGTGCGCCGCACGCATTGCATCAGCGTCATTCCTTAGGGCCTCCCGCATTCCCGGGCCGCGAAGTTAAGCGAGCGGCGCGCGCTTGCCCAGCCGTTCTCCGAGCCCTAGGTTGCCGGCGGAGCGACCGCGATGCCCTTGAAGCGCAATTGGGTCGACATGACCTGGGAGGATTTTGCGGGCGCCGACACGGCGGCGTGGATCGCGGTGTTGCCCCTGGCGGCGGTCGAGCAGCACGGGCCGCATCTGCCGCTCGGCACCGACGCTTTCATCGCCGACGCCTATCTCGCCCGCGCCCGCGAATTGCTGCCCGAGGCGCTGCCGGTGACTTTTCTGCCGCTGCAGGCGGTCGGCACCTCGACCGAGCACCGGGCCTTTCCCGGAACCCTCACCCTGAGCGCCGAGACGTTCGTGCGGGCTGTCACGGAGACGGCCGAGAGCGTGCATCGCGCCGGTGTCCGCAAGCTCGTCATCGCCAACGGCCACGGCGGCAACGTGGCCGCTCTCGATCTCGTCGCGCTCGACCTGCGCGTGCGCCTCGGGATGCTCGCGGTGACGTGCTCGTTTGCCCATCTCGGCTATCCGGACGGCGTGTTCTCGCCCGAGGAAACGACGCACGGCATTCACGGCGGCGACATCGAGACATCGATGATGCTCGCCGCACGGCCGGAACAGGTGCGCACCGAGCGCGCCCAAAACTTTGCGCCGGCGAGCGTCGCGCTCGAGCGCGAGTTCAAATGGCTTGGTGCCGGCGCGCCCGCCGGCTTCGGCTGGATGAGTCAGGACCTCAATCCCTCCGGCGCCATCGGCGACGCCACCTTGGCCAAGGCCGCCAAAGGCGAGGCGGCGATCGCCTACGGCGCGAAGGCTTTTGTCGAATTGCTCGGCGAGGTCCACCGGTTCGACCTGACGCGACTCGGTAAGGGGCCGATCGCATGACGGCGTCTCGGAAAGCTGCAAAGTAGGCAAAAAGGATCCGGATCGATGTCGATCGAGCTTTATCTCGCCTATGTTCTCGCCTGTGCGGCGGTGACCGCGGTCCCCGGCCCCATGGTGACGCTCATCGTCGCCAACAGCGTCACCCACGGGGCGCGCGCCGGACTGCTCAACGTGGCCGGCGGGCAGCTCGGGCTTCTGCTGATGACGGCCGTTCTCACCGTCGGGCTCGCCTCGATCATCGCGACCATGGGTTTCTGGTTCGATTGGCTGCGGCTTGCCGGCGCCGCCTATCTGGTCTGGCTCGGCTGGAAACTGTTGCGCACCTCCGGAGCATTGAATGCGCCCGGCCGCGCGCCGGCGCCGCGCGGCGGCTTCTTCCTGCAGGGTTTTTTGGTGATGATGAGCAATCCCAAGGCGCTGCTGTTCTTCGGCGCCTTCATTCCCCAGTTCGTCGACCCGGCCGGCAACTACCTCTGGCAGATCCCGCTCCTGGGCGTCACCATGATCGCGGTCGGCACCGTGTCCGACGGCGCCTACGCGGTCCTGACCGGACGGGCCGGCGCGCTCATCTCGCGGCGGCGCGTGCGCCTCGTCTCCCGCATCGGCGGCGCCTGCCTGATCGGCGGCGGCGTCTGGCTGGCCCTGGCGCGGGCGCGGTAGGTTTCACTGCTCAAACCGATCGACGAACCACTTCAAAATTTTCATCCAGATCTCGTCCTTGCCGACCTGGTCCTCGATGCCGTGCTCGAGATTTGGATTGTCGTTGACTTCCATCACCACGAAGCCGTGGTCGGTCTGCTTGATGTCGACGCCGTAGAACCCCTCGCCGATCGGCTTGGCGGCGCGCACCGCGACGTCGATGACCTCCGGCGGCGCCTGATCGACCTCGAAGGTGCGAAAGCCCCCCTCGTGCGAGGAGCCGTCGGGCCGGTACTTGACGATCTGCCAGTGCCCGCGCGCCATGCGGTACTGGCACACGAACAGCGGCTCGCCGCCGAGCATGCCGACCCGCCAGTCGAACTCGGTCGGCAGGAATTTCTGCGCCAACAGGAGGTCCGTCTCCTCGAACAGCTCGTCGGCGATACGCCTGAATTCCTCGAGCGAGTTGACCTTGTGGACGCCGCGCGAGAACGAGCCGTCGGGGATCTTCACCACCAGGGGCAGGCCGAGCTCGTCGATCGCCTTCGTAAGGTCGGCGCCTTCGATCAGCATGACGGTCGGCGGCATCGGCACCTGGTTCGAGCCGAGCAGCTCCATCAGAAACACCTTGTTGGTGCAGCGGATCATCGACATGGGGTCGTCGATGACCGGCATGCCCTCCTGCCAGGCGCGCCGGGCGAAGCGGTAGGTGTGGTTGTCGATCGAGGTCATCTCGCGGATGAACAGGCCGTCGTATTCGGCCAGCTCGTCGAGCTGCCGCCGGGTGATCGGCTCGACGTCGACGGACAATCTTTCGGCGATGCGGGCGAAATGCTTGAGCGAGGCGACCGAGGAGGGCGGGACCTTCTCGTTCGGGTCGTGCAGCACCGCGAGGTCGTATTTGGCGACGCTGCGCCCCTTGGGGTCGCGCCATTCCCGCTTGGTGTGCTGGTGCAGGCAATCGCGGAGGAACAGGGCCTCGCCGTTCGCCAGCCGCGTGATGTTGCGCGGGCGGATGCGGTCGATCGACAGCCATTGGCCGGGCTCGACCGTGACCTCGAGGGCCGGGCAGCGGAACCAGTCGAACAGCAGGCGGCCGAACGAATCGAACCGCGGCTCGTTCGATAGGCCGAAGCAGACCAGGAACTTGATCTCCCCTTCCGGCTGGTAGTCCGCCTTGCGGGCGCACTTGTTCAGCTCTTCCTCGAGGTCGGGCAGCGCGTGCTCGTAGAGCTTGGCCTCGCGCAGCTCCAGCATGGTCTCGACCGTGGGCACCACGCGGTGCCCGCGCGCCTCCGCCAGCAGCGAGGCGTAGTAGCCCTTGGACTGATAGGCGTAGGAGCGCGACAGGTTGACGAGCTTGGGCCGGCCGACATCGAACAGTTTCGGCCGGGCGAGGTACTCGCTCGTCGTGATCACCTTGTGGGGGGTGTCCGCGTTGGGCAGGTCCTTGGGCTGGTCGACGAGAATGACCCAGCCGGTCATTGCACGGGTCCCTTTCTAATGAGGATCGCCGCGCGCAACTCCTCGCGGCCGAACCGTGTCATGCGCTCGAACATGTTGGACGGCACCGCATAGGTCTCGGCGGCCGCGCGCACGATCGCGACCGCGCCCTGATCGAATGCCGCCAACAGGGCCGATTCGGCAAGGGGGGTCGTGCGGATGCGGATACCAAGCTCGCGCGCCTCGCGCCGGAACTCCTGCTGGGCGAGCCGCACCACCCGCTTCTTGTCTTCCGCGCCGACCGTCTCGACGAAATAGGGGCCGGGGCGGCTCACGTGGATTTCCGGGTAGAGGCCGTGCCGCCGGGCGGCGCCGTCGCGAGGCCGCGCAGCCGCGGCGCCAGCCGCTTCTCGAACCGCAGGGCGTGACCGTGGTCGCCGTAATAATCGAAGTGGCGGCCGAACATGGCGTAGCCGGATTTCCTGTACCGGGCGATCGCCGCGGCATTGTTCTCGTGCACCTCGAGCCGCAGCACGACGCGCCCGCGCCCGATCGCGGCCTCCTCGGCGGCGGCGAGCAGCCGCACCCCGACGCCGCGGCGGCCCGCCTCCGGCGCTACCGCGATCGAGTAGAGCCGCGCAATGCCGCTGCCGGCGCGGAACAGCACCAGCGCGTAGCCCGCGAGCGTCTCGCCATGCACGGCGATGATCAGCGCCGCCGCAGGGGAGCGGAGAAAGCGGCGAAAGCCGCGGCGCGCGATGCGGTCGGTCGCGAACAGCCGCTTCTCGAGCGCGGCGAGCGCATCGAGATCGAGGGGCTCGGCCGGGCGAATGCGGATGTCGGAAGCGGGGTGGTGTGCCAGCGCCGGCTGCATCGCGGGCGAATATGGGTTGGTATCGGCGCGCTTCGCAAGAGATGTTGCACGCTCGCGCAATCCCGCGGTCCGAATGGCGGCTGTCCGCATGGCGGGCGTCCTGGACAGGACAAATCTGTTACAATATAACACGCGCGACCAAAACCGATCCGCAGTCCCGACGGGTGTCGCCACCATGTCCACGCTCCGCCATTCGCACGGCGACGCGCCGCACGAGCCGGCGACGATCTCGCCGTCGATCCTGCGGCTGTCCGCCTGGGAGCGGCTCGCGGCCGTGGCGGTGCTGATCGCGATCCTGTGGGGGGCGGTCCATTGGGCGATATCGTGATGGCCCCGGCGCTGCAATTCTCCGACCTCACCCTGGGCTACGACCGCCATCCGGCCGTGCATCACCTCGACGGCGCGGTCGACAAGGGCGCGCTCCTTGCCGTGGTCGGGCCGAACGGAGCCGGCAAGTCGACCCTGTTCAAGGGCATCGTCGGCACGCTGCGGCCGCTCGCCGGGCGCATCGAGCGCGGCGGCCTCAAGCTGCGCGACATCGCCTACCTGCCGCAGATCGCCGACATCGACCGCACCTTCCCGATCAACGTCTACGACATGGTGTCGATGGGGCTGTGGCGGCGCGCCGGCTTGTTCGGCGGCGTCGGCCGCAAGGAGCGCGAGGACATCGAGAAGGCGATCGCCGCGGTCGGCCTGCTCGGGTTCGAGGACCGGCCGATCTCGACGCTGTCGGGCGGCCAGATGCAGCGGACCCTGTTCGCCCGGCTGCTGCTGCAGGACGCCGACCTGATCGTGCTCGACGAGCCGTTCAGCGCGGTCGACGCCAAGACCGCGGCCGACCTGTTCGATCTGGTCGGGCGCTGGCACAAGGAGGAGCGCACCGTGCTGGCCGCGCTGCACGACCTCGACCTGGTGAAGTCGCATTTTCCGCAGGCGCTGCTGCTCGCGCGCACGCCGGTCGCCTGGGGCGACACCGTCGAGGTGCTCACGCCGGAGAACCTGCTCAAGGCGCGCCGCATGTGCGAGGCGTTCGACGACCACGCCGCCGAATGCGCGGCCTGACTTCTCCCTCTCCCCGCTTGCGGGGAGAGGGTCGGGGTGAGGGGGCCTCTGCGGTTGCGCATTGTCCTCCAACGCCCCCTCACCCGACGGCCTTCGGCCGTCGACCTCTCCCCGCGAGCGGGGAGAGGTGAAAGCAAGAGATCGCATGCTCTACGACACGTTCATCGGCCCGTTCGTCGAGTTCGAGTTCATGCGCCGGGCGCTGGTCGGCGCGTTCGCGCTCGCGCTCGGCGCCGGCCCGGTCGGCGTGTTCCTCATGCTGCGCCGCATGAGCCTGGTCGGCGACGCGATGGCGCACGCGATCCTGCCGGGAGCGGCGATCGGCTTCCTGCTGCACGGCCTCGACCTCATCGCCATGACGGCGGGCGGGCTCGTGGCGGGCTTCGTGGTCGCGTTCGCCGCCGGCCTCGTGGCGCGCGTCACCGAGCTCAAGGAGGACGCCTCGCTCGCGACGTTCTATCTCGTCTCGCTCGCGCTCGGCGTGATGATCGTGTCGGTCCGCGGCACCAATCTCGACCTGCTGCACGTGCTGTTCGGCACCGTGCTCGCGCTCGACGACCCGACGCTGCTGCTGATCGCCGCCATCGCCAGCGTCACGCTCGTGGTGCTGGCGCTGATCTATCGGCCGCTGGTGCTCGAATGCGTCGACCCCGGCTTCCTGCGCTCGGTCAGCGGCGCTGGCGCGCCCGCGCATCTCGCCTTCCTCGGCCTCGTCGTGCTCAATCTGGTCGGCGGCTTCCATGCGCTCGGCACCCTGCTCGCCGTCGGCATCATGATGCTGCCCGCCGCCACCGGCCGCTTCTGGGCGCGCGACATCACCACCATGATTTTCATCGCGGTCGTGGCCGGCGCCATCTCCGGCTACGCCGGCCTCCTGTTCTCCTTCCACATGAGCGTGCCGTCCGGGCCGGCGATCATCCTGGTTGCCGGCGTGCTCTACGCGTTCTCGGTGCTGTTCGGCCGCGTCGGCGGGCTGGTGCGCCAAGTCTTCCCGCAGCGGCACCTCGAGGCCTGATCGCATGATCTTCAGACGAACCGTGCTCATGACGGCAGCCCTTGTTGCTGCCCTCCTCGCCGCCGACGGCGCGTCCGCGCAGGAGAAGCTGAAAATCATCGCGAGCTTCTCGATCCTCGGCGACCTGGTGAAGAACGTCGGCGGCGACCGCGTCGAGATCACGACCCTGGTCGGGCCGAACGGCGACGCGCACGTCTACGCGCCGACACCGGCCGATACCAAGCGGCTGTCCGACGCCGGCGTCGTGTTCGTCAACGGCTTCGGTTTCGAAGGCTGGATCACCCGGCTGGTGAAGGCATCGGGCACCAAGGCCCCGGTCGTGGTCGCCACCAAGGGCGTCAAGCCGCGCAGGATGGAGAAGGGCGAGGAGCACGATCACGGCGGGACCGATCCGCACGCCTGGCAATCGGTCGCCAACGCGAGGATCTACGTCGCCAATATCCGCGATGCGCTGGTCAAGGCTGATCCGGCCGGACAGGCCGCCTACGAGGCGAACGCCACGGCCTATCTCGGCAAGCTCGACGCACTCGAGCAGGAGGTGAAGGACATCATCGTCAAGATCCCGGCCGACCGGCGGCGCATCATCACCACCCACGACGCCTTCGGCTATTTCAAGGACGCCTACGGGCTCGACTTCATCGCCCCGCAGGGCGTCTCGACGGAGTCGGAAGCGTCGGCCAAGGACGTGGCCAAAATCATCACCCAGATCAGGCGGCAGAAGATCCCGGCGGTGTTCGTCGAGAACGTCACCGACCCGCGGCTGGTCAAGCGCATTGCCGAGGAGACCGGGGCGAAGATCGGCGGGACGCTCTATTCCGACGCGCTCACCGGGCCGGGCGGCGACGCCCCCACTTACATCGACATGATGCGGCACAATATAAGGGCGCTGGGCGCCGCCCTGACGAGCTGATGCCCGGGCCCGGCCAGATTGTCGTTTCGAGGGTTCGCATGTCCGACAAGATTCCCGTCACCGTGCTGACCGGCTATCTCGGCGCCGGCAAGACCACGCTGCTCAACCGCATCCTGTCCGAGCCGCACGGGCAGAAGTTCGCCGTCATCGTCAACGAGTTCGGCGAGATCGGCATCGACAACGAGCTGGTGGTCGGCGCCGACGAGGAAGTGTTCGAGATGAACAACGGCTGCGTCTGCTGCACCGTGCGCGGCGACCTCGTGCGCATCATCGACGGCCTGATGCGGCGCAAGGGCCGGTTCGACGCCATCATCGTGGAGACCACCGGGCTCGCCGATCCGGCGCCGGTCGCCCAGACCTTCTTCATGGACGAGGCGGTGGGCGGCAAGACCAAGCTCGACGCGGTCGTCACCGTGGCCGACGCCAGGTGGCTCAAGGACCGCCTCAAGGATGCCCCGGAGGCGAAGAACCAGATCGCGTTCGCCGACGTGATCCTGATCAACAAGACGGACCTGGTCGGGCCGGAGGAGCTGCGCGAGATCGAGATGCGCGTGCGCGGCATCAATCCCTACGCCAGGCTGCACCGCACCGAGCGTTGCGCGGTGCCGCTGCCCGAGGTGCTCGGCCGCAACGCCTTCGACCTCGACCGCATTCTCGACGTCGAGCCCGCCTTCCTCGACGGCGAGGAGCATGAGCACGGCCACGACGGTCACGATCATCGCCACGGTCACGATGGCGGCCATCGCGACGGGCTCAAGCACTATCACGACGAGGAGATGCAGTCGGTCGCGCTGCGGACCGACCAGCCGCTCGATCCCGACAAGTTCTTCCCATGGGTGCAGGACCTCGTCGCCAAGGACGGGCCGAACATCCTGCGCGCCAAGGGCATCCTGTCGTTCAAGGACGACCCCGCGCGGTTCGTGTTCCAGGGCGTCCACATGATCCTCGACGGCGACCACCAGCGCCCGTGGGAGGCCGGCGAGAAGCGCGAGAGCCGGATCGTGTTCATCGGCCGCAACCTGTCCGAGGATCGCATCCGCAAAGGTTTTGAATCCTGCGCGGCGTAGTGGCTCAGAGCATTTTCCGGAAAAGTGGGTACCGGTTTTCCGTAGAAAATGCGACCAAATAGGGATGAGCGAGGCCCGCGAGCCGCCGTCCGTCGTCGAGCGCACGCGCCCGATCGCGGCGGGCGCGCCGGTGGTGGGCGTCCATTTCATCGGCGAGGTGGCCGCGCTCGCGCTCGGCGAGGAGGCGCTGCTGCTGGTCGCCGCCGACGGGACCGCGCGGCGCGTTGCGGTGCACGACGGCGGCATCCTGGCCATGGCGGGCGAGGGGGCGCGCGTCGTCACCGGCGGCGACGACGGCAAGGTGGTGGCGGCCGACGCGGCCGGCGCCGCGAGCGTCGTTGCGCTCGACGCGAAGCGCCGATGGATCGACCACGTTGCCCTCGGGCCCGACGGCGCCGTCGCCTGGTCGGCCGGCAAGACCGCGTTCGCGCGCATCGGCCGGGGCGAGGCGCGCGCGCTCGACGTGCCCTCGACCGTCGGCGCCCTCGCCTTCGCACCGAAGGGCATGCGCCTCGCCATCGCTCATTACAACGGCGCGAGCCTGTGGTTCCCCAACGCCGCCGCCGAGCCGGAGCGGCTCGAGTGGAAAGGCTCGCACCTCGCCGCGACCTTCAGCCCCGACGGAAAGTTTCTCATCACCGCCATGCAGGAGCCGACCCTGCATGGCTGGCGGCTGGCCGATCGCCGGCACATGCGCATGGCGGGTTACTCCGCGCGCGTGCGCTCGCTCGGCTGGACCGCCGACGGCAAGTGGCTGGCGAGCTCGGGCTCCGAGCAACTGATTCTGTGGCCGTTCCAGTCGAAGGAGGGCCCGCTCGGCAAGGCGCCGCGCATGCTCGCCCCCTATCCGGCGCGCGCCGCCATCGTCGCTTGTCATCCGACCGAAGGGGTGGTCGCCGTCGGCTATGCGGACGGCCTCCTGCTGCTGGTGCGGGTCGAGGACGGCGCCGAAATCCTGGCGAAGAAGCCCGGCGCCGCGCCGGTGTCGGCGCTCGCCTGGCGCGCCGACGGCAAGGTGCTCGCCTTCGGCACCGAGGACGGCGAAGCGGGGATGATCGATCTGGGCTGACGGCGTTCCCCGGGCGCAGCGCAGCACGAAGTGATGCGCTGCAGACCCGGGGTCCAGGATTTGAAAGCAACCTGGGTCCCGGATCAGCGGTGCACCGCTTCGCGCTGCACCGCATCCGGGACGCGTAGCGTCAAATCACATACTGCCGCAGCGGCGGGTAGCCGTTGAAGCCGATGGACGAATAGGTCGTCGTGTAGGCGCCGGTCGCCTCGATCAGCACCTTGTCGCCGATGGCGAGCGAGATCGGCAGCGGGTACGGCGTGATGACGTAGAGCACGTCGACCGAGTCGCAGGTGGGGCCGGCGATGATGCACGGCGCCATCTCGTCGCGGTCCTTGGTGGTGCGAATCGGGTAGCGGATCGACTCGCCGATCGTCTCGGCCAGGCCGTGGAACTTGCCGATGTCGAGATAGACCCAGCGCACCTCGTCCTCGGGCGAGCGCTTGGCGATCAGCACCACCTCGGCCTCGATGATGCCGGCATTGCCGACGAGGCCGCGGCCCGGCTCGACGATGGTCTCCGGGATGGCGTTGCCGAAATGGCGCCGCAGCGAGCGGAAGATCGCCCGGCCGTAGGATTCGAGCCGCGGCGTCTTGCGCACGTATTTCGCCGGGAAGCCGCCGCCGAGATTGACCGTCGAGAGCGAGATGCCGCGCTCGGCGCAGCCGCGGAAGATGGCGGCGGTCGAGGCGAGCGCCCGGTCCCAGGCCTCCACGTTGTGCTGCTGCGATCCGACGTGGAACGAGAGGCCGTGCGGCACCAGCCCGCGCTTATGCGCCAGCTCCAGGATGTCGGTGGCGAATTCCGGCTCGCAGCCGAACTTGCGCGACAGCGGCCATTCCGCGCCGGTGCCGTCGCAATGGATGCGGCAGATCACCCGCGCGCCGGGCGCGGACCGCGCGATCTTCTCGACCTCGGCCTCGCAATCCACCGCGAACAGGGTGACGCCGAGCTTGAAGGCGGCGGCGATCTCCGCCTCCTTCTTGATGGTGTTGCCGTAGGAGATGCGGTCGGCGGTGGCCCCGGCGGCCAGCACCATCTCGGTCTCGCTGACCGAGGCCACGTCGAAGGAGGCGCCCAGCTCGACCAGAAGCTTGAGGATCTCCGGCGCCGGGTTCGCCTTGACGGCGTAGAACACGCGCGTGTCGGGCAGCACCTTGGCGAAGGACTGATAGTTCTCGCGGACGACATCGAGGTCGACCACGACACACGGGCCTTCGTCCTGACGGCTCTTGAGGAATTCGCGGATGCGTGCGGTCATCTCGACCCTGCTCCCTATCCGGCACCGGCGGCTCGCGCCGCCTGTAAGGTGAACCTCCTGTGACGGCGACGAGCGCCAAACGCGCTCGCTAACGTCACTCTCGATTGCTGCCTTGGTCCGGATGGGAGGCCCCGATCCGCACGGCCGGCAAAGAAGGACAAGCCTCTTCGGTGACCCGGCGTCGCCGCCGGCAGTACCAAAAAAGCCCTTCCGTCGTTGCTTTAAGCCGCGTCCCCCGTGGAGGGCGGGGTGCGCCGGTTTCGCCTCCGGCTGCCGGTCGCGGGTGCAAGGAAGTAGAGGTCTCTTCCTTAGGCGGCTGTCCGGCCTCTTGTCCGGATGCCCACCGACCGACACACGGCCACAGGCACGTGCGAAATTGGGCAGGACCGAAATAAGTGATTCAGCCCCGCTGTGCAAGCGTTAAGATGTTAAAGCTTCGTTATTACCAACAAGCTCTCGTCGAAGCCGAAGTCGGATGTTTCCGACTTCGGCAACGAGGGGCGTCGCGATCAGCTCTGCGTGAAGGGCTCGACGCGCCGCGCGGCGCGGATGAAGGCGGCCATCACGGCAAGCCCCATGGCGGAGAACAGGGCCTGCAGCGCGTAGCCGCCGTATTCGCCGAGATCGAACAGACCGGCGATCGCCCACCCGCCGGCGAACGCGGCGCCGAACACCTCGGCGCCGATCAGGATCGCCGCGCTCAGCACGGTCATGACGTTGAGCCAGATGATGCGGCGCCGGACGGGCTTGTTCATGGCCGGTCGTCCCTTCCGGCGCATGTTCTTATCGGCGAACCGGTACCCACCCCGGATCAAGTCCGGGGCAAGCTTTCGCCGGAACATGCGCTAGCGGCGCGCAATCTCCACGAAACCGCCGCACCGATCAAGCCCGCTTGCGCCGCCGCCATCCAACCGGAATAACTCGGCGCCTGGTCCGCGACCTGCGAGGATTTAGAGCCGCCGATGGCCGCCACGCCTGACAATCCGCTGCTCGGCGTCTGGACGACGCCGTTCGAGGTGCCGCCGTTCGAGCGGATCGCCGCCGCACACTTCCGCCCCGCCTTCGGTCACGCCATGGCCGAGCAGCGGCACGCCCTCGAGCGCGTCGCCGCCGACACCGCCGCCCCCAGCTTCGACAACACGGTTGCGGCAATGGAGCGCAGCCGCGCGGCGTTGGCGCGGGTGGAGGGCGTGTTCTTCCTGCTCGCCGGCACCGACGCCGACGATGCCGTCATGGCGATCGAGCGGGAGATGGCGCCGCTGCTCGCCGCCCACGACAAGGCGATCTTCACCGACGAGACCCTGTTCCGCCGGCTCGACGATCTGCACGCGCGCGGCGCCGCCGTCGACCTGACGGCGGAGCAGCGCCGCGTGCTCGAGCGCTATCACCTGGCGTTCCGCCGCGCCGGCGCCGGCCTCGACGCCGATGCGAAACGCCGGCTCACCGCGATCGCCGAGCGCCTCGCCGCGCTCGGCGCCGCCTTCGGCCAGAACGTGCTGGCGGATGAGCAGGCCTATGTGTTGGAGCTGGACGCGGACGACCTCGCCGGTCTGCCCGGGTTCGTGCGCGACGCGGCCCGCCGCGCGGCGCAGGAGCGCGGCCTGCCCGGCAAGCACGCCGTGACACTTTCGCGCTCCAGCGTCGAGCCGTTCCTGCAGTTCTCTCAGCGTCGCGACCTGCGCGAAAAGCTGTTCGAGGCCTGGGTGTTGCGCGGCGACGGCGGCCGGATGACCGACAACAAGCCGCTCGTCGCCGAGATGGTCGCGCTGCGCGCCGAGCAGGCGCGGCTGCTCGGCTATGCGAGCTTCGCGCACTACCAGCTGGCCGATGCGATGGCGAGGACGCCGGATGCGGCGCGCGGGCTGCTCGATCAGGTCTGGGCAGCCGCGCGGGGGCGCGCGCTTGCCGAGCGCGACGCGTTGCAAGGCCTGATCGACGCGGAGGGCGGCAACTTTCGCCTCGCCCCATGGGACTGGCGCTATTACGCCGAGAAGCTGCGCCGGGCGCGGCATGATCTCGACGAAAGCGACGTCAAGGCGTACCTGCAGCTCGACGACATGATCGAGGCGGCGTTCTACACGGCGAACCGCCTGTTCGGGCTGACCTTCATCCGCCGCGACGACGTGCGGCCCTACCACCCGGAGGTCAGGGTGTGGGAGGTTCGCCGCGACGGCCGGCACCTCGGGCTGTTCTTCGGCGACTACTTTGCCCGTGCGAGCAAGCGCAGCGGCGCCTGGATGACGACGCTGCGCGACCAGCACAAGCTCGACGGCGAGGTGCGGCCGCTCGTGGTCAACGTGATGAATTTTTCCAAGGGCGGCGACGGCGAGCCGGCGCTGCTCGGCTTCGACGATGCCCGCACGCTGTTCCACGAATTCGGCCACGCGCTGCATGCGCTGCTCTCCGACGTGACCTATCCGATGATCTCGGGCACCAACGTGGCGGCGGACTTCGTCGAGCTTCCCTCGCAGCTCTACGAGCACTGGCTCGACCGTCCGGAAATCCTGCGCCGCTTCGCCCGCCATCACCGGACCGGCGAGCCGATGCCGGAGGAACTGCTGGCCCGCCTGATCGCGTCGCGCACCTTCAACCAGGGCTTCATGACCACCGAGTATCTCGGCTCGGCCTTCGTCGATCTCGATGTCCACGCCGGCCCGACCGGCGACGCGGTCGACGCCGGCGCGGCCGAGGCGGCGACGCGCAGCCGCATCGCCATGCCGGAGGAGATCGTCATGCGCCACCGCCCGCCGCATTTTCAGCACGTGTTCGCGGGAGGCGGCGGCTACGCGGCCGGCTATTACAGCTACCTGTGGTCGGAAGTGCTCGACGCCGACGCGTTCGGCGCGTTCGAGGCGGCGGGCGACGTGTTCGATCCCGCCGTCGCACGGCGGCTGCACGACTGCATCTACGCGGCCGGAAATACGCGCGACCCGGCCGACGCCTATCTGGCGTTCCGCGGCGCCTTGCCGGGCCCGCAGGCGCTGCTCAAGAAACGCGGCCTGCTGGCACCAGACTCCAACGCAGCGGCGTGAGCGCATGGCCATGGACCTTCATACAGCCGGACATCGCCGCGGCATCGTTGCGGCGCCGCACCGCGACGCCGTCGCGGCCGGGCGGCTCGCCCTTGCCGAGGGCGGCAACGCCATCGAAGCCATGGTGGCGATGGCGGCGACGATCGCGGCGGTCTATCCGCACATGAACCACGTGGGCGGCGACGGCTTCTGGCTGCTGCGCGAACCCAGGGGCCGCATCCGCGCCATCATGGCGGCCGGTCCGGCCGGCGCGGGGGCGCAGCCCGAGCTCTACCGCGAGCATGAGACGATCCCGCCGCGCGGCCCGCTCGCGGCGCTCACGGTGCCGGGCGCGATCGCTGGATGGAGGCTCGCGCTTGAAGCGGCGCAGGCGCTGGGCGCAAAGCTGCCGCTCGATGTCCTGCTCGCCGCCGCCATTCGCCACGCCCGCGACGGCTACGCCGTCACCGCGAGCCAGGCGCGCTTCACGACCGAGAAGCTCGACGAGCTGCGGGACGTGCCGGGGTTCGCCGAGACATTCCTGATCGACGGCAAGCCGCCGGGTGCCGGCGCCACCCTGCGGCAATCGGCCTTGGCCGGCACCCTCGACCATCTGGCGCATGCCGGGCTCGACGATTTCTACCGCGGTGACGTGGCGCGCGAGGTCGCCGCCGATCTCGATCGGGTCGGCAGCCCGGTCACCCGCGAGGACCTCGCGCGCTATCGCGCGGCGCTGCGCGATCCGCTCGAGGCCGCGCTCTCCTGCGGAACGCTCTACAACACCGCGCCGCCGACCCAGGGCATCGCCTCGCTGGTGCTGCTCGCCCTGTTCGACCGGCTCGGCGTGAAAACGGCGGAGAGCTTCGATCACGTGCACGGCCTCGTCGAGGCGACGAAGCGCGCGTTTCGCGTGCGCGACCGCTACGTCACCGATCCGGATCATCTGCCGTACCCGCCCGATCGCTTCCTGGCGGCAACATTCCTCGATGCCGAAGCCACCCTGATCGACCGGCACCGTGCCGCGCCGTGGTCCGCGCCCGCCGCGCCGGGCGACACCATCTGGATGGGCGCGGCCGACTCCAGCGGCCTCGTCGTCTCCTACATCCAGTCGCTCTATTGGGAATTCGGCTCCGGCGTGGTGCTGCCGCGCACCGGCGTGCTGATGCAGAACCGCGGGGCGAGCTTTTCGCTCGCGCCCGGCGCGGTCAATCCGCTCGCGCCCGGCCGGTTGCCGCTGCACACCCTCAATCCGGCGCTGGCGGTGCTCGCCGACGGCCGCGTCGTCGCCTATGGCACCATGGGGGGCGACGGCCAGCCGCAGACCCAGGCGATCGTCTTCACCCGCCACGTTCTGTTTCGCCAGCCGCTCGCCGAGGCGATCGATCGGCCGCGCTGGGTGGTCGGGCGCACCTGGGGAGCGGCGCGCACCAACCTGCGGCTGGAGGCACGGTTCGATCCCGGCTTGGCCGAGCGGCTGTCCGCCGCGGGGCACGACGTCGAGATGCTCGATGCGCCGTACTCGGATACGATGGGCCATGCCGGCGCGGTCGTGCTGCATCCGGACGGCAGCCTCGAGGGCGGGCACGACCCGCGCTCCGACGGCGGCGCCGACGGCACGTAAATTGAACTGGGCGGCCTTGCAGCCACTACTGAATATCAGTATTTCGATTGAAACATGAAGAAAGGAAGTATCACGAAGTTTAAGCTCAATCCCAGGAAGCCGCCGAAGACCGATTGGCGGATCTTCGATACGATGAGCGAGGAGGAACGCCATCAAGCGGCGCTTTCCGATCCCGACGCTCCGCCGGCGACCGAGGCGCAGCTTGCGCGGGCGCGCCGCGTGCCGAAGGCGGCGCGGGCGGATAATGACGGCGCGCATCACAACTCGGCGACGGTCCGCGGCGGGCCTCGTTTCCGCCCCACTCCATGATATGGTCCGGCGCGAATCCACCGGAAAAGCCGCATGAACAACAGCTTGCGCATCGTCCTGTGCTCCGTCGCCTGGCTTCTGGCCGCGCTCGGCGGCGCGCAAGCGCACCCGCACGTGTGGGTGACGATGAAGAGCGAACTGGTCTACGCCGCCGACGGGACGGTCGCCGGCGTGCGGCATGCCTGGGCGTTCGACGACATGTTTTCCGCCTTCGCCACGCAGGGCATCGAGACCAAGCAGAAAGGCGTGTTCACCCGCGAGGACCTGGCGCCGCTCGCCCAGGTGAACGTCGAGTCGCTCAAGGATTTCGATTACTTCACCAACGCCAGGGCCAACGGCAAGAAGGCGGAGTTCAATCCGCCGGCCGACTATTGGCTCGAATACAAGGACGAGGTGCTCATCCTGCACTTCACCCTGCCGTTCAAGACGCCCGTCAAGGCGCAGAGCCTCGACCTCGAGGTCTACGATCCAACCTATTTCGTTGACTTCACCATGGCCGAGAAAGACCCGGTCGCGCTGGTCAATGCGCCCAAGCAATGCAAGCTCACGGTCGCCCGGCCGGAAGATCTGGCGAGCAAGCCGGGCGCGCCAATCAACGAGCAGTTCTTCAACTCGCTCGATGCGTCGAGCACTTTCGGCGCCCAGTTCGCCAACCGAATCTCGGTGAAATGCCCGTGATGCGGTTTGCGCGCCGCGATCTCGTGCGGCTGGCCGCGCTCGTCGCCGGCCTGCTGCTCGCGGCCGCCGCCGTGGACGCCGTGCTCGCGCAAGCAAATCCGTTCGGCGGCCCGCGCCCGCCGGCCGCGCCGCCGCCGATGGGCGGCATCGTCGGCTGGCTGCTGGCCAAGCAGGCGGAGTTCTATCGCGAAATGTCCGGGCTGATCCGCGCGGCCAAGACCGACGGCAGCGCGGTGGTCGGCCTGCTCGGCGTCTCGTTTGCCTACGGCATATTCCATGCGGCCGGGCCCGGCCACGGCAAGGCGGTGATCTCGTCCTATCTGATCGCCAACCAGGAGACGTGGCGGCGCGGCATCGTCCTGTCGTTCGCCTCGGCGATGCTCCAGGCGCTGGTCGCGGTGGCGATCGTCGGGGTCGCGGCGGCGCTGCTCGGTGCGACCCGCCAGAGCCTGTGCAACACCGACCGCATCATCGAGATCGCGAGCTACGGGCTGATCGCCGCGGTCGGGGCGCGGCTGCTGTGGACCAAGGGCCGCGGATTCCTCGGCACGCTGCGCGGCCTGCGCGGCGAACCGGCGCCGGCGCCGCTCGGCGCGGCGGTGGTCGAGCGCCACGACCATCATGATCATCACGATCACCACCATCACGGCCACCCGCACCATCACCGCCACGACGAGGCCTGCGACCACGACCATGGCCCCGATCCGGCGAGCCTCGCCGGTCCGGGTGGATGGCGGCGCGGCCTCGCGGCGGTCTTCGCGGTCGGGGTGCGGCCCTGCTCGGGCGCGATCCTGGTGCTGGTGTTTGCGCTCGCCCAGGGCCTGTTCTGGGCCGGCGCCGCGGCGACCTTCGTGATGGGGGTCGGCACCGCGATCACGGTCGCGGTCATCGCCACCTTGGCGGTCGGCGCGCGCGGTGTCGCCGCGCGGATCGCGGCGAGCCGCAGCGGCTACGGCACGCTTGCCATGCGCGGCATCGAGGTCGGCGCCGCGGCCCTCATCCTCGCGTTCGGCCTGCTGCTGCTCGCCGGCTACCTGATCAGCGAGCGCCTCGTCGGGCTGTGCTGACCTCGGCATTGCTTGTAGCCCGGATGAGCGGAGCGAAATCCGGGTCTCCTCCCCGCTTCCCTTGGCATCCGTTGAACCAACTGTCGTGCGTTCGCGACTATTGCGAGCCCGTGGAGTGGGAAAGCGATGGATCGCAACGCACGCGAAGTCGGAACGTTACGGCGCGCCCGCGCACGCATCGGCGCCGGTCGATCAATCGGCGCCTGGGCCCTGATTTGCACGCTCGCCGCCCTGCTTTCGGCCGCCACGCCATGCGGTGCCGCGTTGGTGGCAGCACCGACGCTGCCTGCCGCGCGCGCGGCGGCCGCCGATGCGGTTACCTGCGAGCAGGCGTCCGGCGACGTGGCGATCGCGGCGTGCACGCGTGCGATCGCCTCGGGCACGTACGACGGCCGTGACCTGGCAAAGCTCCATTACGATCGCGCCGTCGAGCATGGCAATAAGGGCGACAACGATCGCGCCGTCGCCGACTTCAGCGAGGCGATCCGCCTCGACCCGAATGACGCCGCCGCCTTCTACGGCCGCGGCAACGCCCGGCAAGCCAAGGGCGACAACGATCGCGCCACCGCCGACTTCAGCGAAGCGATCCGCCTCGACCCGAAACGCGCCGCCTCCTACAACAACCGCGGCACCGCCTGGCTCGCCAAGGGCGATTACGACCGCGCCAACGCCGACTTCAGCGCGGCGATCCGCCTCGACCCGAAAGACGCGGACTATTACAACAACCGCGGCAGTTCCTGGCAACTCAAGGGCGACCACGATCGCGCCATCGCCGACTACAACGAGGCGATCCGCCTCGACCCGAAAGACGCCTGCGCCCTCTACAACCGCGGCATCGCTTGGAGCAGCAAGGGCGACGGCGACCGCGCCATCGCCGACTTCAGCGCGGCGCTCCGCCTCGAGCCGAATTACGCCGCCGCCCTCCACCACCGCGGCATCGCCTGGAGCGAGAAGGGCGACAACGAGCGCGCCATCGCCGATTACAGCGAAGCGATCCGCCTCGGGCCGAAAGCCGACCTCTACCACCACCGCGGCATCGCCTGGAGCGACAAGGGCGACTACGATCGCGCCATCGCCGACTTCGACGAGGCGATCCGCCTCGACCCGAAACTCGCCGATGCCTTCGACGACCGCGGCACCGCCTGGCTCGCCAAGGGCGACTACGATCGCGCCATCGCCGACTTCAGCGAGGCGATCCGGCTCGACCCGAAAGACGCGAGCTTTTACAACAACCGCGCCAACGCCTGGCGTGCCAAGGGCGACAACTATCGCGCCATCGCCGACTACGGCGAGGCGAGGCGGCTGATGCGCTAGGGCTTGCCAGGGCGTTGCTGCAGCACGCGGTCGGCACGCCAAACGCCGGGACTTACCCGACCGAGGCCGCCGCATGGGCGGCCTCATCGCATCGATTGATGTTTCCCGCCGATTCAGAGGTTCGTCTGCTTGTGGCCCGGCCTTTGAACCTTCCGGCCGTTCACGGCGACCAAGCAGGACCGCGCATGCCGGGCGACAAATCAGCCGGTGCGGTTTGCGGAGGGCCTCATGCTCCGGCTGCTTGCTTCGACCTTCGTCCTGATTGGTCTCTTCGTCGCAACGGCCGCGCCGGCCTTCGGCGCCAGCCAGCGCGACCATGACAACTGCAATGCCGACGATCCGGATCGCAACATCGCCGGCTGCACCCGCATCATCGACGACCGCGGCGAAAGCGAGACGACGCGCGCCATCGCCTATGTCGGCCGCGGCCTCGCCTGGTACGTCAAGGGCGACAGCGACCGCGCCATCGCCGACTTCACCGGCGCGATCCATCTCAATCCCAACGACGCGCTTGCGTACAACAACCGCAGCGTCGCTTGGCGCGCCAAGGGCGAGAACGACCGCGCCATCGCCGACCTCACCGAGGCGATCCGCATCAACCCGCTGCCGGTGGTCGATCAGCCCGGCATGAGCCACGTCAACGTCTATTCGAACCGCGGCCTCGCGTGGCACGCCAAGGGCGACATCGATCGCGCCCTCGCCGACTACGCCGAGGCGATCAGGCTCGATCCGACAGACGCCGATGCCTTCTATCGCCGCGGCAACGCCTGGCGCGAAAAGGGCGACAACGCGCGCGCCACCGCCGACTACGGCGAGGCGATCCGCCTCGATCCCAATTACGCCAACGACCCCTATTGCCGCGATGTCGCGAAGCAGCCGGAGGGCGACAAAACCGGCGGCGCTTCCGATATTGCCGCCGCGAAAGCCATGAACAAGTAGCGCCGGCAGGTCAGGCCTCAGCCGGCATTCAGGAAATCGAGAGCAGGTCTTGCCGCAAAGGCTCTATCGCATCGCGAGAATGAACAGGCGGGGAAATTTGAGCATCACCCTGCCGTCGGAACGTAGCGGATAGGCGAGCCTGATCTCATCGGCGTACCTGGCCGTGAACGTCTCGCGCATCGCCGCGTCAAGCGGCGCGAGGAATGGCCGCAGCCCCGAGCCCTTGAACCATTCGACCACGCCGGCGTGGTTCTCGATGACGTGATTGTAGTGAGTGTGCCAGATGTCGATATGGCTGCACAGCGGACGCAACAGATCGTAGTAGTCCTCCGGCCGCAGCAGGTCGTGGCGCGCCGCATCGGCCTGCG
>WNFB01000927.1_pt1 | contig 24448 bp, 19 predicted proteins | sample 5400501 | NCBI WGS metagenome assembly WNFB01 (sample SAMN13153341, study PRJNA577476) | soil metagenome | isolation source: 200 cm saprolite under Douglas fir tree site 2 hole 1 | place: USA:California | collected 2015-04-18 | reverse complement strand
GGCCGCGGGTGCGCCCATCCTCCATCCGGACTTGTCCAAGTACCGCCGCGACGGAAGCGTCGCCGCGGCCGGCATGGGTGAGGTAGAATTTCACTGGGGCGACCTGCCGAATCTTCTCTCACACGAAATCAAAGAGACCGGCGACGTCGAACAGGGACTACGGCAGGCAGACGTTGTTCTCGAGAATACCTACCACGTTCCCATCCAGCATCAGGCTTATATTGAGCCGCACAACTGCCTGATTTCCGCCGAGGATAGCGGCAAGGTGCGAGTGTGGGCTTCGAATAAGGCGCCCTTTACCCTGAGAAGCGTCCTGGCTCGAGACCTGGGGCTGCCCGAAGAAAGCATCGTCGTTGAACCAACGTTGGTAGGCGGCGACTATGGCGGCAAGGGTTCCCCGCTGAATATCCCACTGACATACTTCCTGTCTCGCACGGCCGGGCGGCCTGTGCGGATGATCATGGACTCAGTCGCGGAGTTCACTGCCGCTAATCCGCGGCACCCGGCCTGGATCACCATCAAGACCGGCGTGATGCGGGACGGCACGCTCGTGGCGCGTCACGTCAAGGTCGTGTTCGCCAGCGGCGCCTACGCCGGCTTCAAACCCATCGCCGGCGCGCGCCTCTTTCCTGCATCGCGCCACACGGCCGGCGTATACCGTATTCCGCATTTCAAATACGAAGTCTTCATGGTGTACACCAACACCGTTCCGTGCGGCCATATGCGCGCGCCCGGTGGACCTCAGGTCGCGTTTGCGTGCGAAACAGACATCGATCGTGTGGCCGAAGCGGTGGGTATGGACCCACTGGCGTTCCGGCTGCGCAATGCCGTAGTCGAAGGCGAGGTCAATGCCTTGGGCGAAACCTGGAAGTCCGTTCGACTGCGCGACTGCCTGGAAACCGCGGAGCGCGTGTCGAATTGGGCCTCGCCTAAACCGCCGAACGTGGGCCGAGGGGTTGCCGCTTGCGAGGAACCGGCTGGCGGTGGCGGCTCCACGAGCCTAGTCCAGGTCCATCAGGATGGGTCTGCGACGTTGGTCACCGCGGTCAACGACCAGGGTTCTGGGTCGCACACCATCTTGGTACAGATCGTGGCCAACGAACTGCAGCTGCCCTTGGAACGAGTCACTTTGGAGATCGTGGGCACCGAGCGGGAGATCTGGGATCGCGGCAGCTCCGCTCAGAGCGTCACCCGCATGGCCGGGCAGGCCACGCTCCAGGCCGCGGCTGACGCGCGTGCGAAGCTGGCGGCGACTGCCGCGGAGTACTTCTTGGGCTGTCCCGAGACCCAGGTTCAGCTCGTGGATGGCGCTTTTCGCGACCCCGACCAGCCGAGTTTGTCAGCCAGCTTTCAAGATGTCGCGGCCCGAGCCTGCGTAAAAGGTGAGCCGGTGATCGGCACGCATCGGTACGTGAACTGGGAACCCAGCGACGCCACGAGCTTCATCGCTCAAGTTGCTGAAGTTGAAGTCGATCGGGAGACAGGCGAAGTGCGCGTTCGCAAGGTGGTTTCCGCCAGCGACGTTGGCACTGTGCTGAATCCGATCGGCGTGACGGGCCAGCTCGAGGGCGCCATGATCCAGGGCCTGGGTATGGCGCTCATGGAGGAGCTTCGGCAGACCGACGGGCGTGTTGAGACGGTCGGGCTACATGACTACAAAGTGCCGACTGTACGCGATGTTCCGCCGGCCGAGAATGTGCTCATTACAACGGGCGAGGGGGACGGTCCGTACGGCGCAAAAGCGGTCGCCGAGCTCGCGCTCCTCCCTCTGCCGGCGGCCATCGGCAATGCCGTCTACGATGCGGTGGGGGTGCGTATCACCGAGCTGCCAATCACAGCCGAGAAAATCTACCTTCAGCTCAGATAGCCTCGCTGCCGCCAGAAGCGCTCGGCAGCCGGGTGGAACGGCACGTGAAGGGGTGTGTCCGGAGCGTCGAGGCACATCCGCTCCAGCGGCAGCGGGCCCGGACCTTGCCATGGAATGGTGTGCTTGCGCTTCTCCAGTGCTGCGCAGAAGTCGGCTATCAGCTCATCCGGCGCGTCGGTCTGGGTGAATACCGGCCAGCCGCTGAAGTCCAGGCTGAGCACGTCTTCCGGCAGCTTAGGATAGTCCTTCTGCGCGACTATGCCACGCCGGAAACCCATCGCCTCGAGTTTGCCAAGAAGCGATCCTGAGAGCGGCAGCAGCCGCATACCCGCGTCGATCGCCGGATACAGCCAGCGGTTCACCGCCTCGTCGAAGATCGCATCCACCCCGCCCCGGCGAACCGCTTCGATACGCTCGGGCGCCTGCGGGATGCGCGCCAAGTACTGCACTTCGCCGCCCCAGGCAATGACGTCGTCGAGCGAGAACCCGGCGGCTCCAAAGACCTGGTTGACGAACCAGTGGGAGGAATGGTCCCGCTGCGCCCGCATGCCCATCCGCAGCGGAAAGCGGCGTGCGCCGATGTCCTCAATCGACCTGATGCCGCTGCTCTCGGTAACGGCGAAGGCCATCTGGTCCTCGGATGGGATGACGGTGATAACCCGAACCGGCAGCGGCTCCGGAAAAGGACCCGTCCCTCGGTAGGCCAGCGTCAGCGGTTCGGCCGGGTTCACGATGGCTATCTGAGCCCGACCCTCCACCACCTCGTCGATGGCGCTCGGCGTATCGCCGGCGAACATCGTCAGAGGCCAGCCCGCCGCGCCCTGCTCGCGCAAGCTTACTTTCGCCTGCCGCTGGAACCAGTCGGCTTCGCCGACGAGTTCCGATGCCACCTCGAGCATCAGTCGTGAACGCGTGGTCGCCGGAATGGCGAAGCGACCATGATCGATCACTTCCCGGCTAACCCGCGCTTCTCCGCGTCTTGCACAAAGGAGTCGTCGAGCATGGTTGCCGGATTGAAGTTCCTGACCTTCTCATTGGTTTTACCCAGCTCGGCTATCCCGTCGGAAAGCTGCTCCGGCCGAACGTGGGGGTAGTCTGGCCAGACTTCGTTGACGAAGAAGTCATAGGTGTAGTCGAGGCCCTTCTGGTCGTCGTACTTCAAGTACTTCCTCATGACCTGTTGCGTTAAGCCTCTGTCCTGCTTGATGCGGGCCAAAGCCTGCACCAGTGAGTCCACCAGCTTCTGCGCAACCGGGCGGTTAGCGTTCAGCCAGGCACGCTGGACAGTCACGCTATTTTGTGCATTGGGTATCCGCTCGCTGGCTAGATCGGCTATTGCATGCGTGCCTGAGGCTTCGGCCAGCAGGAGGTTGGGCGGCACGGACAGGGACGCCTGGACGGCGCCGCCTGTCAACGCGGCGAGGGTGGTAGAAGGGTCGCCCGTGGCCACGATCGTCACGTCCTTTTCGGGGTCGATCCCATGCTTACGTAGGAAAGTGCGTAGGGCGACGTCGGCGGTACCGCCAATGGTGGACACGCCGAGCTTCTTACCCTTCACATCTTCAACGGAATTGATTCCCTGGACGGCCTCGAACTTGAAAGCATAAACGGGCAGCAGGCCGGCGATGAGCACCAGGTCGGCGCCGCCGCTGACGGCGCTCATCGCCTCGTTCCCTCCCTGCACGCTGATCTGTGACTCGCCGGCCAGCAGGGCACCCACGGTCTTTGTACCGCCGGCGATGTACTGCAGATCGACGGCGAGACCGTTCCTTTGGAAATAGCCCCCGTCCAGGGCCACCCATGCGGGCACCTGGTCAACCGAGGAGGCGCTGTAGATCACGAGCAGCTTGGTTAGCCCTGATGCGGCGGTGGTTGTGGAGCTCGTCGCCGGCTGACCTATGCCACCACAGGCCACCAGCAGCACGGCGGCAGCGATGGCCGTCGGGAAGATGCCACGAGCAAGCATTGGACAAAACCTCACGATTCGGAAGCTAATCAATAGTGTAGAAACGTGCGCAATTGTCCCACAGTGCAGCGATTGTAGCCTTGGCCGGATGCGTTGACAGTGATGTTTCAGATGCGTACCATGCGGCTGGAAGTAACCGGCAGTCGACGAGCTAAGACGGATGCCAAGAACGGGTTCAAAGTCTTGGACAGCGACATGCACATCATGGAGCCGTCCCCTCCGGCAACCGCCGGCGTTCGAACACCTGGGAGGAGTCACATGGCTGTAGACATGAAGACGTTTCCAGTACTTGCCGCCAGCATCGCAGCGCTGCTCCTGGCGGCCTGCGCGTCTCAAGCACAACCGTCTGTTTCGGCTCAGGCCCAACAAAAAGGGAACTGGAACGATGTTGTCGCTCAAGCCAACAAGGAAGGCAACGTGGTCGTCATTGGCTCCGGCTCGGACGTGCAGCGCACAGCCCTGACCGAGACGTTCATGAAGCGCTACCCACAGATCAAGGTCGACTACACGCTCATGGCGTCCTCGGCGCCGACGCCAAAGCTCCTCGCCGAGCACTCAGCCAATAAGGTCGAGACCGACGTCGTGATCATTGGCGTCGCCGGCAACCTGCCCTTGATGGACGCGCAGGCGCTGGCGGAAATTCGCCCCCTCCTGGTCGGCCCCGACATCGATGAGTCGAAACAACTCAACGGAAAGTGGCACATTGCCGACAACGCCGGCAAGTACATCCTGATCTTCAGCGCCTACGTCAAGCTGGCCTGGGCTTACCCACCCGATAAGGTCGATGCCAGCCAGTTCACAAATTGGAAAGACATGCTCGACCCTAAATGGAAGGGCAAGATCATCATGGGCGATCCGACCTCACCTGGCGCGGGCGGCGCCATGGCCGCGTACTGGTACCAATCGCCCGAGCTGGGCAAATCCTTTGTGGATCAGTTCTTCAAGCAGCAGGACGCAACGTTCTCGCGGGACGACAACCAGATGATCAACTCGGTCGCCCGCGGGCAGCATCTCATCGGGATAGGCATCGCCGACAGTATCCTGGTCGCGTCGATGGCGAAAGACTTGCCAATTAAGGCCCATCCTGCCGCGCAGCTCGCCCAGAAGCCCTATGTCACGGCCGGCAACGGAGGACTGACGGTGATGAAGAGTGCGCCGCACCCCAACGCGACCAAGGTTTACCTGAACTGGCTGCTGTCGGCTGAAGGTCAGGGCCTGTGGGAGAAGTCCAACGGCGTCCCCAGCCTTCGCCAGGATGCGCCTCATGAGGGCCTGTTGGATGTGATGGTACCCAAGCCCGGCCGCGAGTACTACGAGACGCAGAGAGAGGACTTCGCGCGCCACCAGGCGGAGGCCGGGCAGTACGTCAAGACGTTGGTGGGCGGATGAAGCGCAGATTGACGATCACGAGTGACGGCGATCAACCAAGGAGTTCCTCCTGAAGATCGGGCAGATTGCGAACGAAGTAATTTTCGAGTGCATCGGACCCGTACTGGTCATCGCCCTCTCGGCGTGCGCTGGCACGGCCCAGGTAGCGTCAACACCCGGTGCCACGAGTGCCTCCGGCGATGCTGGTCGGTCGCTCGTGGAGAAGGCGCAGCAAGAGAAGGAAGTGGTGTGGTATTCGGCCGATGCGGACGACGTTTCTGGCCCGGTAATCCAAGCATTCCAGAAGACCTATCCCGGTATCAAGGTGTCCCATACCAACGAGAAGCAGCAGACGATGTTCAGCGAGATTCAGGTGCAACAAGCCGCCAAGCGCGTGAGCATCGACGTGGCGTCAACCGCCAACGACGTGGCCGACACGATTGCCAACCATATGCCCGCGAGCGTCGATTGGGCCAAGCTGGGCGTTCCAGCCGATCGCATCCTGCAGGACGTGGTAGAGGTCAGCGGCAACAACGTGGTCATCATCTACAACACCCAGAAGGTCGCTGCTGGCGACGCTCCGAAGAGTTGGGAGGAGCTGCTCGATCCGCGCTGGCAGGGCAAGATGGCGGTTGATGGACGCGGAAGCTGGATGCCAATGTATCTCGCGTCGCCTGAGCTTGGCGGCCGCGAGAAAGGCCTGGAGTACGCAAGAAAGCTGGCAGCCCAGAAGCCCCTCTATCAGGCCAACAACTCGTCCATTGAGCCTATGGTGATATCAGGGCAAGTGCCTATCGGCACGGACGTGCTGACGAACTTCCTGACGGCGTCCAAAAAGAGCCCGCCGATTGAGATCGCCCCTGTCTCGCCGGTATACGAAGCCACCACATTCGCCTATGTGCCAGCGGGGGCCCCGCACATGGCAGCGGCACAACTGCTGGTGTCCTGGCTGGGCTCGCCTGATGGCCAAACCTCGCTGGCCGCTGCCGGCAGCGGCTCACTGGGTGCTTGCGATGCGACGCAACAGTCGGCTGCGACGAAGGCGCTGTGCAGCCGCCACATCAAGTTCGTAAAGTTCAGCCAGTTGTCTCAGTTCCAAGAGATTGCCGCGTATCAGAAGCAGGTGCAGCAGATATTGGGCACCTTTACAGGGAGCTGAGCGTGAAATACACCTGCATATCTGCCGACAACCACCTTGACTTGCTGTGGATGCCGCGCGACACGTGGCAGCGGGGCCTGCCAGCCAAGCTCCGTAACGTGGGGCCAAAGGTTGTGGAAACGGACCACGGATCCTTCTGGGAGTTCGAAGGCGGCCTGCATAGTCCGGCCGCCGACGGTACGGACAATTCACGGTTGCTCGATATCCTGCGAGGGCAGGGCTTTGACGTACCGGATGGGTCGCTGCCCCCGTCGGACCCCAAGCTGCTGCTGACCTTGATGGATCAGCAAGGGATGTATGCCGCGATCACCTTCGGCGGGTTGTCGTGGAAGTCGGCCAAGGACCCGGAGCTGCTGAAAGCGATTTACTCCGTGTACAACGATTTTGCGTTTGAGGTCATGGCCGCCGCGCCAGAGCGGCTGGTCATCCTGCCCAATGTCACCGCACGCTTCCCCGACGAATGCCCGGGTCAGATTGAGGCGCTCGCAAAGCGTGGCGCCAAGGCCGTCGAATTTCCGTACTGGGATGCGGGCCAGCCACTCTATGAGGACGTATGGGAACGTACCTGGAGCGTTGCCGAGGAAGCCGGCATTCGGCTGTGCGGCCACCTGGGCAATCCCGGTGGAGCGAGCGCCATACCGCCACGCCGGAACGGCGCCCGCAGCGCTTGGGGCTCGGCGGTGCCCATGACCGCTGGCCTGTACGTCGCGCAGCTGATCTTCTCTGGGGTATTCGACCGCCATCCCGAGCTTCGCTTCTGCTTCGCCGAGACGCGCATCGGCTGGGCGCCGTTTTGGCTGTCCTGGGCGGACCGCCAGGTGACGATCGGCCGCGAGGACGACCCGCGCTTCCGTAACGTCGAGCAGCCCGGAGCGGCGACCAAGCTGAGTGCCCTGCCGAGCGAACTGTTCCGTCGCAACATAGCGCTCACCTTCGAGTCCGACGAAGTCGGCCTGCAATTGCTGGGCACCACGCCGGCGCTGGCCGAGGCCGCTCTGTGGGGCGGCGATTTCCCGCATCCGCAAGGCATCTGGGGCCCAAACACTTCGAGCGAGCTCGATGCCATGTTCATTGGAGTTGACCAGGCAATCAAGCGACGCGTGATGTTCGATCACGCGGCCGAGTTGTTCTCCATCCCTGTTCAGACAGCTGCCTAATTGCTAGCTGTCTCCGACTTGGTGAAGACCTTTCGGAACACCGCCGACCGGCGCCGGCCCGTGGCGGCGGTGCAGCACGTCTCGTTGGAAGCCGAGGCTGGCAGCTTCTTCACCATTCTGGGCCCGAGCGGCTGCGGTAAGTCGACGCTGCTGCGCTGCGTGGCCGGCCTAGAGACGCCCGACGCCGGCGAAATTCATATCGACGGCCAGGTCGTCTTTTCCAGCGCGAGATCAGTTGAGGCGCCGGCGGTTAGCCGGCCAATCGCGATGGTCTTCCAATCCTACGCCATCTGGCCGCACATGACGGTGTTCGACAACGCCGCCTTCCCGCTCCGGCACGGCCGCCATCGCGTCTCCCGGCGCGACGTCGAGAAGCGCGTCCTGGACATGCTGGAGCGCGTGGGCTTGAGCACTTATGCTCGCAGCTGGGCAACCCAGCTCAGCGGCGGCCAGCAGCAGCGGCTGGCGCTCGCTCGTGCGCTACTGTGCGACCCTAAGGTCCTGCTGCTCGATGAGCCGCTGTCTAACCTGGACGCTCGGTTGCGCACTGCCATGCGGACCGAACTGAAGTCTTTCCAGCGCCTGCTCGGCGTGACCACAATCTACGTTACGCACGACCAGAGCGAGGCGCTGGCCCTATCCGACCGCGTGGCTGTCATGGTCGACGGAAAGATCCAGCAGGTCGGCACGCCCGAGGACATCTACAACGCGCCCGCCACACCTTTCGTGGCCAGCTTCATCTGCAATGCCAACCTGATCCCGGCCCGGGCCACGAGTGGGGCCGTCGAGACGGCCTTCGGGTCCGTCCACTGCGGCGCTCAGACAGCGGCCGGGGAGGGCACGTTGTCCATCCGCCCCGAGCACGTGCGCGTGTGGACCGTCTGTCCCGATGGCCAGCCCAACGTCTTCGCCGCCAGGGTGCTGGCCAGTGATTTCTTAGGCGACCGCCGCGACTGTGCGCTCGAGCTAGCCGGCCTCACCCTCCGCGCCAGCGCTCCAGCCGACGCCGAGCTCCACGTTGGCGCCGCGGTTTGGGCCGAGCTCCCGCCCGAGCGAACGACGTTCCTGCTGCCCTAACATGGCCGCCTACGCGGGCGCCTTCGCCCCCGCTCGACTGAGAGTGCCGTGGGGCCGCCTCGTCAGACCCCTACTACTGGCCATCATCCTGTATCTCGTCGCCACGCCGCTGGCGGCGCTGATCTACAGCAGTTTCAAAGCCAGCGGCAACAAGCTGCCTCTCGCCGTCGAAGGCTTCTCCGTCGCCAACTTCGTGGCTGTGTTTGAGGGCGCCGCCTCGCTCACCGTCTTGACCAATACGGCCCTGTACGTCGGCGGCTCGGTTGTGCTCGGTCTGTGCTTGTCGCTCGTGCTGACGTACCTGTTGGAGCGCACTGACCTGCCCGGCCGTGAGTTTTTTGCCACCGCTATCCTCAGCCCGGTGGCCGTACCGCACGTGGTCATGGGCATCGCCTGGCTGCTCCTCGCCAATCCCACCAACGGGCCGCTGAGCCTGGCTGTTCATGGCTTCACTGGCGCCACCCTGGATATTTACTCTATCGGCGGCATGGTGTTCGTCACCGGCATCCTGAGCGTGCCTGGGCTGTACCTGCTGATTTCACCCCAGTTCGCCCGCTTCGACGCCGCCTTCGAGGATGCCGCGGCCACTGCCGGCGTGTCCTGGCTGAAGCGTACCCGTCTGATCGTCCTGCCGCTGCTTTCGCCCGCCATCATCGCCGGCGGCATGCTGCTGACCATCATCGGGCTGGAAGCCTTCGACGTCCCGGCGCTGCTCGGTTACCCCAAGAAGATCTACATCTTCAGTACGCTGATTCAGCAGGCCGTCCAACCGCCAAACGGCATCCCCAACTACGGCCTGGCGAGCGGCTACGGCGTGCTGCTGCTGGTCCTAGCAGTGGGTCTGGTGGCAGCCTACAGACACGCCGTGCGAGCCTCGCATCGCTTCACGACCATCACCGGCAAGGGCTTTCGACCGGCCGTCGTGCGGCTGCGGAAATGGCGGACCGCCGCGGTCGGCATCGTGGTCTTATATCTGGTGACGTCGGTTGTGCTACCGCTGCTGATCGTGCTGTGGGCCAGCCTGCTGCCGTTCTACAGCGTGCCCAGCTGGGATTGGCTGGGGAAGGTCTCGCTCGCCAACTACGGGTCGCTGCTGACCTATCCCGGCATCCTCGAGGCCGCCGGCCACACCCTTACCATCGTCGTGGTGGCGGCCAGCGCTACCATGTCGCTGGCCTGCTGGGCTGGCTGGGTGTCGGTCCGGCGTCGCTTCGTGGCCAGCTGGCTGCCGGTCGAAGCCAGCTTCCTGGTTCTCGGTGTGCCTGGGGTAGTGATGGGCCTGGCGCTGCTGTACCTTTACCTGCTGCTACCCATTCCGATCTACGGCACCATCTGGATCATCGCCGTGGCTTACGTCACCCGCTATTTGGCCTTCGGTGTGCGCCTGATGGACGCCTCCTTCCGGCAACTGGATCGCGAGCTCGAGCAGGCCGGCGAGGTGGCGGGCGCCAGCGACTGGGCCATTGCCCGAACCATCATCGGGCCTTTGATGTTGCCGGCCCTGCTGCGCGGTTGGCTGTGGGTGGCCGTACGCGCGATGGGCGAGGTGCCGATGGCCCTGCTGCTGGCTACCAGCGCCAACAAGACGCTGGCGGTCGTGTTGTGGCAGATGTGGACGGTGAACGTTAACTACTCGCAGGCCTGCGCGCTGGCGGTCGTGCTGGCCATTGCCTCGACCGCCTCGATGTGGGTGGTCCGGCGCTACGCCGGCCGCGACGCCGGCACAGCCATCGCCCGTTGATTGGCTTATAGTGTGCCAGGCGGACAGACGCGGCGTGGGGCACGTCGACTACCTAACTGAAGGCCGAACGGAGCGCTGATGAGTGACCTAGCCGCGTCCTATCAAGCGAAGCTCGCGGCCCCGCGGTTGCAGTCGATGCGCATGGGTTGGTCGATGCGATCACCGCAGGTGCTGGTAGGCGCCTTCGTGGTCGCGATCGGCTTCCTGGTGTGCTACCCGGTGGTCATGCTGCTGCTCGGCAGCTTTGCGCCGCCGCGCGGAGTGACCAACGTCTGGTTCTCGCTGGACGGCTACCGTACGGCGCTGCTCGACGATGACGCCCGCCGAGCGATTTTCACTACCCTGTGGCTGGCGGTGGTGCGGGCCACGCTGGGGGTATCGCTAGCCATCTTCCTGTCTTGGGCCGTGACTCGCACCAACATTCCCGGCAAGCGCGTCTTCCACAATCTGCTGATCCTCAATTTCTTCTTGCCCCTGCTGCCGCAGGTTGTAGCCTGGTCGCTGCTGTTGTCGCCCAAATCGGGCATCGTCAACGTCTGGCTGCGTGGACTGCTGGGTAGCGATTCCGGCTCTGGCCCATTCAACATCTACTCCTACGGCGGCATCATCTTCCTGGGATCGTTGGGCTGGGCGGGCTTCCTATACCTACTGCTGTCGCCGGCATTCCAGGCCATGGACGCGGCCTTAGAAGAAGCGGCCAGGACTTCTGGGGCTTCCAGTTGGCGGACGGTGCTGCGGATAACCGTGCCTATCCTGCTACCGGCGGTGCTGGGCTGCTTCAGCCTGGCGTTCGTGCGCATGGTGGAGTCATTCGAGATCGAGCTTCTGCTGGGCACGCCGGCCCACATCTACGTGTTCACTACGCAGATCTACTACTACATCCATCAGCAGCAATTGCCTAACTATCCACCCGCGATCGCGCTGTCGACCGTGCTGATCGTGCTGACCCTGGCGGTGATCGCCATCCAGTCGAAACTGCTGGGAAAACGCAGCTACGTGACCGTGAGCGGCAAGAGCTACCGCCGTACGCCAGTGGACCTGGGCCCGTGGAAGTGGCTGGTGTTCGCCATCCTGCTGGCGTTCTTCTTCATCCACTTGGCGGTGCCGCTGTTCATGCTCGTGGTCGGTTCACTGCAGCGCACGACCATCGACTTCCGGATGGACGCGTTCACCTTCGACCATTGGAAGATCCTGCGAGACGCGGACGTGTGGCAGTCGCTCAAAAACACGCTGGTCGTCGGCCTCGTGGCGTCCACGGTTGGCATGCTGCTGGTCAGCCTGTGCAGCTACATCGTGACACGCACTAAGCTGCCGCTGCGCCGGCCACTGGACATCTTCACTTGGGTACCCTACATGGTGCCGAGCTTCGTGCTGAGCGTCGGCTTCCTGTGGGCGGTGCTCAAGGGCATTCCGCTGCCCTTCACGCTATACGGGACGCTGGCGCTGCTGATGATCGCCTTCGTGGTCCGGCTGCTGCCGTTCGGGGCCCGGTTGATGAATGGCACGATGGTTCAGCTGTCCTCCGAACTGGAGGAGTCGGCGCGGACGCTGGGCGCCAGCTGGGTGCAATCCATGCGCAAGATCGTCTTGCCCCTTCTGAGCCCGTCGCTGGCCATCGGCTGGCTGCTGTGCATGATTACCGTAATCCGCGACTTGTCGACGATCATCCTGTTGTATGGGGCCAAGTCGAAGATGCTGGCCATCACCTTCTATTCCTACTGGACCAGCGGTGCCATCGAGGATGCGGCCGTCATTGGGCTGTTCATGGCCATGGTCGGGCTCATCCTGGTTGGTGGGATCCGGCTCTTGCAGCGGCACCTCAACGTGAGCCAGCAGGCGGTGATCTGAGACCAGGGGCTTCAGACGTTGAGGCCGCCGGTGAGCTATTTCTTGAAGTAGGTCGCGGCCTCTTTTTGGTTGGGCTCGGCCAAGGCATCATCGGCAGGTTTGGGCCACCAGTATTCCTTTGCGTGGTCGAAGCCTTTCATCCAGTCCTCCTTGGCGGGGATGTCCGCGCGGTTGGGGAATTGGCCCAGGTCGGCATAGAAGCGCTGGCCGGCTTCGGTGAACCACCAGTTGACGAAAACTTTGGCGGCATTGGGGTGGGGAGCGCCTTTGAGGACGCTGAAACCGTTGGCCGATCCGTAGACGAAGTCGTCTGGCCACACGGCTTTCAACGGTTGGCCATCGCGGATCAGGCGGGTGGCTAAGTCGCCAGCGAGATTGGCCAGTCCGATGGCGTACTCGCCCCTAGCCACCTGGGCCATGCCGTCGTTGGCGTTGGAGCCGAAGGCCACGTTTTGACCCTGCATCTTGGCGACCCATTCTTGGCCGTAGTACTTTTTCGACAGATAGTATTCGTTCCAGCCGTAGCCGGCGCTCCACGGAACCTGCCAGAGAATCTTGCCTTTCCATTTAGGGTCGGTGAGGTCGAGACGCGTCTTAGGCTCCTCGCCAGGCTTGACCAGTTTGGTATTGATCCAGATAGGGACGTAACTGAGCGTACCGCCTAGAAGTGCGCCCTTGTGAGCTTCGTCCAGGACCGGATCGATTCGCCACTTCACGCTGGCATCCTGGACAGCGGGCGGAATGGATGGATCGAGCGCGCCGAGTCGGTCCAACAGGCGCGAGGTGGTCCCACCCAGCTGCGCGACGTCACCGGTATAGGCCTTGGCGTCCTGTTCGGTGGTTACCTTGGCCACGATGTCGGCCGGTTGCAAGCCAGTGGTGAGGTCGGCCTTGATGTTCGGATAGGCCTTGGTCCAAAGCGCCTGAAAACGGCTCACCTGGTCCGGCGGAATCGTGGTCAAGGCATAGACAGTCAGGCTGCCTTCCTTGTTGGCGGCCGCCTCGACCTGGGCCCAAGCGGTGGCCTGCTCCGCGGCCGTGCTCCGGCGTGCTTCGGCCGGCTGACTGCTTGTCGGTGCTTGGCTCGCAGCCTGGGGTTCGCCACAAGCCACCAGCCATAAGCCGGCGGCAATGACCAGTGCGCTCGCAAACCGATTCATGCTGCCTCCTTAGCTGGGAGTCCTCAGCCGCCGGGCTGGCTGTGATAGCTTCTTGTACCATCAGCGCGGCGCCGCGTCAATTACGTAACGAGGAGGCAGGCGGGTGAGGAATGGGATGAAGATCTTCGACGCCGATACGCACGGCGGGTCCTGCGCAGAGGTGCTCGAGCCCTACCTGGAGCCAATCGTCCGGGAGCGGGTCCCGGACCTCGACAGTCACAAGCGTCCCATCAAGATCGGCCTAGCTGGAGAGATCCGCGAGGAGCCCTACAAACACAACTTCAGTTTCCATCAGATGGGCGGCTGGAGCCGCGACGAGGTGCGCGTGTTGGGCGAAGCCGGGCCCCGCAAAGGCATGCAGCGCACGTGGCAGCAATTCATGGGCACGAAATTCCCGACCGAGGGCGGCGTTTGGGATTCGGCCACCCGTATCCGCGACATGGACCAAGAGGGCGTGGACGTGCAGCTGGTGGTGCCGCATGGCGCCAACGGCCATCCCGACCCTGAGGTCGAGATGGCCTTCATCCGAGCCGAGCATCTCTTCCTTGACGACTTCTGCAAGCCGAACAAACATCGGCTCAAGTCGATGATCGAGGTCTCTCCGCGATCGATTGACGAATCGGTACGAGAGATCAAACGCTGGGCTCGCGAGTCTTGGGCAGTCGCCATTCGGCCGACGCTTCCGCTCGATTACCCGATCGATCATCCCGACATGGACCCTATCTGGAAGGCCGCGGATGAGGAGGGCCTGTGCGTCGTGCATCACAGCTTCTCGCTGGGCTATCCGGGCCACAGGGATCTGTGGCTGAACCCGTTCCTGGGCCGCATGGCTTCCCACCCGTGGGGCGCTATGCGTTTCGTGGCCGCGATGTTTTGCTCTGGCATCCTGGACCGCTTTTCAAACTTGAAAGTCGCGGTGCTGGAATCAGGCTTCGGCTGGCTGCCGTTCTGGGCCAAGCGGATGGACGATCAGGTGGATTACGTCGGCTACGTGGCTGACATGAAGCACAAGCCGAGCGAGTATATGACCAGCGGCCGCTTCTTCTGCAGCATCGTAATCCACGAGGGGCCGGAGATGGTCGAGATGGTGAATCGCATGCTGGGCGACCACCTGCTCATGTTCGGCTCGGACTATCCCCACTCGGAATCGCGCTTCCCGGAATCAGTAGACAAGGTGCTGGGTTGGGAAAGCCTAACCCTGGAACAGGTGCAGAAACTGATGTGGGACAACCCTGTCCGGGCGTTTGGGGAGCCCTAAACCGCTATCACCCTTTATCTGGAAGCGGGAAGCTCACCAAGCCTCCAGCCGGTGCACGATCGTTGGTGTAGACGATCTTATTTGTCTCGTCATAGGCGACTTGGTGCGCCCCAGGGGCCGTCGGCACGTTGGTAATGAACTTGCCCGCGCCACTCGCGATGCCGATCGACGGTCCACGGTAGAAGTTGCTGTCGGCGGCGAGGTAGCGATCAGCCTTTGCGCTGTAGATGAGCTGGTCGCCGGCGCCCGCCTGGTCGATTGTGGACACCACTTTGCCCGCTTTGAAGTCCCATAAGGCGAGGTGCTGCTTGTCCCTGTTGGAGCACAGCAGCAGCGCCTGATTGGTGGTTGGATTGATGCCGATACCCTGCGGATGGCAGTCGTCGCCGATATCCCAGCGCTTGACCAGACTGTTGGCCGTTGGATCGAACTGATCGACAGTATTGGTTTCGGGAGCCGTCATGTACATCATCTTGTCAACTGGGTTGTAGCGTGGCTGCTCCAAACCGCCCTTCAAATTGCCGAGCCCATCGATCTTCTTGACGACCTGGTTGTTCGTCGCATCAATGATTGACAAAAAGCCCTGGAACTTGTTCTCAATGAAGATTTTCTTGGTGTTCGGGTCGTAATCGAGCTCGTTGGCGTCCTTCCCGCCACCGGTGTCAATCTTGGCAACCGCGGTGCGATAGGTCGGCGAGGACGGGTTGATGTCGACAACTGCCACGTTGCTGTCGGCGAGGCCGGCAAACACTTTGTTGACATTGTTTGCTACCACGACACCGGCCACGTCCGGGAGAGTGATCGTCTTGATGTACTTCGGCGTTGAGGTCGAGATATCCCATAGATCGAGACCGCCAGCATTGCGATCGCTCACATACAAGACGTGGCCTTGCTGATCGGCTTCCATGAGGTCGCCGGGCAAACCCTTGCCTTGAATAGCCGGGAAGGTGGTACGTGTGAGTTGCAGCGTGGTGGTATCCGCCGCGATTGCTGGCAAAGTTGTGGCCGTCGGCGCAACTGAGGGGCTCGGTTTGGCGCTGGCTGGGGCCGATGCAGCCGGGCTGGATGCGGCCGGCTTGGCACTGGCCGCGGCAGATGACGGTGCGGCGGAACTGACGGCCGAAGCGGGCTTTGGCGCCACGCTCGATGGCGCGGCTGCCGGCGCGGTCGATGCCGGCGCCGCGGCGCCCCCGCAGCCCGCGAGTATCAGGAGTGTGATGGATGCCGTGCCTAGGGCGGATGAGATCTTCACAATTCTCTCCTCAAGTGATGTATTCCGCCTTTATGTCTGTGAGGCTCATTTCTTGAAATAGGTGGCTGCCTCTTTCTGGGTTTGCGTAGCGGTGTCTTCGGGGATGTCGGCACTGTTGAAATGCTGCTTGGGGTTATCGACGCCTTTTTGCCAATCATCTCTAAGGGGGATGTCGGCCCGCACCGGAAACTGGCCGATGACTTCACTTTGGACACGCTGGCCAGCATCGGCGATCCACCAGTTGAGCAGCACCTTGGCCGCGTTGGGATGGGGTGCATTCTTCAGCAAGATGTGGCCGGTGGGCACGCCGTGAATGAAGTCGTCGAGCCACAGGGCCTTGATGGGCTGGTTGTTGCGCAACATCTGGGTGGCCACGCCAGCGCCAGTTGCGCCGAGCACGATGGCGTACTCGCCGCGCGCCAGTGGTGTCATCAGTTCGGCTGAGCCCTGGGCGAACGCCGGCTGCTGCGTGACCATCTTGTTGACCCAGTCCATCCCGTACACCTTCTTGGTCCAGTAGTACTCGTTCCAGCCGCCGCCCTCCGTCCACGGCACGTACCACAGGATCTTGCCCTTCCATTTGGGATCGAGGAAATCCAGGTGGGTCGTGGGCTCGTCCTGCGGCTGGACCAGCTTGGTGTTGATCCAGGTCGGGAACCACGTCATGTGATCGCTAATGACGTCGCCGTCACCGTAGACACGCTCCGCCGACCATTTGACCGTTGCATCGATGGCGGCCGGCGGAATGAACTTTTGACTGTAGCCGCGCTTCGCTTCGAGGAGGCCGGAACGGACGCTGATGTCGCCGACGTCACCTACGTAGGTTTTGGCGTCCTGCTCGGTGCTGATGCGCGTCTGGACGTCGGCCGTGGTGCCGTTGACGAGGTCGATCTTGATGTTCGGATAGCTCTTCTTCCAGGTATCCATGAAGAGCGGCACCTGGCTGGGCGTGATGATGCCCTGGCCGTAATACGTGATCGCGCCTTCCTTGTCGGCGGCAGCTTCGATCTGTTGCCAGGCGCTTTCTTGCTCGGCAGTCATGCCCCATCGCGGGGCCCTCGCGGGCTTGCCAACGGCCGGGCCCGAGGCGGCCTGGCCTCCTCCTGTCTGTGGATTGCCACAGGCCGCCAGAGCGATGGTTCCGCCGATAGCCAGGCTGGCGATGAGGAATTGGCGTCTGGTCGTCGCGTGCACTCGATGCATCTCCACGGGTTTCCGGTTCCGGCCTATGTTACCGCCAGGCACTGTCACCATGCCCTCGACGGCCGTTGGGCAAGTAGGAGAAGGGCAACGCTATGGGGTTTGCGGTCTGGCGCTAGCGAGCTTCGGCTACTATGTTTCGGCACCGAAAACCATCTGGAGAAACGAGTGGCATTAACCGACGAAGGCTTGATCGACATCCCCGGAATCCTGAGCCGGTACGTGCGTTTGGCGAACGGCGCGCGGGCTCACTATGTCACCGCGGGCGAGAACGGCCCGGCGGTTGTCCTGCTGCATGGCGGCATTGAAGGATCGTCCGGCCTGGCCGGCTTCCGCTTCATGATTCCTTTCCTTGCCGAGCACGGCTTCCGGGTGTACGCACCCGACCGTCCCGGCTTCGGACTGGCCGATACGCGGCCGGAGTACTGGGCGACGCGTGGCTTCGTCAGCTGGGCCAATTTCGTCAAAGAGTTCGCCGATGCCCTGTGCCTGGATCGCTTCTTCCTCTCCGGCAACTCCAATGGCGCCCAGACGGCCGTTTACTTCGCCATCAACAACCCGGAGCGAGTCATTCGCATGCCGCTCATCGCCACAGCTGGCTTCACCACCACCATGCAGATCGACCCCAGCAAGCACCATCCGACCATCCGGCTGCCCGAATATGGGGGCACGAAGGAATCGATGCAGGCGCTGCTGTCCACCGTCGTGTACAAGAAGGCCACGCTTTCGGACGACCTGCTCGAGATGCGCACCCGCCACGCCGCCCTGCAGAAGGACTCACTCATTGCGACCCGGCGCTTCATGCGCGAGGCCGCGAGCGACCCGGACTACCAGCAGCAGATCAACCTCAGGGGCCGCCTGGACAAGCTTTCCATCCCTATCGTGTACCTGTTCGGCAAGCAGGACACTTTCGCCGGCTACGAGAACGCCCTGTTGCAGGAAGACGTGCTGCCGAACTTCCAGTTCTTCTATGTCGACGAGTGCGGCCACCAGGCTCAGACCGACCAGGCTGAGATCGTCAATCAGGTCTTCCTGGAGTTCCTGCGCGACGGTAAGGTCAGCCGTAAGACAGCGGATGCGGCGGGCGTGTCGAAGCGCCGGGCTGAGAACCCGAACTTGGTGGCGCAGGCTTAAGGAAATGGAATTAGGGCGCCGCCAGGCTCTCAAGCTACTGGGCGCCGCCGGGACCTTGCTGGCTTTAGGAGGTGTGCTGGCGGCTTGCGGCGGTGAAGCAACGTCCAGCGTCAGCTCTTCCGGCAGTGCCGCGGGGGCATACACTCCACCAGCCACTTGGGACGAGATGCTGGCCGCTGCCAAGGCGGAAGGCAAGGTGGTTGTAGCGGCCAGTCCCGACCCCGAGACTAGGCAAAGGTTGCCGGCCGCGTTCACTCAGCGCTTCGGCATCCAGGTTGAATATCTGGCGGGTGCAACGGAAGTGACGGCCCGCCTGCAGACGGAGCGAGCCGCGGGCCAGTACACGTTGGATGTCGAGGTGAACGGCAGCGACTCAGTCTACGGAACGCTGTATGCCAACAAATGGCTCGACCCCCTCAAGTCGTCGTTGCTGTTACCCGAGGTGACCGACGGTTCCAAATGGAAGGCCGGAGCGCCATGGTTCCGCGATCCCAACGGCGACACGGCGTTGCAGATTCTCAGCACGATTTCCAACAACGTCATGATTAACGCCGACCTGTTGTCGCCCAACGATTTTCCGAACGCGGATGCTCTTCTCGACCCGAAGTGGAAAGGCAAGATCTGCACTTTCGATCCGAGCGCCAACGGAGGCGGACTCGCGGTGGGGGCAGCCCTGTACATCGCCAAGGGCGAGGACTACGTCACCAAGTTATACAAGGGCCAGCAGGCGGTGCTGTCACGCGATTACCAGCAGGTTGCTGACTGGCTGGCGCGCGGTGCCTATCCGGTTGGGGTCGCGGTGCCTAAAACGTATCTGGACCCGTATGTGAAGGCCGGAGTCAAGGTCGCACCTCTCGATTTGCCGGATGCGCCGAACTCATTGGGCGGTGGCTTCGGCATCGTGGTGGTTATGAACAAGGCGCCCCATCCGAACGCGGCGCGGGTGTTTGCCAACTGGATAGCCAGTAAGGAAGGACAGACTCTCTACAGTCAAACGCAGCTCCAAGCGCCCGTCCGCAACGACATTGAGGCGACCTGGGTGCCACCAGAGTTGGTCCCGAAACCGGGTGCCAAGTATCTCGATACGTACGAGTACAAGTTCGTAACAGGACAACGGCTTCAGATCCGAGAGTTTTACGGCAAGATGCTGAAATAGCATTGATGGACATTCGACAGCCGACTAATCAGTTCCCATATGACAAGTACATGGAGCGCGAAGGCCTGCAGGTCCACCGCTCAGTCATCGGCATTGACGACCTGACCAAGCTGCCACGCGCTCCCTGGAAGAGCACTGGCGGCAACGCTACTTTCGTCGAGCTGGAGGGGACGTTTCAGTCGCAGCGGGGCATTTACGTTTGCGAAATTCCAGCCGGCGGCCAGCTGAAGCCCGAGAAGCACCTGTATGAGGAGGAAGTTTTCATCCTAGAGGGCCATGGTGTCACTGAAGTCTGGCAGGGCTCCGGCAGCCAGAAGCTGACGTTCGAGTGGAGCGAGGGCAGCGTCTTCGCGCTGCCACGGAACACGACGCACGTGCTGTATAACGGCAGCAACCGGCCGGCCCTTTTCATGGGTGTAACCACGGCCCCAGAAGTGATGAATTCGCTGAAGGACATCGATTTCGTGTTCGAGTGCGACTACGATTTCGTCGACCTGTACGCTAACGGCGGAACGTACTTCTCCGATGCGGGCAGCCGCACCACCGAAGGTAGGTTCGACAGCGTTATCTGGCACACCAGGATGATTGCGGACGCGCGTAGGGCGCTCCTCGACAACCTGGAGCAAAAGGTGGCCGGCGGGCAGCTGACCGGCTACCGTATGGGACCCGATTTCCCGCACGGCCATATTTCGCAGTGGCCATGCGGCCGCTATCACAAAGCTCACTACCATGGGCCGGGCGCGATTCTCCTGGGCCTCGATGGCGAGGGCTACGTGTTGGCCTGGCCGTCCTCGCTCGGGCCTCATCCGTACCAGGATGGGCACGCAGATAAGGTCGGCAGGGTGAACTGGAGCCGAAACAGCATCTACAGTCCGCCAAACGCCTACTACCACCAGCACCTGAACAGCGGCCCCACTCCGGCCAAGCACATCGCCGTGTACGGCGCCAAGCATCCGATGGGCGTGCACAACCTGCAGGATGGTCAGGAAGGATTCGTCGGCTACGTCAGTTTCCGCGAGGGCGGCACACTGATCGAGTACGAAGACGAGGACCCGCGGGTGCGAACCGATTTCGAGGCCGAGCTGGCTGAGAAGGGCATTACGTGCACCATGCCCCCGGTTACGTACCGCTAGTCAACTTTCCACACAGGCAGGCAGGTTTGGTACAAATGGGCCGCCATGTCAGATATCCTGGGCCTCACCGTCAGCCACTTCCCCTACCTGCGGCTGAAGCACTATCACCTGACCGGAGTGCTGACGGGGAATCTTGGCCGCGGCTGGACCGATAAGCCGCACCTTAAAGATCCGGCCAACTGGCCCGAACAGATGCGGCAGGAGTGGGGGGAAGATCAGGGCGCCGCGGTCAGCAAAGCCGCCCAGGAACACGAATTCGAGCAGTTCCGCAAAGTGCGCGTGGCGCTGGACAATTTCAAGCCCGATCTCATGGTGATCTTGTATCGAGATCTGGGCGAGAACTTCAAAACTTTCGCCAAGCCCCAGTACTGGATCCAGGCCCATGACAAAGTCGACCTCAAGCTATTCCAGATTTTCGGCAACCGCGAGAACTACTGGGAGGAGGACCCCGATCGGGTCGACACTATCGCGGGCCATCCGGAGGCGGCGCTCTACCTGACGCGGCGGTTGCAAGACGCCGGGCTCAATCCGCTGTTGGTGCCGGAACCGCAAGCGCCGCTGGGCTTGGGCCACAATGCCCTGGGTTCCATTCTGCACCTCGATATCGACCGGCATGAGTTCAAGACGCCGGTGGTGCCGGTGGGAGTGGATCCCTTTGGCTTCTTGCGTACGCGTAATAACGAAGGCCTGTCGCCGTGGGACCGCGGCCTGCCACGACCGTTGCTGCCAAAAGAGGCCTTCGATCTCGGCCGCGCCGTCGCCCGTGTCTTCAAGGCCAGTCCCTGGCGGGTGGCGCTGGTGGCCGGCACCGCGTGGTCGCACGCCAACGACTCGGGATGGGAGCATGAGCGCCTGCACCAGGATATCGAGGCGGACATGGTGCGTTACGAAGAGTGGCGCAACAACGAGTTTGACAACTGGGGCGAAAGCTTCAACTTCGAGGACATGGAGAAGCACGCCCAATGGGAGCTGCTGATCTCGATCATTCTGGCCGGAGCCATGACCGAGCTCGGGGCTAGGGTGCAGTACAGCGACTTCTTCGCGCGCCTGATACTGAACAGCAGCTGGGTGACCACCATCTTCGAGGTGAAATAGGACAGCTATGGGACGGTTGGACGGGAGAGTCGCGCTGATTTTCGGTTGCAGTCCCAACAACGGCGGGACCATCGCCCACTTCATGGCCCGCGAAGGCGCCAGGATAGTGGCCAACGACATCATGCCGGAAGTCGCGCAGGAGACAACGGCCTGGCTGCGAGCGCGCGGCTACGATGCCGTCGCCGTCCCAGGTGACGCCTCTCAGAAAGATGAGGCCGAGGCTATTGTCAGGCAAGGGCTGGAATGTTTCGGCCACATCGACACAGTTGTGAACCTGGCTGGCCACCAGTTCCGCTGGCCGGTCACGGAAATCAATCTGTACGATTGGAATCGCCAGCTGGAGGGCTTCATGACCGGCGGAATGCTCACCACGAAGTACAGCGCGCGGGCGATGATCGAAACTGGCCACAAGGGCTGCATCATTCACGTCATTTCGTCTGCCGGCCATTACGGCGAGGGCGGCAACTCAGGCTATTCGGCCGCCAAGGCCGGCCTGATGAACTTTGCCAAAGCCGCGGCCATGGATCTGGCCCATTACGGCATCCGCGTGAATACCATCACGCCCTATTACATGGAGCACAACTTGTGGCGCTTCGGCACGCCCAGCTCATTTCGCTCGCGCTACACGGCCACGGCGGAGGACTTCCTCAGGAGCATTCCCATGGGTCGCTTCCCGCGGGCTTCAGACCTAGCCTACGCAGCGATTTTTCTCGCTTCAGACGAAGCGTCGTTCATCACCGGCATTGACATTCCTGTTGACGGTGGCGTACGGGCCAAATACCCACCGTGGCAGCCAGGGCATTACACCAACGCCAAGATCGAGGAATACATGTCGGCCAATCCACCGCAGCGCTATGGCGAGCCGGTGGAGCAAGAAACCTAGCGAGTTACGAGGTAGCTGGCAGAAGCAGCCCGCGGTTGAGCGCCCGACTTGGGCATCCCTCGCGCAGAAAGCAACATCTTGCGCCACTCGATTGTCTGCTGATCGCTCACGGACAGGCGCTCCGGCCGGTCGTAATACAGGTGGATAGCACCCGGCGAATCCTGCTCGGAGAAGTTCTTGTTCATGGCCCAGTTGTGGAAGGCGGTCCACTGGATGGCCTCGTGAATCCTGCCCAACAGCGTGGACCGCCGGGAGGCATGGAAATAGACCATGCGCGTAACGTTCTCGCTCACCGGAATGCACCAGCGAGTGTACATGTGGGTGCCGTAGTTGAGGCGAACCACGCTCGGTAGATGCTGTCCAGTGCCCCACTCCTCGCTGACGTCATAAACTGGCCGGAACCGGGCCCGAACCCTCGCCCCCAGATCGAAAATCCAGGTCCAGGCGAAGCGGTACTTGGTCTTGGGCCATCTGGCGCCAAGCAACGGAAAGTAGTCCTGGTAAGGTCGATTTGGGCCATTGGCAATTGGGGGTTGCCCGACGGCACGCCGACCTGACGCCGCTAAACGATGTGGCCCAACCCGATACGGCTTGCCTGCCATGGGCAACGTAGCCGGCATGATCTTGTGCATCAGCATGAGTGCTGAGTTGCGATGGACGTAGCGCACGTGCGAGTCGGCATAGTTTTCCACTGCCGGCCGCCAATTCGACGGCCAGCTGTTAGTCCAGCTGAAGATCTTGACGGTCGGATCGAAGAAGTCTTCTGGAATATCCGTTTCCGGCGGGACCGGCTCACCCACGCCCATCCATGCGAAGACGATTCCCTTGAGCGTAATCGTCGGATAGCTCTTGACCCGCAGCTTGCCCGGCATCGGCGACAGCGGGCCCTCACCCAATGCCGCTACGCATAGGCCTGTTTCGTCGAATACGAAACCGTGGTAGAAGCAGGCTAACGTCCCTTTGAAATCGCAATGGCCCTTGTGCAGCATCGCTCCGCGGTGCGGGCACGCATTGTCCACAGCCACGACCTGGCCGCTCTTGCCCCGGAAGAAGCAAACATCCTGCCCGAGCATCTTAACCAGGACCGGTCTGCGCCAACCAACCTTGCTTTCTCGTAGAGCGGGATACCAATATTCCCGAAGCCCCAGCACGGGCAGCAGTTGTCGAAGGTCGCGAGATCGCTGATTGTTCGGAACCGGTTCGTTGCCGTTACCGTGTCCGTTTGCGCCGCGGCCATTGTCAGAGACGGCGCCGTTCCCACTATCGCTAGCGCTGTCTGTCGTCGCTTGCACTAATGTCCCTCCGACCTCGGAAACTACACCGGGGCGCGCATAAAAGATGATCTAGCTTCGTTGTCAACCTATCACACGCATTAGAAGGCGACAAGAGTCATGCTTGAAATAGGAGAGGGATAGAAACGTGCCGAAAACCTACAGCAAGGAAGAGACCGATCACTCGATCGACGTCAATGACATCAACATCCATTACAACGAGGCCGGCAGCGGCCCGGCGCTGATCTGCACCCACGGCGGTGGCCCCGGCGCGAATGCCTGGGACAACACCAAGTTGGCGCTGCCTTACCTGGCCGAGCACTTCCGCACCATCCTGCTGGACATGCCGGGCTTCGGCGGCTCACAGAAGCAGATCAGCCGCAACGGTGTGCCGATGGACCTATTCTGCGCCACCCTGCAGCGAGACTTCATGGACAGGCTTGGCATCGACAAGGCCCACCTGTACGGCTCGTCCGCCTTCGGCGGCGCGGCGCTGCGCTTTGGCATCGAGTTCCCCGACCGCATCGGCAAGATCATCATCCAGGCCTACGCGGCCGGCGCCCACAACGAGACCGCGGGCCTGAAATCGCTGGCCACCTTCGCTCAAAATCCCGTGCGCGAGAACATGGAGGCGACGATGCGCCATTTCACCCCGCGCGAAGAGTTCCGCACGCCTGAGATGGTCGATGCCCGCTTGCAGATGGCTCTCACGCCCGGCCATCT
>WNFB01000926.1_pt1 | contig 24455 bp, 20 predicted proteins | sample 5400501 | NCBI WGS metagenome assembly WNFB01 (sample SAMN13153341, study PRJNA577476) | soil metagenome | isolation source: 200 cm saprolite under Douglas fir tree site 2 hole 1 | place: USA:California | collected 2015-04-18 | reverse complement strand
ATCCTCGGCTCACCGGTCGTCGCTGAGGCCGCGGTGTTCGTGCCGAGCGACAACGGGCACGTGTACGCGCTCATGGAACTGCTCAGGACGGGCCCGCCGCCCCCGGTCCAACCGTCGCTCCTGTTCTATCTCCTCGCCTTCGGAGGCCCGCTCGGAATCATCGCGGTAGTTGTCATCGTCGTCGCGGTCCTCGTTCGCCGGAGGTCCCGCCGTGGCCCTTAGGCTGACCGAGCGCGCACAGGCCGTGCTTTTCGCGGCGGTCCTGATGACCGCGATTGCGGGCCTCTACGGCACGACGATCCTCCTTCAGCCCGCACCCGTGAGTGTCCACGCTGTCAGCTCCGTGCGGCTCGACGTTGAAGGGGCCGGCTGGTCGATTCGCTACGCTCCGCTCGCCACGAACAACAACACCGTGTTCGACCTCCTCCTTGAGGCCTCGGCCAAGTTCGGATTCACCGTCGCATATATCACGTACCAGATCCCGCAGGGCGTCTTCGTGACGGCCATCAACGGCTCTATGAACGGCCAGGGAGGCAGGTACTGGCAGTACTGGGTCAACGGCGCCTACGGGACCGTCGCGGCGGACCACGCCGCGTTGCACGACCACGACGTCGTCCTCTGGAGCTTTGTCGCCTCTGCGGAGGGCTTGTAAGATGGCGGGCAGGTTGCGCCGAGCGGCAACGGCGGGCTTGGGAGATGCGCGCACGCGAATCCTCGGAGTCTTCCTGATCGTCGTCGCGGTGCTCGGCACGGTCGTCCTTCGCGCCTTTGCGAACTTCGAGACCGTTTTCGTCGCGGCGCTGCTCGCCGGATCGCTCCTCGGCCGGTGGTGGACGATCCTCGTGCCGGTGGCGGCCCTGGCGGTTCTGCAGTCGCTCGACTGGACGACGTACGGGGGCTACGGTCTCCAGGCGATGATCGGGCTGTCGTTCTTCATCATCTCCGGCTACGTGTTCGTCGGACTCCTCGGCCGCCGGATCCGGCCAAGGATTCTGTTCCGGGTGAAGTCGGTCGCCCTCTTGACGACGATCAGCGTTCCGATGACGATCGCATATGACCTGTGGACCGCGTCCGGCGAGTGGTACTTCATCACGCGCCCACTCGGCCTCACGTGGGACCTCATGCTGAAAGGCCAGGTCCCGTTCACGTTGTACCACTTGTTGAGCTCGTTGATCTTCGTGCCGCTGATAGGCACGGCGTTCCTCTTCCTGCACGGGTACGGTTGGCCCGCGAGGTCGGAGGAAATCGCGCCCTCCCGGCCGATGGACCGCCCGTGATCAGAGGAGTCTCTCAATCTGGGCTTGCATCCGTCGGACCTCTTCGCGGCGACGACGGAGTTCGTCTTCCTGTCGCCGGATCGCGGTCTCGCGAGCCTCGAGGCGGACCTTCAGCGCCTGCAATTCGCGCTCGCGGGCTTTGAGCCGAACTCGCTCCTGCTCCGCGGTCTTGTCTTTGCCTTTCACGCTCTCGGCCATCGCACGGACCGCCCGCGCCTCCTCCGTGACGGCGGCGCGTTCTTTCACCAATTTCGCCGTGACGAGGGAGTCGATGGCCTTCTCCTTGTGAGCGATGCGAGTCCTCTCCGTCTCGAGACTTTTCCACATCGCTTTCGCCTCGGCGCGTTCCCGGGCGAGCGCCTCGGATTTTTCTTTCAGCTGTTTCTCCTGCTGTCCAGCGGCCTTCATCCGGGCATCGGATTCCGCGAGCGCGGCCTCGTGCCGGCGCTCACGCTCCTTCAGGTCCTCGCGCGCGTGGGACACCTTCTTCATTTCCGCGCGTCGATTTTCGAGGAGCGCTTCTCCTCGTTCCATCCGCTCCTTCAACTCGCGGCTCTTCTGATCGGCCTCTTTCTCCGCCGACCTCAAGAAGCTCATGGCTCTTGACTTGAGATCGGCCGCTTCCCGCTCCCGCGATGCCGCGGCAGCGGTTCGAAACTCCAGCTCCTTCGTGCGTCGGTCCAACTCCGCTAGACCGTGCTCGGCGGCCTTCCGCTGGCCGGCAATTTGGCGGCCTTCGAGTGTGATGCGGTCTTGCGACGTCGCGAGCTCCTTCTCGGCCTTGTTGAGATCCGCCCGGTGCTTCACCAGGGTTTGCGTAATCTTGTCCAACCCAACCTCGCGCTTTTCGAGCTCAGATGCAAGGGCCTTCTGATCCGCTTCCCGTTTCGCAAGTTCGGCGCGTCTGTCGTCCAAGCTTGCTGCGGCCTTTGCGACGTTCGAGAGTTTTTCCTTCATGTCCGCGTTTTGGTCCGCAAGGTCGGATTCCCGAGTGCCCACCGATTCCTCCCTCGTGGAGAGCCGCGCCTCGGCGGCCTTGATCCCATCGAGTCGATCCTCGATCTTCTTCGATTCCGAACGGACCCGCTTCTCCAGGGCCGCGACCGACGCCCGAGTCCGGGCCAGGTCTTTCTGGGCCGCGGAGATTTCGCGGGCTTCCTCCGCCCGCTCCCGCGCCGCGGTGCCGATCTGTTTCCCGCGAGCTTCGAGGTCTTCGCTCGCCTGGCGAAGTTCACGGTCGCGCTGCGCGAGTTCCCGGCCGCGTTCCGCGAGCCGCGCTTCCATCTCGCCGAGGGCGGACTCCTTCGCCGCAGAATCCTTCACCTCTTTCGAGAGGACCGCCTCGCGACGGTCCAGCGTCGCCTGAGAGCGTCGAGATTGTTCCACGCCAGCCCGCAAGGCGGCTTGCTGCAGCGCGAGTTGCTTCTCCTTCGTCTCCGAGCGGGCCAAGAGACGACGCGCCTCGCTGCTTTCGGATCGGGCCCGCGACTCCCGTTGGTCTAGCTCTTGGCCCGCGGTGGCTTGGCGGTCCTCCCACTCCTTTTGAGACGATGCGAGCGCCTTCTCGCGTTTCGTGAGGTCCGCTTGCAAGGACGCAAGGGACTTCTCCCGCTCCGCCAAGGTCGCCTCCGTCGCGGTGAGGTCTCGATGGCGCGCGTCCAGGGCCTTCGTCCTTGCGGCAAACTCGATTCGAGTCGCGTCCACGGACTTTCGACCGGACGCCAATTCCTTCTGCGCCCGCTCGAGTTCCGCGCTCGCTTCGCGGGTTTCGCGGCGTGCTTGTGCAATCACGGAACTCTGGCCCTTGAGATCGGCTTGGGCCGATGCCAAATCGGCCTCGCGGCGTTCGACCTCGGCCACGCGAGCTTGAAGCTTGGTGACTGCAACTCGATGGACCTCGCCCGCCGTGCGAAGTTCTTTGTCGCGTCCGTCGAGGACGCTCGCCCGATCGACGAGTTCTTGGTGTTGTTTCGCGAGGTCCCCTTCGCGGCGATGAAGGGTCGCGCGGTCGGCCTTCAGCGTCTTCTCGACCGCCGCCAACGCCACCCGAGCTTCCTCCAGTTCCGCTTGCTGCTTTTCGACTGCCTCCTCATGACCTTTCAGCGCTCGCTCGGCCTTCTGAGCGGCTTCCGTTTGGGCCGCGGTTTCAGCGCGTGACGCATCGAGCGCTTTCCTCTCCGCATCGAGCTGTTTCCGGGCGCGTTCGAGTTCCGAGTTCCCATCTTTGAGTTCGGACCGTTGTTTCGCGATCGCGGTTTCGAGCCGGTCCAGTTCGGATTGGTGTGCGGCGAGGCTCTCCTCCCGTCGCGTGAGTTGTGCGGCTTGCACCGCGAGCTTCGCGACGCTGGCCTTCCCCGCCTCGGCCTCGGAGTGAAGCTCTCTCTCCCGCTGGTCGAGCGACTTCGTTCGAGCGTCCAGTTGGCTCTTCCGTCCCGCTTGCGCATCGATCTCCCGAGCGATTGCGGACCGTTCGGCCTTGAGTGCCTTCTCTTTGTCTGCAAGGCTTTTGTCGGCCTCGGCTCGCACCTGTTCTGCCTTCGCAACCGCAGCCTCTCGCGCTTTGAGGCCCTTCCCCGTTCGCTCCATCGCCTCGGCCTGTGAGGCGAGCTGGGTGCGAGTCGAATCGAGTTCTCGCGCGCGCTCTTCCAACGCGGTCTCGCGCGTCGACAACATCGCCTCGTGCCGTTCCATGTCCGTGGTCGTGAGCTTGATTTGTTTCTCCGACCGCCCGAGCTCTTCGCGTCGATCCGAGAGTTGCTCGCGGGCCTGCGCGAGTTGGCTCGTTTGTCGCTCAACCCCGCGCCGTTGCGACGCGAGCGCTTTCTCAGCATCCGCGAGCGATCGTCGGTCCTCCGCGACTTTTCCTTCGCTTTTCAGCACGTCGGCCTCACGCGCTTTCAGGTCCTGTTCCGCCTTGCGGGTGACCTCGTTCTGGATGGACAAGTCTGCGCGGGTTGTCTCGAGGGCCTTCGAGCGCTCGGCGAATTCTTCCTCCTGCTTCCGGAGGAGTTCCTCCCGTCCCTCGACCTTTTCGAGGGAGGCCTTGAGCCCTTTCTCAGCGCGCTGAAGGTCTCCGATCCGCCCGGCGAGATCGTGTTGCTCCTTGGCGAGGACCGTCTTTTGATCGACTGCCCTCGCGGCGATCTTGTCCAGCTCCCGTTCGCGCGCGTGGAGGCTCTCCTCGATCGTCGTCGCGTGAGCTTCTCGCTTCGTGGCGGCCTCCTTCTGGGACTCGAGCTCCCTCGATTTCGCAGCGGCCTCCTCCGCGGCTTTCTTGAGTTGCGTCTCGCGGCGTTCCACGTCGCCGCGCTGCCGTTCCAAGTCGTCTCGCGCCTCCGCCAAACTCCGGTCCTGGGCTTGCAAGTTCTTCGATTGGGAGTTGAGCTCGGCCTTCAGCTTCGTTAGGGAGTCGGCGCGCTCCCGGAGTTCTTGGTCACGCTGCGCGAACTTTGCATCGACGGCGTTCGACCGGTTGACCACGCGCTTGTCCCGCAGGCTGAGCTCCCGGTCCCGTTGGCGAAGGGCTTTGTCAGCCTCTTCGCTCGCGGCCCGCTGCTTCGCGAGGTCCGCCTCCCGCCGGATGAGTTCGTCGCTCGCTCGCTGGAAGAGCTTCACCTTTGAGTCGAGGTCGGTTTGGCCTTCGACCAGTTGTTTCTCGCGTGATTCGAGCTCGGCCTTCGCCTTGCGGAGCCGCGATTCGCGGGTAGCCAGGTCCGTCGCTTTCGCGGATGACGAGCGCGCGCTGCCGAGCTCGATTTGAAGGGCATTCGTCTTCTTGACTTGCGCCTCGGTTTGCGCCTTCGCCCGCGCCACCTCAGTCGTGAGTTCAATTTCGCGGCCACGGAGCGCCTCGCCCGCGGACCGCAGAGACGCTTGGAGGCGTTGGACTTCCTTTTCTTGGTCCCCAATCTTGCGGTCGCGGACCTGGAGGAGCTTCCTCGCCTCTCCGAGCTCTCGGGCCCCGAGTTCGTCCTTCGCTTTCTTGGCCTCGGCCAGGCGCTGTTCGCTCGCGAGCGCTTTCCGTTCGGCGATCTCCGCCGAGCGCTCGCGCTCCTTGTTGGCCTTGAGGGCCTTCTGTGCGTCGAGCGTTTGTTTGGCAGCGAACTGGGACGCCTTCTCGGACTCGGCTTCGCGAGCCGAGAGCTGGGCCCGTTCCTTGGCCAAGGTGGCTTGACTCGCGGCGAGTTCCTTCATCCCCGCGTCAAGATTCAAGGATTGCGCCTTGAGGGCTGCCTCTTCCTTACTCAGCTCTTCCGTCTTAGCGGCTCGTTTGCGCAGCTCGTCGACCTGGTCCTTGAGCCGTGACGCCTTCTCCTTCTCCTGCTCGGCCGCGCCGAGCGCCTTCGTCATCTCCGTCGTGAGGACGATTTCCTTCTCTTGGAATTCCTTGCGGGCCGAGGTGGCCTCGCCCCTTGCGGCATCTAGGCTCGTTTGCATCTTCGCGAGATCTTTCTTCCCCGCGTCGAGCTCTTTCTCCACCTTGGAGATCCGGGTGTGCGCTTCGTCCTGGAGCTTCTTGCGGCTCCCCGCGATTTCCGCTTCGCGCGCGTCCAGTTTCGCGCGGGCTGCCTCCACTTCTTGATTCGCTTCCCGGATCACGCGAGTCTCCGCATCGAGCTTGTCGCGAGCCATCGAGAAACTCCGTTCGCGTTGCGTGAGCTCTTTCTCCCGGCGGTCGATCGAGGCGGCGAGGGACTCGACCTCCGCCTCGCGCTTGCGCACGGAGGCCTCTTTCGCGTCGACGGCCGCGTCCCGCTTGCGCAACTGCTGTGATGTCGACTCGGCTTCCTTCGCGGTTGACTTGAATTTCTGGAGGGCCGTGACTTCCTTGCGGGCGTCGTCCAGCTCCGCTTCGGCCTTCTTGAGGTGTTGCGATGCTTCCCGTTCCGCGGCGGCGTTCGCGGCTTCCAGCTCCTTGACCCGGGTCTCGAGGTGGCCGCGCTTCGCACTCTGACGGGCGATCTCCGCGTCCTTTGCTTCCGAAAGTTTGCGGGCGTCCGCGAGTTCCTTCCGAAGCCGCGCCTCGCGGGCCTTCGCCTCGGCTTCGCGCTCAGAAGCCTCCAGTTCGAGGAGCATCGGCGCGCGCTGTTCGACGTCGTCGGCCGTCGCGTCGGGCTGCAGAGATTTCCGGGCTTTCTCGCGCAACCCCATGCGGCATCACAGCTGGAGTCGGTCGAGGATCTCTTCGTACCGGGCGTACTTCTCGGACTTCGCAAACTTCTTGATCTTGTCCGGAGGCAGGTCGCCGAGCAGCTCGTCGACGTCTTTCATCACGACCTTCAGTTCGTCCTTCAACCCGAGCAGCTCCTTTTGCTGCTGCATGAGGGCGTTCCGTTCCTCCATCAACCGCTCCATTTGCTCTTCGAGTTGGACGAGGCGGCTCTTCATTTCGGCGAGCTCCTGATTCGACTGGATCGTGACGGTCGTCGGCTCTCTCCTCGAGGCGTCGCGTCCCGCGGACCCCTTCTGTTCGAGTTCCCACCGTCGCCGCTGGATGTCCAACTCCGCCTCGCTCACTGCGTGGTGGCGTTCGTCCAGGAGACGCGCTTTGTCCCGCAGGAGCTCCTCGCGCTTCTCGATCTCTTGTTCTTTTTCGCTGATGCGATTCATCACCGCGCGGAACTCGTCTTCTCGCCGCCGGATGTCCGACTCCCGTTCCTTGAGCTGACCGAACGCCTTCTCGCGGGACTCGAGTTCGCGTCGGAACGCGGAGACCCGGCCGCGCAGCGACGTCTCCCGGGCCTGCAATTCGTCCTTTTGCATCTGGAGGATGTTCCGGTACGTCTTCTCCATGTCCATGAGGCCCTCTTCGAGTTTCAGGATGTCCTCCTTCTCCAGGAGCAACTCCGCGATCTGCCGCTTGAGTTCCTCCCGCTCCCGGACGTCCGTGGGGTTGCCGGATGATTCGAGCGCCTGGATCCGCGAGCGGGCGCGTTCCAGGAGGGCTTCCATCTGCTCGAGCCGCTGCTTCCGCCGTTCCAGCATCCGGTCGAACGGCTCCGCGAGTTTCCAGAGGGAGTCCTGCGCCTCGACTTCGGCGACCCCCGATTCGGCCCGCGGGGCGGGTGCGCCCTCCGCGGCCTGGGACTCCGGACCGACTTCCGATGCACCGCGGCTCCGGGCCCTCTCGCGGCTCAGTTGGAGGATCCGGCGTAGGTATTCTTCCTCGGGAGACTCCTGCCCGGATGGCTTCGTGGGTCCAACGGACCCGGGTTCGGGGAACTTCGCAGCGCAATTCGCGCATTCCGTCGCGTCGACGGCGTTGATCGAGTTACAGATCGGACAGAGGACGGCCGGCACGGTCCCCTCGAACGGCTGCCCGCAGCGGGCGCACGAGGCGGCGTCGGGCAGCGTCTCCGCTCCGCATTCGCTGCAGTAGGCGGCTTTGCCGGGAGTGAGGGCGCGCTGGGCCATCGGTGCCTGCTCGAGGATCGCGGGGACCTCGGGGTGCCTATTCGTACGCGTTGTACGAGAGGATCTCCGAGAGGTGCTTCCTGCCCGCCGGGGGCTCGAAGGCCTCCGGGATGCCCAGGGGCGTCAACCCCACGACCCGGGCGTCGGCCGGGATGCTCAGGAGGGATCTCACCTTCTCCTCGTTGAAGGCGAAGACCCAGGAGGTCCCTAACCCCTCACTCGTGGCCGCCACGGTGACGTTCGCAAGGGCCATGCCCAGATCGACCGGATACGAATTCATGTATCCGCCGATCATCGCAACCGCCTCGTCGAGCCGCGCACAGGCGACGACCACCAGGGGTGCGTCGGCCATATGCTTCGAGTTCGTGCAGGCGCCCGCGAGCTTCCGCTTCGCGTCCTCGTCCGAGACGACGATGAACTTCCACGGCTGGATGTTGTCCGCGGACACCGCGAATCGCGCCGCGTTCAAGACCGCCTGGACTTTCTGCTCGGGGACCGGATCGGGCTTGTACTTGCTCACGCTCTTCACCGACTTAATGGCCTCTAGGGCCTCCATGTCGTCCCGGGCCGTCGGATTTGGCGTGGTGATAATAAGCGTTTCGGGATGGTTATTCCCCCTGGACTAAGCCGTCGGACCCATGCGAGCCGTCGTCCACGACTATCGACGACCGCACGGGTGGCGATTCCGTGATGATGACCTACCCTCTTCGTGGGCTTCCGGCCTCGTTGAAGGCCTTCTGGTATTCTCGTTCCAACCCAAGCTTCTTGAAGAGCGTGGCGGCTGTCGTGAAATGATTTCGGGCCTTTGTGCGGTCCCCGTGAGCCTTCCACATTAGCCCGAATTCGTATTCTGATTTCGCCTCCTCAAGCCGCAGCCCGGTTTCGCTACCGATCTGAAGGCTTTTCTCGAAATTCTCAATCGATTCCGGCCAGCTTTGTCTCTCGCGGTGAATCATGCCGAGGACCCGCGTCGCGGCCGCGATGGTGCCTTTCAGACCTATCTTCTCGGATGTCGAGATTGCGATCTCGCTGTATTCCCTCGCCCTCTCGAGGTTCCCCCCGCGCAACTCGACCATCGAGAGAGCATAACGGGTTTTGGCGTAAAGTTCATAGTCAGCGAGCCCGCTCGGTAGTTCGAGGGCCTTCCGGAGGTACTCGGCGGCAACCTGAGGGTTGCCGGTCTCCGCATGCATGCTACCAATCTTCCTGAATAACTCGGCAACTCCCATTCGATCGCCGAGTTTTTCTCGAATCGCCATGCTCCTACCGAAGTAGTCCAGAGCCGTCTCGTAATCGCCTCGGTACGCATGCACAACAGCGATGTTGCTCAACGAACCCGCAATGCCGTCTTGGTCGCCGAGTTTTTCTCGAATCGCCATGCTCCTACCGAAGTAGTCCAGAGCCGTCTCGTAATCGCCTCGGTACGCATGCACAACACCGATGTTGCTCAACGAACGGGCGATGCCGTGTTGGTCGCCGATTCGTTCTCGGATTGCGAGGCTCCGGCCGTGGCACTCCAACGCCGCTTCGAAGTTAGCTCGGCTCTCTTGCACAACACCGATGTTGCTCAACGAGCTGGCGATGCCAGGTAGGTCGCCGATTCGTTCTCGGATTGCGAGGCTCCGGCCGGAGTACTCCAACGCCACGTCATAATCGCCTCGGTTCCTGTGCACAGAACCGATGCTGTTCAACGAACTGGCAATACCACGTAGATCGCCAATTGTTTCTTGGATTGCGAGGCTCCGGCCATGGTACTCCAACGCCGCGTCGACGTTCCCCCGGCCCTCTTGCACAGAACCGATGTTGCCCAACGAACGGGCGATGCCGTCTTGGTCGCCGATTCGGTCTTGGATTGCGAGGCTCCGGCCGAAGGACTCCAATGCCGCGTCGTAATCGCCTCGGTACGCATGCGCCGCACCGATGCTGTTCAACGAACGGGCGATGCCGCGCTGGTCACCAATTGTTTCTTGGATTGCGAGGCTCCGGCCGAAGGCCTCCAAGGCCGCGTCGATATCCCCTTTGCTCCCGTGCACTGCACCGATGCTGTTCAACGAACGGGCGATGCCGTCTTGGTCGCCGATTCGTTCTTGGATTGCGAGGCTCCGGCCGAAGGACTCCAATGCCGCGTCGAAGTCTCCCCGGGCGCGGTGGACCGCGCCGATCTGGTGGAGTGCAAGGGCCTCTTCCTTGCTCCACGCGCCACCTACGAGACCCAATGCTTGCTCGCACGCTTCGAGGCACTTCTCGTAGTCGCTCTTCGAGAAGTGAGCTCGGGCCGCTTTCGTCAGGATTTCCGCCGCCCGTTCCTTCTCACCGGCCAATTCCAGCGCCTTCCTGTAGCATTCCAGGGCCGTGTCGTAGGCGCCGACCAATTCGTAGACGGATCCCAATCCCTCCAGGAGTTCCACACTCTGGTCGGAGCCCTGCCCGAGTTCCAGCGCCTCTTTGTAGAACCGGATGGCCTCTGCATTCCCATAGCGTTCCTTCGCCGACCTTGCAACTTGGAGTAGTCGCTCGACCGCTCGGTCGTCCCTCGCTCGATAGAGATGTTCCGCTACATCTTCGGCCGGTCCGCCCGCGAGTTCCAGCCAATCCGCTGCCTCCCGGTGGTAGACACGGCGCACATCATCCCCCATGCCTTCGTACAGCACCTCCTGGACGGCTGGGTGGTCGAACGTGAAGTCCGGCGCTCCCCCGCGGAGGAATCCATGGACGCCCGCAATCGATCCGAATCCGTTCACGACAGTTCCCTCCGGTTCCCCGACCAGCCTCGCGACCATCGCGGCGGTGAAGCGCGTCCCGCAGGCCGCGGCCGCCTCGAGCAGTCTACGATCTTGCTTCGGGACTCGTTCGAGCCGAGCGCGGACTGCCTCTCGCACCCTACGCGGAATCGACAGCTCTGCCAGGGGAACGACGAGTTTCCTGGAGGCTCCGTGGTCCTGGATTGCATTGTCCTCCACAAGTCTTCGGAGCACCTCGCGGACAATCAGCGGGTTCCCAGCGGTCTCGTCCCAAAGTAGATCGAGGAAGGATTCAGCCAGCCCGTGGGGTCCGATGAAGGACTCGGCGAGCAGGCCGAGGTCCCGCCGCGACAGGCCTCCAATGCTGAGCTCCGCGAGCAGGCCCTCGCGGGCCATCCGGTCCAAGGCCTCTTGGAGGTGGGGCCGAATACTGCCCTCCTCGACGCGGTAGGTGCCGAAAAGGAGCACATCTGACCGTCTCAAGTTCCGCGCCAGATACCCTAGAAGCGCGAGACTCGAGGGGTCTGCCCACTGGAGGTCGTCGAGGACGATCAGCAGCGGATGGAGCTCTGCGTGACGCGCGAGGCCCAGCGAAGCGTTCTGGAACAGCCGCGACTGTCGCAGCTTCGGATCGCCCTTCCCGTAGTCGATTCCATCATACTTCCCTGAGTCTAACAAGCATTTGAACGACTGCGCGGTCGGCGACGCACCTCCGTCCGCACTGACCTCCACTTCGCCGACCAGTTTGCGCAGGGCCTCGAGGAAGACTTCGTCTTCATGTCCCTCCACGGTGGCGCAAAGCCGGACCTCCGAGCGCTCGAGCACTAGCAGGCGATGATCATCGCCATTGAATACAGAAAGTCCTCCGCCAAGAGGCAATTTCGCCGACCCGATAGGATCCGGTTCTAACGTGGTCGCGTTGACCCTTTCGCTGGATTTCCCGTCCGGGTCCCGTTCGACCGCGACCAAAAGGCGGCCCTTCGAGCTGAGCAGGTAGAGCCCCATGAGCCTCGGTGGCGGGGCCTCATCGAGGACGTATCGGATGCCCAACCGGTCAAAGGGTGCGGACCAGAGGTGGTACGGCGCGGCGGATTCCGCTCGCGCGGCCCCGGAGACGACGGAACGCCCCCGTCTCTCGGCCTCGGCCGCCGCCTCTTGGATGAGGCGCGTCTTGCCCGTCCCTGCTTCACCGCGCACGAGGAGGAGGGATGACTCGACCATTCCGGCGGTTTCAAGGGCCCTCTGGATCCGTTCGATTTCCCCCATGCGGTCCACGAGGACCGGCACCGCCGGGAACTCCACCCGCCCCACTGGAAGGCCCCATCGCCTCGAAAGCATGATAAGATTTCGCATCCCTCCGGGATGGTCTCACCCAATCGGGCGGCACGCAAGTCGCCGGCAGGGTACGGCTACGCGGCTCGATGCGTCACGAGGTGCTTCAGGTGCTCGACGTACGTGTCGCCCTCGAACCGCCAGTGGAGCGCCTTCGGGTCAAAGCCCCGCCAGTCGAACCCTAAGAAGTCGGGTCGTGCGAGCTTGCTCGTGGCGTCGAGGTCGACGACGCCAAAGACGGGCGCCTCGGCCCCCTGGTGGTATTCGTGCATGAGGCGGAGGAGGTGAGGCAGTCGGGTGCTTGGCGCGTTGCACCAGATCCGACATTGCCGATTCAGGTCGGTTTCCGGCATCACCGCGGTGATGACCGCGTTTCGAGAGGCACGCATCGCCAACTCCACGATTCGGTCCGGGCCGCCCGGGCGTAAGGTGAAGCTAAAAATCTGGCAGTTCGGAAGGAGGCCCGGAGGCCAGAATACGACAGGCTGGAGGAAGTGCTCGTCGAACCGTTCGAGGAACTCCCGCCATTGGCGGTGGAGCAGTTGTAATGCCGCACCCGGGCTGCGAAGGTCTCGCGCATCCATTCCCTTTGCGTACTCCCGGATGTCCGCCGTCCTCTTTGCGCGGACCGCGGCCCAGATCCGTTTTGATGACCAATGCCGCCAAAGGTGTTCGAGGACGATCGGGACGATTAGGGGGGCCGCCGCGATGCGGGGCGAGAGTCGGACTTGGTGGGGCTGGCGGAGGTGGTGGCGGAGCAGTCGTTCGAAGTGTTCGTTGTCGATCTTGCTCCTTACCTCCACCGTTCCGTCCTCGCGGATGACCTCGTGGAAGGGCGAAAACACGTAATGGGGATTGCGCACGGGCATGATCTCGGCCTGCTCGACGAGGCGCAAGTCCACTGCGGTTTTCCAGAAATCGTCGAATGCTTTTCGGTCTGGGCTTGGGATCCAGAACTCCTGGCTCAGAAATGGCCGCCCGTCCAGGCCGACCTCCGCGAGGAATGAATATCCGAAGGGCACGGCGCCGAGCACTGCTGGGGTTCGAGGCCCCCGAATCCGGACATAAACCTCGGCCAAGTCCAGCTCGTTCATCCGTGGGTACGGGAAGTAGGAGAACCCCGCCTTGTCCTCGAGCATCGCGTACCACCGGTACAGGGTCATCACGCTGACCGCTCGCCCATCCAGCTTGTACGTCCGCGCGACCTCGGGCGGGGACAACCACGCCTGTCTCCTCGTGAGGAAGGTGAGGAGATGGAGAATCCGAGGGTCGAAGATGCCCACGCGCTTACCCTTGGGCCCGCGAAGCTTCGAAGGCAACTACCGTACCACCCGCCCGGAATGTTACTCGGCCTAGATAGGGCGCGCAGGGGATAAGGGCTCTCGGTGCCAAGATGTCCGGAAACCGAGGCTGGTGGGTGGCGTCGGCGGTGTTCGCGATCATGGTTCTCCCTGCGCTTGCGGGACCTGTGTCGGCGGCCGACCCGTCGTACAGATGGTCGTTGACGTGCAAAGGTTCGCATGGGGGCGCGGCCGCGAGCTGGGACTGGCTGCAGGACGGCCAGGTGATTTCCGGGGCCAGCGGGACCGCGAGCTGCGGCGATCGCGGCCACGGAACGCGCCCTCGGAACGCGAACGGCGTCACGGCGTCGCTCACCGTCTGGGTGTCCGGCTTGATCGGGGGAGACAGCGCAACGAAGAACGCCACCTTGTCGTTCGATCCGGCGAATCCGTTCGAACTCAGGATCGACGCGTCGGTGAGCGCCTACATTTGCGATCGAAGCGTGCATGGACAAGGCTGCACGACGGCGACTGAGAGCGCGACCTTCGATCTAACGGGCTAGGAGGAAGCAAACATGTTGACATCAAGAAACAGCGGGGCCAGACGATTCGACATGATCGCTCGATTTCCGATCGCAATTGCGGGGATTCTGCTGGTCATAGGTCTGCTTCCAGGATTAGCCGCCGCCACGCCCACCACCGTGATTCAAGTCACGCACAACGACATCGTCGACGCCGAGCCCTCGATCGCGATCAATCCCCAGAATCCGAAGAACGTGGTCGCGGTGTGGATTGACGGGACCTCTCCGGCGAACCACAGCTGCGCTTACAGTGTGTCGTTGGACGCCGGCAAAGCATGGTCGAACGTCGCGCATTTCCCCGGGCTGAGCGGGGGCGGTGATCCGAGTGTCGCCTTCGACAAGGATGGGAACGTGTATTTCGAGTGCGGCGCGGGCACAGGACCTGCTAATCGTGGCGTCGCGTATGTGTCGAAATCAACCGACGGCGGCTTAACCTGGGGCATACCAGTAGTCGCGTTCGGGACGACCACCGAGGTCAAAGGCGTCGGTTTCGACAAGATTAGCACGAACCCCGCCAACGGGGACGTCTATGTCGTGGGGCAAGGGGGCCCGGATGGAGAAAACATCGCAGGGTACAGGATCTTCTTCACACGGTCTACCGACCATGGCGCCTCTTTCTCATCTCCGGTTCAGATCAGCAGGCCAAGCGACGGTGCCTACACGAGCGACCCCTATGCATCGGCCGGGGTGGACCCCAACACGGTTTACGTCACTTATGGCGGGGCATCCAGCGCGAACCAAGGGTTTTACGCGTATGATCAGGTCTTCATTGCGAAATCTACGGACGGCGGGGCGACCTTCTCCACTGGCCAGAAGCTATTGGACGTGACTCCACTCCCGAGCGTACTGCCAAACCTGGTTCAAGACCTGACCGCCAGCAACCTCTGGTCCGCTGTGGACCGCGGCTCGGGCGAGATCTACATCAATTTCGTGGACTACCGGAATGGGGACGCGGACGTCTGGCTACTCCGGGTTCGAGACACCGGAAACGCGTTCCTTGCGGACGGTCTCACGCGAGTCAACGACGACCCCGTAGCGAACGGGGCGGACCAGTTCTTCCCCTTCCTCTCGCTGGCGCCGAACGGACGCATCGATATCTGCTTCCAAGATCGGCGATACGCGCCCGGAAACATCCTGCTCTTCACGACCTGCGCATATTCCAGCGACGGTGGAATAAGCTTCACAAACGTGCAGGTCACTAAGGAAGGCTTCGACGCGAGCAACAACATCTTCATCGCCGACTACGACTGGCAAGCGTCAACCGATCGCTTCGTGATGCCGATTTTCATCGGCGACGGGTCCCCCGGAGCGGACTGGTTCGGGCAAGAGGTCTTCGTGGCCAGAGTTCTCTTTTGAGGTGAGAAGGCGATGAACGAATCCGAGGTGTGAACCATGACGAGGATGCAAGGGTGTTGCGTGGTGGCGGCAGTGTTGGCGATCATGGTCTTAGGCGCCCCTGCGCGGGCAGATGCGTTCGGCGCATCAGGCACGAACGCGCAAGTGATGCTGACCGCGAAGGCAGGCCAAGGGAGCGGGCTCGTCGAGCTCACGATGACGGCGGAAGAACCACTCAACGCGGACGGCGTGCGCATCGAGCACGTGCAGATTACGGTCCTCCTCCACGGGGCACTCCCGGACGCGGCCTACCGCGTGGCCCGTGCCGTCGACCCGAGCGATATCAGCGACATCGGGACCCCGGATGGTCAGTGCCCCGCCCTCGATGCCTCAGCCGGCTGGCGCGCATTCAGCGACCTGCTGACTACCTCGGCCGGCGGCGCAGGGGCGATCCACTTCGACGTAAGCCCGCCACTCCCGACGCGTTTCGTATCGGGGGTGAGCTTCGACATCCAGTGGCAGGTCATCCACGTCAACCCCGATGGAAGCCTCGATCTGAGCCAGGAGCTCCGCACCGAATGTTTTACGATTACGGTGAAATAGCGCTTGGCGACCGGCCAGATGCCTTGAAGATGGGCCGCGGCAGGCACCGCGACGGGACCCGCCGCAAGGAGTCGAACGGAATCAGGGCATCGCCGAGTGCCTCTATGCGGTACAAAGGCGAGTCGAACGAAACGGCCCCGTCGTTGACCCGACGAAGCCGTAGGAACCGACAGTCGAGGCAGAGAGGCCTGCCATGCTAGTTCTCTCCCGGAGAGCACGAACAGTATATGCCCCCGGAGACGCATCGGGCAATGCCGCGATCGCGACGATCGACGTGAGCGTAGGAGGGTCCGAGTCAGGCGCCGAGTTCACGAGCGTCCCCATCGAGGCTCGCATTGCCTTTGTCGCGTTTGCTGCTGTCGTAGTGGGGGAGGAACGGTGAAATTTCGCTGGGCGCACGTCGCGTGCGCTGGGATGGTTCTTGCCTTGGTCCTCGCCGGCGTGCGCGTGGGGGGCGCGATCACGGAGACCAAGCTCACCGCGAGCGACGGCGAGGCCCAGGATTTTTTCGGCCAGTCTGTCTCCCTCAGCGCCGATACGGCCCTCATCGGAGCGCCGATCGACGACGATCATGGCCCGAATTCTGGCTCTGCATACATCTTCGTCCAAAACGGGACGACATGGTCCCAGGCGGCGAAGCTCACCGCGAGCGACGGCGGGGCCAACGAATTTTTCGGCCAGTCTGTCTCCCTCAGCGCCGATACGGCCCTCATCGGAGCGCCGTCCGGTAACTACCCGGGCCCGGCCGGCTCTGCATACATCTTCGTCCAAAACGGGACGACATGGTCCCAGGCGGCGAAGCTCACCGCGAGCGACGAGGGAAATTATTCACTTTTCGGCTTCTCTGTCTCGCTCGACGGCGACACGGCCCTCATCGGGGCGAGGTTCGGCAACGAGGGGACAGGCTCCGCGTACGTCTTCTTGCGGAACGGGACGAACTGGTCTCAGCAAGCAAAGCTGACGGCGAGCGATGGAGCGATCAATGACGAATTCGGCTGGTCTGTCTCCCTTAACGGCGACACGGCCCTCGTCGGAGCGCCTTTCGCCAACGAGAGGACAGGTTCCGCCTACGTCTTCGTGAGAGACGGCACGAACTGGTCCCAGCAAGCAAAGCTCACGGCGTGCGACCTGTGTCTCAATGACTATTTCGGCATATCCGTTTCCCTCAGCGGCGACACGGCCCTCATGGGCGCGCCCCCGCACGGTGACACGGGCGCCGCATTCGTCTTCGTCCGGAGCGGATCGGCCTGGTCGCAACAAGCAGAACTCAGGGCGAGCGATGGGCAGACTGGGGACGGGCTCGGTGTCGCGCTGTCCGTGGACCAAGATACAGCGGTGGTCGCCGCGCCCAGCGCCAACAATATCAAGGGCGCGGCCTACGTTTTTGTCCGGAACGCGACGAAATGGTCTCAGCAAGCAAAGCTGACGGCGAGCGATGGGATGATCTACGACGACTTCGGCCGTTCCGTTTCCCTCGGCGGCGACACGGTCGTCATCGGGGCACCCTTCGGCGACGGCCGCGTTAGGGACTCCGGTGCCGCATACGTCTATCTATATGTCCCCACGGTCCCCTCTCCGCCTCAGAACTTGATCGCGAACCGTGGCGACGGTCAAGTCGCCCTGGCGTGGCAAGCGCCGTCCTCCGACGGCGGCTCGCCGATCACGAACTATCGGATCTATCGGGGAAACGCATCGGGCGGAGAATCCTTTCTCGCTCAGATCGGCAATACGTTCAGATACACGGACGCGAACGTGGTGAAGGGCGTGACCTACTACTACCAGGTCACGGCGGTTAACGCGATCGGAGAAAGTCCGAGATCGAACGAGGCCGGCCCCACGGTTCCCTCCACGCCTCAAAATCTCGGGGCGACTTCTGGCGACGCCCAAGTCGCCCTGGCGTGGCAAGCGCCGTCCTCCGACGGCGGCTCGCCGGTCACGAACTACCGGATCTACCGCGGAACCGCGGCGGGCACTGAATCGCTCCTCGCCGAGATCGGCAACGTATCGAGCTACACCGACGCCGGGCTTATGAACGGGGTGACGTACTACTACGAGGTGAGCGCGGTCAATGCCGTGGGAGAAGGCCCGAGGTCGAACGAGATCTCGGCGACGCCTGCGACGATACCGGCTGCACCATGGACTCTCGGAGGGACTCCGGGCGACCGGCTCTTCGCCCTTACCTGGCAAGTCCCGTCCTCCGACGGCGGCTCGCCGATCACGAACTATCGAATTTACCGCGGGACCTCGTCGGGCGGCGAGTTGTACCTGACGACGATCGGCGACGTCCACACGTACGCAGACTTGGGGGTTACGAACGGCGAGATGTACTATTACCAAGTGAGCGCGTTGAATGCGATCGGCGAGGGACCGATGTCGAACGAGGTCTCCGGTACCCCCGCAACCACCCCGACCGGACCGTTGGTCTTCCCGCCCCTGGCGGGTGATGCCCAAGTCACGCTGAGCTGGCAAGCTCCTTTCTACGAGGGCGGTTTGCCGGTCACGAACTACGACATCTACCGCGGCACCTCGTCCGGGAGCGAATCGCTACTCAACACGATTGGCAACGTCCTTGAGTATGTAGACACGGGACTCACGAACGGCGTGACGTATTACTATCAGGTCAGCGCAACGAACGCGGCCGGCGAAGGGCCCCGGAGCAGCGAGATCCACGCTATCCCGACGGCACCTCGGGACACGACGAAGCCGACGGTCGCGATCACTTCGCCGGCATCCGGAGCGACGTTGACGTCCGCGACGGTGACGGTCTCGGGGACCGCTTCTGACAACGTCGCCGTCCAGAAAGTCGAGCTCAGTACTGACGGGACGACGTGGGTACAGGCGACGGGGACCGCATCGTGGTCCGGGACGTTGACGCTCCGCGAAGGCCCCAACACGATTTACGTCCGGGCGACAGACACGTCGGGCAACACCGTCACGAAGACGATCACGGTCACCTTGCAGACCGTTGTGTCCGGCGCAGGTCTGACGCCCCTCTTCCTCGGGGCGGGGATTGCGATCGCGGTCGTCGTAGGCGCGGTTGCATTCGCCGTCTTCCTAAGGAAATCTAGACGAAAGGGATAGCTGTAGCGCGCGGGGGGAGCAAGCCTGCATAGGCGGCCGGTCCATACCGCCGCGGCGGTCCCGGAATCAGTCCATGAGATTGCGCTGGTCGGGATCCGCGACGGGCATCCCGCGGGAGAGAACGTTTAAGGCGCGTCATCGTCTTCCGCGCGCCCGCGGGCCCGTAGCTTAGCCCGGTTGGAGCGTCCGGCTGATAACCGGAAGGTCGCCAGTCCAAATCTGGCCGGGCCCACTTTCCGAGGGATTCCGCTTCCGAATCCGGAAATCATGCGAGCCAAATTCGCAAACCAAAGAGTCCTTCTAACCCCAGAAACGCGACCCCAGCGAGGAGTCTCGCTTCCGTTCGCCAGCCTGGTCGCAGATCCGGGGCGCCGGCGATCCCTCTACGAATCTCCCTCCGGCAATACGCGAGCTGAGCGACCCCTAAGGCCACATAGGAACTTACCATCAACAGCCCCAGGACCCGATCCGTGACGAGGCCGATGACAAACGCCGAGGCCGTTAGGTAGACCCCGATCGCGGGCCCACTCACGGCCAGGTTGGCGAAGAACAACGGTTCGAAATTCGGAGCCATGATGGAGATGCTCCCTTCCGTCGCGAGGGACGGGTCCCACCGGAGGACCTCGATCCGACCCGACGGCCGGGTCTCGGGCGCGTAGCGCGTGATGTAGCCCGCGATTGTCTCGGCCACTTCGCGATGCCGAAGCAAGTCAATCGTGAGGATTCCGAACCGCGCGCCCGAGCGAAATCGGAAGACGACCGACATCGGGGCGCCGCGCCCACCGCTCCCTCGCAGCCTGGCACGGAAACCTTGCCATCGAAATCGCCGGGACACTGCACCTGGGCCCTCAATCCGAATGCCGTCCGCGCTGAACTCAAACACTTGCGGTTTTCGCCCGATATGGATTGTGAACTCGACGCCAAAAGCCGAGATTCCGTACATCAGAGGCAGGAGCCCGAGGATGACGATCCCGAAGCGGCCGCCGATTGAAAACGCGGCAGCGACCTGGAGGGGGGCCACGCTCAACAGGAGGAGGTAGACGGACCCTCGGAAGGCGCGCCATCTTTCCGGAGAGCTCTCGACTCGCAAACGGTACACGGCGGGGTGGAACCCCTGTCACGCTAAGACGTTGCTTGGTTGCCGGTACGCTTCCTCGAATCGCTTCAACGGAAATGGAGAGCCTTATTTCGAAGAGCCTTCTGCCACCCTCGAATGACACGCGAACACCGCTTAGGAAGCCGCGCCTTCCTCGTCGCTGTTTTCGCGGCGATCGCGATGGTAATCGGCGTGTCGTTCCTCGCCTTCTCCCTGCGACCGCCACCCGCCGCGCCATCAGACCATGTCGTGTTCTCAAACGTGATGTTGCTCGACGGCAACGCGACGTTCGCGGTTCAGAACGTTTCTGGCGGACCCTACACCGGCAGCGGCTTTGGGATCGTGCTGATCGTGAACGATTTTTCGGCGCCCTCGGCCCCGCTGGGGCCGAACGGCTCGTCAACGCGCATCACGATCGGACCAAACCACTATCAAATCGGATGGACGGACACGAACGGGGACTCGGCTGTCGATGTCGGGGATACATTCTTCGTCTCGGGCGACGGAGGCCCGCTCCCCGCACTGAGCTATTACGAATTCGATCTCCGATGGGAAATGCAGTGGACTGCGAAGGTCACCTGGTCAACCGCCTGAGAGCGCCTTGTCCCCTCCGAATAGCGATATGCCGGTCCGAATAAATCTCGTCGCAACGCTTATGCGGACTCGGGCGGTCCGACGCCCAGAACCGCGGCGATCGGCCCATGGGATACGTCCGAAGCCTCCAATGTCGCGCATGCGGCGCAGAGTATCAACCGGCGCAGCTCGCCGTCTGCGAGTCGTGTTTCGGCCCGCTCGAAGTGACGTACGAACTCTCTGCGGTCCGCGATGCGTTTCGCCGCGAGGTGCTCTCGGCTCGACCGCGGGACCTGTGGCGTTATCGCGAACTCCTGCCGATCTCTTCGGATTGGGCGGGGCTTGATCTCGCGCCAGGCTACACGCCGATGCGCCGAGCGGCCGACCTCGGGAGAGCCTTGGACTTGCGAGAGGTCTGGGTCAAGGACGATACGGTGAACCCGACGTACTCCTTCAAAGACCGACCGGTCGCGATCGCGGTGGCGAAAGCCCGCGAATGGGACCTCAAGGCCATCGGCTGCGCATCGACCGGAAACCTCGCGGCGGCCACGGCGGCTGCCGCCGCAAAAGCCCATCTTCCTTGCTTTGTGTTCGCGCCGGCCTCCCTAGAGCCCGTGAAGCTCCTCGTGCCGCGCATCTATGGGGCCACGGTCGTCCCGATCGAGGGGACGTACGACGACGCGAATCGGATCGCTCTTCTCACCGCAGATCGCCGCGGCTGGGGATTCGTGAACATCAATTTGCGGCCGTACTACGCGGAAGGATCGAAGACCTTGCTCTTCGAGACATGGGAGCAGCTGGGCTTCGAATTGCCCGATGTCATCGTGGTCCCCATGGGATCGGGGCTCCTCCTGACGTCCCTGGAGAAAGGGTTCCGGGAACTCCGGGAGCTCGACGAGGTGGACGCTCCTCCGCGGTTCGTCGGCACGCAGGCCGCGGGGTGCTCCCCGATCGTCCGCGGGTTCGAGTCGCCGGAGGGCCGACCGAAACCGGTGCGGAAACCGGAGACGGTCGCGGAGTCTCTGGCCATCGGCGATCCCGGCTCTGGGTCCGAGGCGATTCAATCGATGCGAGCGACGCGCGGTTTCGCCGACGCTCCAACGGATTCCGAGATCCTCGATGGCGTGCGGCTCCTCGCGCGGACGGAGGGCGTGTTCACGGAGCCCGCGGGCGGCACGACCGTCGCGACGCTGAAACGAGGCCGCGAGGACGGCCGGATCGACCGAGACGAGAGGGTCGTGCTCCTGATTACGGGCAACGGACTCAAGACGCCGGCCGTGTGGCTGGACACCTTCCCGCCCCTCGCTCCCATCCCGGCCACGCCCGCCGCGGTCGACGCATTCCTCGGAGGAATGCATCATGGTTAGGCTTGTCCTGGCCTCCCCGATTGCCGTCGCGACGCGCGGCGAACGCGAGATCGAGATCGACTTCGAAGGGACCCTTCGCGGCCTCTTCGACGCGCTTGCAAATCGATACGGGAAGCCGTTCCAGCAGCGGATCCTTGAGGGTGACGGCGCGCTGAAGCGTTTCGTGAACGTCTACGTGAACGGCGAGGACGCGCGGTACCTTCGCGGTCTCGACACGCTGATTTCCAGCGATGCGACGGTGGATCTGCTCCCCGCGATTGCCGGCGGCTGAGGCGTTCTCATGCGCAACGGCTGGGTGTCGGGCCGGGCGCCGGCGACGATTGCGAATGTCGGCCCGGGATTCGATGTGTTCGCCCTCGCGATCCACGGGCTGCGTGATGAGGTCGCGATTCGCCCCGCCGACAAGGACTCGTTGGCCGTGGAGGGCGTCGGCGCCGAAAGCATCCCGACGAAATTCCCCGACAACACCGCGGGAATCGTGATCAACGCGCTCAGGGCGGCGACGGGGATCTCCCAGCCCCTCCAGATCCGGGTGCGAAAAGGGATCCCGCCGAGCCGGGGCCTCGGCAGCTCCGCGGCGTCGTGCGCGGGGGCGGCGCTCGCATTCCTCAAGGCGTTTCCGGCGTCGAGGTCGCTTGGGGCCGAGGGCTTCATCCAAGCGGCCGTGGAAGGGGAGGCCGCGGTTGCCGCTCGACACTACGACAACATCGCGGCAGCGCTCCTGGGAGGTTTCGTCACGGTCGCTTCGACCGATCCGCTTGTCCTCCGGCGCGAAACGGTCAGTTCGCGAGTCGCGCTTGCCATTGCGATTCCCGAAGTCCAGCTGAAGACCGCGGACATGCGACGGGTCCTCCCCGATCTCGTCCCGTTGCAAGACGCGGTCGGGAACATTGGTCGCGCTGCGACCTTGGCCTTGGCTCTCTCTCAGGGTGACGTGTCCCTTGCGGGACGGTGCCTCGAAGACCGAATCGTCGAGCCGGCGCGCGCGTCGTTCATTCCGGGATTCGCCGAGGCGAAGGCGGCGGCCCTCGCGGCGGGCGCGACGGGATTCGCAATCAGCGGTTCCGGTTCGTCCGTGTTTGCGTTTGCGGCATCCCGGTTCATCGCGGCGAACGTCGCGAAGGCGATGTGTGACGCGTTCAACGCGCGGGGTCACCGGGCCGCGCCGTTGGTCACCACGGTCGAGAATGCCGTGCCGCTCGGCGCGGTCGTGGAGAAGTCGGGGCCGCGGTTCTTGGTCGCCGCGGCCTGATTTCTCTCACTGCCTCGCAACACGGCCTGGTCGGCTCACGGGCGAGGCGCGCGACTCTGCTCGATGTCCCGAATCATCTGGTCGAACTGGTCCTTCGAAATCTCGCCGCGGGCGTACCGCCGTCGGAGGATTTCCGCCGCGCTGTCGTGGTACCCCCACATCATCGGGTAGCCGCGCCATCCGCCCCAGCCCCACCACCGGAACCATCCGAAGACGAAGAACAGGAAGAAGAGGAAGAAGAAGAACCCGAACGGGAAGAAGAAGAACCCGCCGAATCCCGCCGTCGGTCCGATCGTCGCGCGGACGACCGCGCCGACGAGGACTGCGACTCCGATGAGAAGGAGCAGACCCGCGATTCCCCAACCGATCAACCTACGATGCCGATAGTAATCCGTGTCGCCTTGCATGCCGGCCATGGTTTGTCACCGCGGCGCCTATAGCGTGGGCGGTATTTACGGATATCGCTTTTCCGATACCGAAAAACCGATTCGCGTCGGAAGGGATAAATATCGGTTATTCGATACGAAAACTCCGAACCCATGTTTCCCCCGTTTCGATGGATGATGCACCGGAAGCGAGGCCTGCGCGGTTGGATCGTTTCAATCCTGGCGAGCGCGCCGAAGAACGGCGCAGAGATCATGGACGAGATCGAGACGATGACTCAGGGCTGGTGGCGGCCGTCTCCGGGGTCCGTGTATCCCCTGCTGGAGCAAATGAAGCAAGACGAGCTGCTCCGGAAGCGCGACGATGGCCGGTACGAGCTCTCGCCGAAGGCGAAGGAGGAGATCGAGTGGCCGTTCGGCATGCCGGGCCGGAAGGCGCAGACGGTCGATGACATGGTCAATGAGATCGTCGGCTTCGTTTCCTACCTAGAAGACGTCAACCGCTCCGACCGATCGAAGCTCACGCCGTTTCGGGAAAAAATCAAGAACGTCGCGGATCGACTCGCCGCGCTCGTAGGTCCGGGTAAGCCGTAAGGCCGAGTCGAATCGCGGACAGACCGTGGGACCCGCACCTTCGCTCAGACGAATCTACCTCTAAACAGAGGTAGGAGCCAGAAACAGTCGGCGTCTCGTCGTTGGCCTCATGCGACCACGGGCTTTCGATGACCGTACCATAAGGCTCATGACGAATCAACCCCCACGGGAAAATGGAGGTGCCAAATGATCGGCATCGGAATCGCGGCTGCCATCGGCGCCGCGATCGGAGCGGTCGCGCTCGGAGCCGTTTCCGTGGCAACCCACGGGGACATCCCAGGGCTCGCGATTGCGCTCGCGCACATCCCGCCAACGACGCACGGCTACGAAGTCGTGACGGCCGTGAAGAACGCGCTGGCGGGCGGCGCCGCGGGCGGCGGGATCGGCGCAGCCGTTTCCGTCGTCGCAAAGGCCGGCGCCAAGGCCGCCGTCGCGCACTAGCCGCGACGAGCGTCCTCCCTTTTTCTTTTTGAACGACTGCGTCAGCCGTCAGCTTTGGCAACTTCCGCCGCCAGTGTCGCAGCCCGGTTCGATGCGGCCACGATG